>MDSV01179298.1_pt1 | contig 21741 bp, 24 predicted proteins | sample 810851 | NCBI WGS metagenome assembly MDSV01 (sample SAMN05326640, study PRJNA326480) | marine metagenome | isolation source: seawater | place: Atlantic Ocean: North East | collected 2012 | reverse complement strand
CACAAAAGAGAAATTTCAATATACTCCATTACCAAGTTAAAGACTTGTTTATAGAAAACAATAGTGTTTTTGCATATACGCAAAAATTAATCTTAAACCCTGATTCTGATAATTTTTTTAAACTGCTTGATAAAGAAAGAACTAACTTAGCTGATTTAGACATTATTTTTATGAGGCAAGACCCGCCATTTAACATGCAATATATAACCGCCACTCACCTTCTTGAAAAAATAAAAAAAAATGTTTTGATTATTAACGATCCACAAAGTGTTAGAAATGCACCAGAAAAACTATTTGTAACAAAATTTAACAAGTTAATGCCCCCAACTTTAATTACTTCAAATAAAAATGAAATAATTAAATTTAAAGAAAAATATGGAGAAATAATTATTAAGCCTCTTTTTGGGAATGGAGGTGAAAGCATTATTAAAATAAATAAGGATGATTATAATTTTTCTTCGATAATTGAAATATTTCATAAAATGTATAATGAACCATTTGTTGTACAAAAGTTTCTATCAGAAATTTCAGAGGGTGATAAAAGGATATTCCTTCTAAATGGAAAAATTCTAGGTTCTATAAATAGAATACCTGCTGATGGGGAAATTAGAGCAAATATGCACGTGGGAGCTAGACCAGTGAAAAGTAATTTATCTGATCAAGAAATTGAAATATGTCATATAATTGGGCCTGAACTGGAAAAAAATAAACTAATCCTAGCAGGAATAGATGTTATTGGCGGAAAATACTTAACAGAAATTAACGTAACATCGCCCACTGGACTTCAAGAAATAAACAAATATGAAAATAAAAAAGTGGAAGAAGAGATTTGGGACTTTATTGAAAACAACCACAAAACCCTCAAAATTAGCTAAAAAAACGAATTCTTATTAATTAATATTAAAATAATCATAAATAATTACGATTTAATTTTAAAAAGGCAGCTCTAACCTTGTACCTAAGAATATGAGCACTATATACAATAACCGTAAGCATTGGTGACAATGACTTACATTTTTTGGGATACAGGAGAATAATTATGGGTAGGGTAATTGGTATTGATTTAGGAACAACAAATTCCTGTGTGGCTGTCATGGAAGGCAAAGAGCCGAAGGTAATTGAGAATACAGAAGGAGGACGAACTACACCTTCAATGGTTGCATTCTCGGAAGAAAGTGAAAAACTTGTTGGACAGAGTGCCAAAAGACAGGCTGTAACAAATCCAGAAGCTACACTTTTTGCAATCAAACGTCTTATGGGTAGAACTTTTGACGACCCCATGACGAAAAAAGATATTGATATGGTTCCTTACTCAATTGTTAAATCTGAAAGTGGGGACGCATGGGTAGAGGCTAGAGGTGAAAAATATTCACCAAGTCAAATCTCTGCTTTTATCCTTCAAAAAATGAAAGAAACAGCTGAAGCATATCTAGGTGAAGCTGTAGATAAAGCAGTAATAACAGTTCCAGCTTATTTTAACGATGCCCAACGCCAAGCAACTAAGGATGCAGGTAAAATTGCAGGACTGGAAGTTCTTAGAATTATTAATGAACCAACTGCTGCATCTCTTGCGTATGGTTTAGATAAAAAAGATGGGAAAACCATTGCAGTATATGATTTGGGTGGTGGAACATTTGACGTTTCAGTACTTGAAATAGGTGATGGTGTTTTTGAAGTTAAATCTACCAATGGTGATACCTTCTTAGGTGGAGAAGATTTCGACATAGCACTACTCAACTATCTAGCTGCAGAGTTTAAGAAAGAAAATGGAATTGATTTAAGAAAAGATAAACTTGCTCTTCAAAGATTAAAAGAGTCCGCTGAAAAAGCTAAAATTGAATTATCAAGCTCAATGCAAACAGAAATAAACCTTCCCTTTATAACAGCTGACAAAACGGGTCCAAAACATTTAACAATGAAACTTACAAGAGCAAAACTTGAAGCTCTTGTTGAGGAACTTATAGATAAAACAATTATCCCATGTGAAAAAGCTCTAAAGGATGCTGGTCTATCAGCAGGTGAGATAGACGAAGTAGTTTTGGTTGGAGGGATGACCCGTATGCCGAAGGTCATCGAGAAAGTTAAGAATTTCTTTGGCCGGGAACCTCATAAAGGTGTAAATCCTGACGAAGTTGTTGCAATGGGCGCTGCTATTCAAGCAGGAGTTTTACAAGGTGATGTAAAAGACGTTCTTTTACTAGATGTAACCCCTTTATCTCTTGGTATTGAAACTCTAGGAGGAGTATTTACAAGGTTAATTGATAGAAATACAACAATACCTACCCGGAAGTCACAGGTTTTTTCAACTGCTGATGATAATCAAGCAGCGGTAACAATTCGTGTTCATCAAGGTGAAAGAGAAATGGCAAGTGATAATAAACTTCTTGGTCAGTTTGATCTTGTTGGTATTCCTCCAGCTCCCAGAGGCATGCCACAAATTGAGGTTACTTTTGATATAGATGCTAACGGTATGGTAAACGTTTCTGCTAAAGATAAAGGAACAGGGAAAGAACAACAAATTAAGATTCAAGCATCTGGCGGTTTAAGTGATGATGAAATCGAGAATATGGTTAAAGAAGCCGAGGCAAATAGAACTGAAGACCAAGCAAAAAAAGAAAAAGTGGAAGCAAAGAATCAGGCAGAAAGTCTAATTCACAGCACCGAACAAAACTTGAAGGAACATGGAGATAAAATTGATAGTGCTGAAAAATCTACTATTGAAGATGCTATAGAGGAGCTTAAATCTGTTAAAGACACAGATGATTTGAACGAAATAAAGTCAAAAACTGAGGTTCTGGTCCAAGCGTCAATGAAGCTAGGCGAAGCTATTTATAAAGCACAAGCCGAGCAAGCTGGAGGTGAACAACCTAATCCTAATCAACCATTTGAAGAGTCAGAATCTGGTGAAACTGATACTAATAATGACGATGTTGTTGATGCTGATTTTGAAGAGGTAGATGAAGACAAAAAAGATTAATATAATCTTTTTTTTGTGTTACCTTAGTTAATAAATAAAACCATTAGAATCGGAAATTAACTTTCATGTCAAAAAGTGATTACTATGACTTGTTAGGAATAGATCGAAATAGCTCTACAACTGATATAAAGAAAGCTTATCGCAAGAAAGCTATGCAATTTCATCCTGATAAAAACCCTGATAACCCATCAGCGGAGGCAAAATTTAAAGAACTATCAGAAGCTTATGACGTATTGCGTGATGATGAAAAAAGGTCTGCTTACGACAGATATGGACATGCTGCTTTTGAACAAGGAATGGGCCAGGGAGCAGGTGGTAATTCAGCATTTGATTTTGCTTCCTCTTTTTCAGACATATTCGGTGATATTTTTGGTGACTTTATGGGTGGAGGTCAAAACTCATCAGGCAGAGGAGCAGATCTGCGTTATAATATGGAGGTTTCACTTGAAGAAGCCTTTAAAGGTAAAAAAACAAATATTAAAATACCTACATCTGTCTCATGTGAAAGATGTAATGGAAATGGAAGTGAAGGCAATAGTAGTCCAGAGGCTTGTGGTATGTGCAGGGGCGCAGGTAAAGTTAGAGCACAGCAAGGTTTTTTTACAATTGAAAGAACTTGCCCCACTTGTCAAGGTGCAGGTTTTAAAATTACAAACCCTTGTAAAAAATGCTCAGGGAATGGAAGAGTAAGAAAAGAAAAAACTCTTTCCGTCAACATACCTGCTGGTATTGAAAGTGGTGTAAGAATTAGACTATCTGGAGAAGGAGAGGCTGGAGCACGAGGAGGTCCTCCAGGAGATTTATATATCTTCGTTTCAGTTAAACAGCATGAATTGTTTCAAAGAGAAGGACCTCATCTTTTTTGCAGAGTTCCTATTTCAGTAACAATTGCAGCTCTGGGTGGCACTGTTGAAGTCCCAACTTTAGAAGGCAAAAGAGGAAAAATATCAATACCCGCTGGGACCCAATCTGGTAAACAATTCAGATTAAAAGGAAAGGGTATGCCTCCTTTAAAAGGGCATGCTGGAGGAGGGGATTTGCATATTGAAACGCATGTAGAAACCCCAATAAACCTTACAAAAAAACAAAAAGACCTTCTAAAGCAATTTGATAATGAAGGAAAAGATGCTAATCAAAACCCTCAGTCAGCTGGTTTTTTTGCTAAAGCAAAAGAATTATGGGAAGAATTAAAAGAATAATTAAATAATTTAAGAGGTCAATTCGTTGCATCCAGAAAGAGCTAATAGAAAACAGCCACCTTCATTAAGGCATGAAGGGCATCATAGCCTTTCCCCAAATTTAAGTCATGATGATTATGCTAGACTTGATTTTCAAATGACTTCTAATTTTTTTGTTGCGCAAACTGTTTTTTCAGCAGCAAAAAAATCTTGGGAATATAAGCAGCGATACAGTTTTATTAATCAATTTAAACGGGACCCTGTTAATAGACAAGAAGTCCGGGAAATCATGAAAAAGGAGAATCTGTGGAAACTTTGGAGTTCTTTAAAAAGAAATAACCAAGAAATGAGTTATCACACAAGGGGAGAAATAATATCAAGAGAAGAAAAAAATATTTTACATAATTATAAGTCCCAAAAAAAAATTTACGGTAAATTAAAATTAAATTCAAAGCTTAATATTCCAAGATATATTACAAAAGTTGACATACATTGTATGCCCAATGGGTATAATGCAGACAATGGTGAGTCTCTTTTTGCTGGGTCAAATTATGATACTGCCAGTCTTTATCTTGCTACTGGTGGTGAGTTAGGAAAATACAGCGATGGTGCAGGATGGGCGAATATAGCTTACATAAAAAAAAATTTCCCTGAATTTAAACCAAAAAAAATTTTAGACCTTGGTTGCTCTGTTGGTCATTCAACTATTCCTTTCAAAATTTTTTGGCCTGAAGCTGAAGTGCACGCAATAGATGCATGTGCTTCATTGCTAAAATTTGCTTATAGTAGGTCAAATTTTTTACGGTCTTCTATAAACTTTCATCAACAAAATGCAGAATTCACCGAATTTGATAATAATGATTTTGACTTGGTTGCTTCATCAATGTTTCTTCATGAAATACCTCAAAAAAATTTGTCAAATATAGGTAAAGAAATTTATAGAATTTTAAAACCAGGAGGTTTAATGCTTCATAATGAACAACCTCAATATCACGGGCAAGCTGTAGAAGAGCAATTTTTTAGAGAATGGGACACATGGTATAATAATGAACCAATGAGATGTGCATTTAGAGATATGGACTTAAAAAAATGGGTAAAAAAATCGCGATTTTGTGTAAAAAAATTTCATGACGAAATTGCTCCTGGAGCTAAGAATATTAATGGAAAAGTTGAAACTGACAATAAGGGTTTTTGGTTTATATTTTCAGCTATGAAGTAACTTAAACTATTTCCAGGCACCAAAGATAAACCAATTTCCTGCAGGCATGACTTTATATTTACCACCCTCTTGAGGCAAAACAAACGGGCAAAATTCCTCAAAAACCTTATATTTAACAAAACCTGATTCACCAGCAATTTTAGTTAAATCTAAATCATGCATTGGCCCCCAAAATGGCTCATTATTGTTATGAGTATCCCAATCCATTTCAAATTGCTCATAAACAGATTTCATTAACTTAAAAGGTGGCTGTTCAATATGAATCATTAAACCACCTGGTTTTAAAATTCTATACGACTCACTAAAAAGTTTTTTTATTGCTTTCGTAGAAGTCTCATGAAGAAACATAGAAGAAAGAATTAAATCAAAAGTATTATTTTTAAAATTTGTATTTTCTGCAAGAGTTTGAATAAAATCTACTTTTTTATTTAAAGATTCTGCTCTTGCATGAGCATACCTTAAAACAGGTGCCGCAAAATCTATGCCTGTAATCTTAGCTTTTGGCCATGCATCCACATAGGCAAGTGTTGAATGACCAACAGTACATCCTTGATCAAGAATTTCTTTTGGAGAAAATTTTGGATATTTATTTTGTAACCAATTAACAGCTGCCCATCCAGGCCCATCATTATAAGGTCCCATTTTTCCACCAGTACCAATATACAACCCACCTAAATCATACATTGCCCCAGCAAATACATCATAATCAGATGATTCTGTATAATAACTTCCAGGCATCCAATGCATATCCATAGCCGTTTGATACTTTGGAAATGGAAGATTTCTATTTAATTTTAAAGATCCTTTTGCCTTTTTATTATTGTAACTCTTTGCAATTTTTGATAGTTGCTTAGCCTGCTTTTCAACAATGGGAAACTTAAATGTTGAACTTTGTTCCTGCAAATGACGTCTTAAACAAGCCCACCACTGATAGGCGGGCTCGTCTAACATAGCTTTTCTTACTTCATGCCGAGACTTAGGACTGTGTCCATTCTTTTTTATAAATTTTGGTTCTACTTTATATTTATATATATTAATATTTTTTGACTGTATTTTTTCCCTTAGGAACTTGGATAGAGCCATTTGGTAGTTTAATAATGATTCATCATCAGAAGAGAGATCAGGCATTACTGCGTGTTTACCTAGACCTCTAATTGATGTTTTCTGAGTTGCAATATCCGTTGATGCCATATTTAACCTTCAAAAAAAATTAACTGAATTCCTTATAATAAATCTCACCATGTGAATAAATTTATTTATATGAAATAGTATAACAAAAACAAAAAAAATTAACAATAATTGATTATTTTTCTAGTTATTACTTTAAATGCATTTAAAGATTTTTTCTTATATTTAATTTTTTCCTTTAATATGATAAATGTGTCTAATAAAGGTATTTTAGAGGAAATTTTATGACAAAGTTAAAAATAGGAGTTTCTGGTTGTTCTGGAAAGATGGGAATAGCCATTCTAAACCTGATCAACAAATCAAAAGAATGTTCAATTGGAGGTGGTTTAGAGTCTAGTGAAAGTCATACTCTGGGACAAAATCTAGGGAATTTGATCAATGATAATACCATTGATTTAAAAATTACAGCTGACAGAGAATTATTTTTTTCTCACTCAGATATAATTATTGATTTTAGTTCACCAGAGTCCACATCTCAAAATATTGATTTCGCAAAAAATAATAAAAAATCAATTGTTATTGGAACTACAGGACTCAGCAAAAAAACTGAAGAAAAAATTTCTAAAGCCTCAGAATCTATTCCAATTATTTATTCTGCAAATATGAGTATTGGTGTAAATATTTTATTCGGCTTAACACGTAAATTATCTAGTATGCTTAATGAGGATGATTTTGATATTGAGATACTAGAAATGCATCATAAAGATAAAGTTGATTCACCGTCGGGAACAGCTATTGCGATTGGTAAATCTGCAGCACAAGGAAGAAATATTGACTTATCAAGTCATTCTGAAATTTCTAGAGAAGGAATTGACTGTAAGAGAAAAAAGGGGAATATAGGTTTTGCTTCTCTTCGAGGTGGAAGTGTAACAGGGGATCATACTGTTATATTTTCAAGTATGCATGAAAGATTAGAAATTAGACATATAGCAGAAGATAGAAGCCTTTTTGCATCTGGCGCATTGAAAGCTGCTATATGGTTGTATGATCAAAACCCTGGTCTTTATTCGATGAAAGATGTGCTAAATATTAATCTTTAGTTCTTTTATTTTTTAAGTTTTGAAATTTCATTATTTAGGGATTGCGCCAAATTTTTTTTCTCTGTTTTTGTTAAAAAATCGCCTACAAAAATAGCGGAGCCATGTGAATGAATAACTAAACGTGTTTTATTATATATTGATTTTTTTAAAGTAACATTAATCCAATTTGGGGGTGAAAATTTTACTATTAAATCTTTTCTAAATGGCTTAGTTTTTTTTATAATCATTTCCTTATTGTTCAGAATAATTTTTTCACAAATTTTTAATGACTGATTATGCCAAAAAAAAACTATCAAAAAAATTATTATGTCTAAACCAAAAAACCCAATTACTGGCCAAGCACCGATAGAATAAAAAAATATACCCATAGAAATACTAATAAATAACAGAATGCCTAAAATTGTAAAAAACATAATTCGTGTAAGAGAACGATTGGGTATCAAAATTATATTTAGTAATAATTTATCATTGCTTTCAACTGATCGATCATCAAAAAAAATATTTTCTGAAAAATTCTTCATTAAAATCCTTCATTTTATTAATAAATTTTTATTTTGTATTATTCATATTAAAAAAAGAACCTAAACAATTAGGTTTAATCTTTTGAATGCTTATATGTTCAATTATCATATTAGATTCAATATTTGTATTTGACATTATAAAATGAACAATACAACTATCATTTTTATAAATAAAAATTTTTGTATTGCCATCTCTCAAATTTATTTTTGGCATTCCTAAAATTGAAAATAATTCTGCTTTATTCTTGCCATATAGATAGTTAAAAGTTAATTTTTTCGTAATAGGGTTTTCTTCCACATCTTCTTTTTTTTCAATTTTGATTTCACTGTTTTTTTGTGTTTGTAATTTAGTATATTTTTTTTTCTTTATTATATCTTCCTTTATAATTCTATCATTTATTTCTAAATATTGTTGGCTATACATACAGGAAGAATATATAATAGAAGTAGAAATAATTAATATGACTTTTATCAAATTTTTAAACATTATTTAATTTTAATTTATTAAAAATATGAACAGCTGAAGCAATTCCAATAGCTGGTGCAAAAAAATTAACGAACGGTAATGTAAAAAGTATAGATATTATTATTCCGTATGTTAATAAAGTAAATTTTTTACCTGAAAATTCTAGCTGATAATTGTATCTATTCTTCATTATATTTATATATTCAAAACAAATTAAATAACCATTTATGATCCAATAAAATATAAAGTAAATTGGAGGAAAAATTATTAATGGTATTATAGCTATATTAAATAGAATTAATTTAAACAATAGATTTATATTAAACTTTATTTCACTTAGAAACCTATTTTTGGTCTCAATATTTAAATTTTTGTAGTATTTTTTTTCTACAGCTAAAATTATTTCATCCTGAAAAAAACTATTTATAATAATAAAAATTATGGGTCCAAAAACCCACGTACCTAGAAAAAATATAAATACACCTCCTATACTAGAAATAAGGGCATTAAATGGCAATCCAAGACCTGACCACATATTAGAAAAAAAATAGGTAAAGATTGAAGAAATAGATAAAATAAGAGCAATACATAAAACAACTGATTTTAGGAATACTTTTTTGAATTTTGGATCAGATAGCTGATTTATCGATTTTCCTATTGCACTAACTATCATTTTAGATCATGTCTCTTTTATTTATCAATAAAGTTTGGTATATCAAATTAGGGATAAAGCTATACTAAATTTGATTAAAATTACAACAAATATTGAGATAATAATGAAAAAGAAAAACTATGATGTCATTACCTTTGGAAATGCGATAGTCGATATTGTTAATCCAACAGATTTCAATTTTTTAAAGAATAATTCATTAGTACCTGGGAGTATGAATTTAGTCACAGAAGAACAGTCAAAAAAACTTTTGTCTCAAACTAATCCAAAAAATATAATTTCTGGTGGATCAGCGGCTAATACAGCAGTTGGAATAGCTTCTTTTGGAGGAAAACCTGCTTTTATTGGTAAAGTTAAAAATGATGAGTATGGTAATTTATTTTCAAATTCTCTTATTGAAGCTGGTGTCACATTTAATACATGTAAATCCTCTGATGGACCATCTACAGCTACTTCAATAATTTCTGTAACTCCTGATGGTGAGAGAACTATGTGCACACATTTAGGCGCTTGCCTGAACTTAAGTGAAGAAGATATTAATGAAGAAATAATTTCTGATTGTAAAATATGTTATCTAGAAGGTTATTTATGGGATCCGCCTGGAGCCATAAAAGCTTTTAAAAAAGTTATAAGTATTGCAAAAAATAATGATACATTAGTTTCATTTACATTATCAGATTCATTTTGTGTTGACAGGTATAGAGATCAATTTTTAGAGCTAATAAAAAATGATATTGATATTCTTTTCTGTAATGAAGATGAAATCAAAGCACTATATAAATCAGATGATTTGCATAAATCTATTAAGAATGTTATTCAAAATTGTGATATTGTAGTTGTCACTAAAGGGAATAAAGGATCAGAAATTATTTCAAAAGATAACCAGTTTATAATTAATGCAATAGATATCCCAAAAGTTATAGATAAAAATGGAGCAGGTGATGCGTTTGCTGCAGGTTTTCTCTTCGGTTTTTCAAAAAACTATAAAATAAATCAGTGTGGAGAATTGGGTAATATGGCTGCTACTGAAATGATTACTCATTACGGAGCAAGGCCAGAAAAAAAATTCTCTGAGTTTTTAATTGATTATAAATTTTAAGAATAATTATGAAGTCAGGATTTTATTCTAAACTAAGATTATGGTCTGGAATAATTGTATATATATTTGTGTGTATGCACCTTATAAATCATTCTTTAGGAATAATATCGATTGATGCAATGGAGAGAGGAAGAGCTGTATTTATCCTATTATGGAGAAATCCGGCTGGAACATTTATTTTATATTTTTCATTTCTGGTTCACCTGTCACTTGTTTTAATTACACTAGCAAACAAAAAAACTTTAAAAATGTCTTTTGGAGAGGGCCTTCAAACAGTGTTTGCACTAGTTTTTCCGTTTGGTCTAATTTTACATATAATGGGAACTAGGGGACTTCACGAGTTATTTAATTTTGAAGATACATACCAAAATGAACTTTACACTCTATACGTAGATCAAATTCAATATGGTATAATGAATTCAATTTTAATAGTTTTAGTTTGGTTTCATGGAACTGTTGGATTGTATTTTTGGCTTAGGTTTAAAGGATGGTTTCAAAAAAAAATTTCTTATCTCTATGCTCTAGTTGTAATTTTACCAGTTACTGCTTTTTCAGGCTTTGTTGGTGGTGGAAGGGAAATAAAAAACCTATACAACGAAGGATATTTTATACCTCCTAAGTTTAGTCAAGAAATGCTTGATACCGTTTTTCAATATACTTTACTCGCATGGATTATCTATTTATCACTAATTATGTCCGTTTTTTTGTTTAGAACTATTAAATGGATAAATAAAAAAAGACACAAATTAGTAAAAATTACTTATCCAGATGGGTCAGTGGTGCCTGTAGAAAAAGGCACTACAGTTCTTGAAGCAAGTAAAATAGCTGGAAAGCCTCATGCATCTATTTGTGGAGGTAAAGGAAGGTGCTCAACATGCAGAGTCAGAGTTTCTTTTGGAAAAGAATTTTTAGATCCACCATCCAATGAAGAAAAGAAAGTTCTTGAAAGAGTTGGCTTAAGTTATTCTACAAGATTAGCTTGTCAATTAACACCTATGCAAGACTTAACAGTAACTCCTTTGTTACCTCCAGATAGCTCAATTAAGTCTTCAAAAAACCTACCTTCATATTATGATGGAGCTGAACAAGAGATAGCCATACTATTTGCTGATATTCGTGCTTTTACTTCTATAGCTGAAAAGAAACTACCTTATGATGTAGTATTTCTTTTAAACCAATATTTTAAAACTATGGGAAAAGCTGTAGAAGATTCGGGCGGAAAAATAGATAAATTTATAGGCGATGGGGTTATGGCTTTATTTGGGATTCAAAAATCACCAAAAGAAGCATGTCTATCAGCATTAAAAGCAGCAAGATCCATGTCTCAAGGAATCGAGGACCTTAACTTGCACCTTAAAGAAGATCTTGAAAACCCAATTAAAATTGGAATAGGGATTCATATAGGAAGAGTAATATTAGGTGATATGGGTTATGCTGAATCAAAATCAATAACTGCAATTGGTGATTCGGTTAATACAGCAAGCCGTTTAGAAGGCTTAAATAAAAAATTTCAATCAGAATTACTTGTTAGCAAAAAAGTTTTTGATTTTGCAGAACTGCAAAATCAAAGTTTTCCTTCTGAAGAAGTTATTATTAAAGGACGAAAAGCGCCGCTATCAGTATGTATTGTAAAAGAAGCATCAAAAATTGATATACCTATTTGATATACTAAAAAGTCTACTTCCCACTTTGAACTAGCAAGGGACCTAAAGGTCTTCCTCCTAAAATATGCACATGAAAATGTGGAACTTCTTGGTGTGAATCGGGGCCATGATTTGATATGATTCTGTATCCTGATGATGAAATTTTTGCATCCCTAGATATTTTTCCAACAGCTCTAAAAAAAGCATTGAACTCTTCTAAGCTTGCTTTTTTTGAAAAATCATCAAAAGAAATATACTCACCTTTAGGGATGACAAGAATATGAATTTTTGACTGGGGATTTATATCATTAAATGCTAAACAAAAATCATCCTCGTATATTTTAGTGCTAGGTATCTCACCACGAAGAATTTTCGCAAAAATATTGTTTTTATCATATATCACTTAATCTATTTTCCTTTTCTTTAATACCTGAAACCCCTTCTCGTCTAATTAATTCTTCAAATACTTCATCAGGTCTAATTCCTTTTTCAGCCCAGGCTATTAATAGCATAAAAATTAGATCTGCGCTTTCGTGAATTATATTTTTCTTATCCTTTTTTAAAATTGCAATAATTGTTTCAATTGACTCCTCTCCAATTTTTTCAGCAATTTTATCTATACCCTGATTATGAAGTAATTTTACATAGGATTCTTTAGATTCTGAATTAATACGTTGACCAATTATTTTATATAAGCGACTAATTATTGTTTCTTTATCCATTATAACCTTACCATGACTCCAGATTCATTCATAAATTTTTTAGCTTCAAAAATTGTATATGTTCCATAATGAAAAATGGAAGCAGCTAATACTCCTGACGCGTTACCTTTAGTAACGCCTTCTACTAGATGTTGTAAATTCCCAACACCACCTGAAGCAATTACGGGTATAGAAACATTATCAGATATTTTTTTAGTAATTTCTATATCAAATCCTTTTCCAGTACCATCTCTATCCATGGAGGTAAGTAAAATTTCACCTGCTCCAGCGTCTTCAACTTTTTTTGCCCAAGATAATGCATTTAAATGGGTTTTCTTTGTACCACCATGAGTGAAAACAACAAATGTTCCATCATTTAATTTCTTTACATCTATAGCCACTACTATACATTGGCGACCAAATTTTTCAGCTGCCTCTCTTACTAAACTTGGGTTTTCAACAGCAGAAGAATTAAGAGATATTTTATCTGCTCCCGCCTTTAGCAAATTTCTAATATCACTAATATTCCTTATTCCTCCACCTACAGTAAGAGGCATAAAGCACCTGTCAGCAGTTTTATTAACAATATCAATCATAATACTTCTATTTTCATTGCTCGCTGAAATATCAAGAAAACATAATTCATCTGCACCCTGATCTTGATATATTTGGGCCTGCTCAACTGGGTCTGCAATTTTTTTTAATTGGACAAAGTTAATACCTTTGACAACAAATCCATCCTTAACATCAAGACAAGGTATAATTCTTTTTTTTAACATTACTAATTTAAATTTCCAGAGCTTTTTTAGGGTCTAAATTACCTGAATAATAGGACTTTCCAATTATGGCACCAATAATTCCATTTTCTTCATTTTGGGCTATTAATTTTATATCTTCAATATCTTTTATGCCCCCTGAAGCAATAATTGGAATATCTACAGATTGAGCAAGCTTTAAAGTTTGTTTTATGTTTATACCTTCCATCATACCATCACGATTTATATCTGTGAAAATTATGGCATATAGGTCTAAATGATTAAACTTTTTCGCAAAATCTATAAAATTCTCTTTGGTTGTTTTGGTCCAACCATCAGTTGCAATCATTTCATGCCTCGCATCAATTCCTAAAATAATTTTTTTGGGAAAGTGTTTACATGCTTCGCTTAATAGTTCTGGGTTGGTGAATGCTGCGGTACCAATTATTATTTTTTTTACGCCAATATTAAGCCACTCTTCAATTGAATCAAGGTCTCTTATCCCTCCACCTAATTGAACAGGTAGTGAAACACTATCAACAATCAGTTTTATAACATCTTTATTAACCGAATGTCCTTTGACTGCGCCATTGAGATCAACAATATGAATAGTCTTGAATCCTAATTTTTCAAAAATTTTTGCCTGATCTACAGGATCAGAATTAAAAATTTCTGATTTTTCAAGATCACCCCTTAATAGCCTAACACATTGACTATCTTTAATATCTATAGCAGGAAAAAGAATCATAATGATATATCTTTTGAGTAATAAAGACCCTTAATGTATTGACCATCAACTCTTGCATATTTTTCTTTTAACCCCCATCTAGTATAACCTGCTCTCTCATAAAGAGTAATTGCGGCGTCTTGAGTTTCTCTAACATCTAAACTGATTTGTGTGAAACCAAGTTTTTTTGATTTTTTTTCAAACTCAACAAGCATATCTCTTGCCATGCCATGACCGCGCGCCCATGGTGCCACAAAAAAACTTGTCATAACTACATTAAAAAAACCTGCTTCATTATTCATGGGGGGTTTAACCATTTGAGCTGTTCCAGCTATAATTCCATTAAGTCTTCCTATTAATAATTCTCTATCTGGAACTAAGAGAACACCCTGCCAATATCTTTCTATTACTAGTCTTTTTGGCGTTTTTATCCAATCAAATCCTAGCCCTACTTGAATTGCTTTTTCGGTCGCTTCACATAGAGTGTCAAGATCTCCAGGTCTAAAAGATTTTATCCATTCAATTTCTATAGATACTTTTGACATTTAAAAAGCCCATAGCAAAAAATTAGAAATAATTCTTAATCCCACTTCTTGACTTTTTTCAGGGTGGAATTGTACTCCAATAATATTATCTTTTGCAATTATAGCAGGAATTTCTGCACCATAGTCAACAGTAGCTAGAACATCAGACGGCTCTTCAGAAAAAAAAGAATATGAATGAACAAAATAGCCATGATCCTTCTCGGTAATTTGCTGTAACACAGGATGTGGTTTTTTAAGATTGAAATTGTTCCATCCCATTTGAGGAATGGGTAGATCTGAGTTAGTGTTAATTTTTTTTACTGACCCTTTAAACCAACCAATTCCATCAGTTTCTCTATTTTCATAGCCTTTCTGAGCCAAAACTTGCATACCTACACATATTCCTATAAAGGGTATTCCTTTTTTCTTCACCAAAAACTCTAATGCGTCTTTCATTCCGTCAATTTTGTTTAAACCGTTCATAAAATCAGCAAATGCTCCAACTCCAGGTAAAACAACACAATTTGAATTTTCAATATCTTCTATTTTTGATGAAATTATTACATTATTTTTTTTAAACAAATCATCAGAAGCCTTCTCAAAAGCCTTTTGAGCAGATCGCAAGTTTCCACTTCCACAATCTATTATTGTTATTTTCATTTTATTAATCTTTATTTGTTTTTAATTTAAATTGCAAAGAGTAAAATTTTATTTCAGCATCTGTTATATTGTTACCAGAAACAAAACCTGCTTTCCTCCACCCTTTATTAATTAACTTATTTTGTTTAAATTCTTTTGCCTCAAAAGAAAAAACCATGTGTCCCATAAAAAATAAAATGAATATAATAGGACCAAGAAAATCAAATCGATAAAATAAATAAAATAGAATTAGATAATAAAGAAAAAAAATTAATGAAGCTTTCCATAAACCGTTCCAAATAGAATATAAAATTGGAAATATTAATGCAAAAATACTAAATCCGTTTTTTACAAAAACAAAATCATTTATCGATAATACATCTGGATTTTCATAAACGGTAAAAAATTTCATTAAATCAAATTCCCTCCAAGGGTTCCTTTTGTTGATGGCACTTGTCCAATAATCCTATTATCAATACTTACTGCTTGTCTAATAGCTTTTGCCAAGGCTTTAAAACATGACTCGGCTATATGATGACTATTATTTCCATACAAATTTTCAATATGTAAAGTAAGACCAGACGATTGTGCAAATGCTTGAAACCATTCTTTAAATAACTCCGTATCCATCTCTCCTACTTTAGATGTAGGGAAGTTCACTTTCCAAATTAACATAGGTCGCCCAGAGAAATCCAAAGAAACCCTTGTGAGGGTTTCATCAAATGGCACGTAAGACGTGCCGTATCTAAAAATACCTTCTTTGTTTGATAATGATTTGGAAATAGCTTCTCCTAAAACTATTCCTACATCCTCATTGGTATGATGTTGATCAATGTGCAAGTCTCCTTTAGCATTCAATTTTATATCTATTAATGAATGCCTTGATAATTGCTCTATCATATGATCAAGGAACCCTATACCTGTATCAATCTCATATGAGCCTTTTCCGTCAAGCTCGACAAAAGCTTTAACTGAGGTTTCTTTAGTTTTTCTTTCAACATTAGCTTGTCGCATTAAAATCTCCGGATCTAGGGATTAAATTCATATAATATAATTATACTAGGAATATTCAGCTTGAAATAGTAAAGTTAATTATAAAATAGAAATTTATTAAATTTTTTGTTAATTTATATTATCTTGAAACTTTTTTTTTTAATACCATATCAAATTGTAGAAATCTTTAATTTCGAGGCAGAATTATCATAATGAGTAATGAAAACACATGGCACGGGACTACTATATTATCTGTTAGAAAAAATGGTAGAGTAATTATCATGGGTGATGGACAGGTTTCAGTGGGAAACACAGTCATGAAATCATCTGCCAAAAAAGTTAGAAAACTAGGTAAAAGTAAAGTTATAGCTGGTTTTGCTGGAGCAACAGCTGATGCCTTCACCTTATTTGAACGACTAGAGGAGAAACTTGAGAAACATAGCAATCAATTAGAACGAGCCTGTGTTGAGCTTGCTAAAGATTGGAGAACTGATAGATATCTTAGACGTTTAGAAGCAATGATGGCTGTAGCAGACAAAGAGAAAAGTCTACTATTAACTGGATCAGGTGATGTTCTTGAACCAGACGATGGTTTGATAGGCATTGGTTCGGGAGGTAATTACGCATTGTCTGCAGCAAGAGCTCTGTATGACCTAGAAAATCATGATGCGGAAACCATAGCAAGAAAATCCATGAAGATTGCTGCAGATATATGTGTGTTTACAAATACAGAGACATCATTTGAAAGTATAGACGAAAATGACTGAATTTAGCCCAAGAGAAATAGTTTCAGAACTAGACCGTTATATTATTGGCCAGAGTGAAGCAAAAAGAGCTGTAGCTATAGCTTTAAGAAACAGATGGAGAAGGCATCAACTATCCGAAGATTTAAAGGAAGAAGTAGTTCCAAAAAATATATTAATGATTGGACCTACTGGGGTTGGAAAAACCGAGATATCAAGGAGATTAGCAAAACTCGCAAAAGCTCCATTTCTTAAAATTGAAGCCACGAAATTCACAGAAGTTGGTTATGTTGGAAGAGATGTAGAACAAATTGTTAGAGACTTATTAGAGATAAGTATAAAAATGATTAAGGATAGTAGACGAAAAGAAGTTACAGCTAAGGCTCAACTAGCAGCTGAAGAACGTGTTATAGATGCTTTAGTTGGAGAAAATGCAACTGAAAAAACTAGACAAGCATTTAGACAAAAATTGAGAGACGGAGAATTAGACAATAAAGAAATTGAAATAGATATGAATGAAAACCCTTCTGGAATGCCTCTTTTTGAAATTCCAGGGATGCCTGGTGCTCAGATGGGAATGATGAACATTAATGATATGCTTGGTAAAGCTTTCAATAAACGAACAAAAACAAAAAAAATAAAAATTAAAGAATCTTATGAAGTGCTTATGGAAGAAGAAAGCGACAAACTTCTAGATGAAGAAAAAATTGTTAAAGAAGCTATAAGTTCGGTCGAGCAAGAAGGTATAGTTTTTATAGATGAAATAGATAAAATCACCGCTCGTTCTGATCGAAGTGGAGCTGACGTAAGTAGAGAAGGCGTCCAGAGAGATTTATTACCATTGATTGAAGGCACACAAGTTGCAACAAAACACGGTACAGTTCGAACTGACTTTATTCTTTTTATTGCATCTGGAGCATTCCAGTTAGCTAAACCATCAGACCTCTTACCAGAGCTTCAAGGGAGACTTCCAATTAGGGTAGAGCTTAAAGCTCTATCAAAGGAAGATTTTTGTAAAATACTTATTGAACCAGAGGTTAGTTTAATTAAACAATATACTGCTCTCATTGAAACAGAGAAAGTAAATTTAATTTTTACCGACGATGCTATTAATGAAATAGCTACCATAGCTGCCGAGGTAAATTCAAATGTTGAAAATATTGGGGCCAGGAGACTTCATACTGTATTAGAAAGAATTTTGGACGAAATTAGTTTTTCTGCCACTGATATGACTGGTGAAACGGTGACTATTGATTCTAAATATGTTCGAGACCACATAGCTGATTTAGCAAAAGACGAAGATTTGTCTAAATTTATTTTATAAACTTTTTTATTTCTTTCCTTTTTTTTAAAATTATATACCTTGCTCCTTCTCCGCCATGTCTTTTATATGCAACTTTGTGACTAATTATTTTTAGTTTAAAGTAACTTTCTTCCAACCACTCAGGTAATGAAGAACGAAGTACACCAATAGTAGTTGTATTAAAGTCATTATTATTTAGTGAAAATAAATTTTTTTCGTGATTTCCTTTACCTGTAATCACTAATAAGATTCTACTGCCATTTTTGTAATTTTCATCTATAAAAAATTTAAATTTTTGATATGCGTTTTGCTTGCTTAAACCGTGCAGGTCTAATATATTATCAATTCTTAATTGCCCTTTTTTTAATTTATTCAAGCGATTTTTATCAATATCCGAATATGATATTTGGTATTTCTTATCTTCTGCTTTTGTATTTTTTATTTCACTAATTGAAACTTCAGTTTTATCTTGAATCTTAATTTTTGCTTTATCATTGACCGACACGTTATTTTTTTGATAAATTTTTTTTTTATAAATTTTTTTTGTTTCAAGCATGGCATAATCCCAAAGATTTTCTCCTTGCAGAATATCTTTCTTTTTTCTATTCATTAGTGCCTCTTGCATTTCGTCTTAAAACTAATTTTCTTGGTAATAATGCATAATACTTACCTAACTGATTCAATTTTCCAGCAAAAAGCGCAGCTCTATCACCTGTTCCAAAAAATATATCTCCCCTTACTATACCTTTAATTGCAGCACCAGTATCTTGAGAAATCATAAGTTTTTTTATTATATATTTATTTTTATCATTGTGATTATCTACATATACCCAGAGAGGAATCCCTAAAGGAATAAACTTTGTATCTACAGCCAGGGATCTTTGCCCTACTAAAGAAGTTCCCAGAGCACCATTTGGAAAATCATTGATAGATTTTTTAAAAAATATATACCTCTTATTCAAATTCAATATGTGGTCAGTTTTTATTGGGTTTTCATTTAACCATTTTTTTATAGATTGCATGGATATATCTTCTTTACTAACATACCCTTTTTTTATTAATTCACGCCCTATAGCAAAATAATCATGACCATTGCTCCCACTAAATGATATTCTTCTTTTTTTTCCATCAGGAAAACTAATTAATCCTGATCCTTGTATATGTAAAAAAAATACATCTATTTTGTTTTTTGCCCAATATAAGACATCTGCCTCTAAACCGTTCTGATTGATATCAGACCTGCTATCTGCTGGAAGAAAATTATTTCCTTGTATGCGTCCAATGATTCTCTCACCTTTTAATGATTTTTTAAATTCTCCTAAGTTTACTGAAATATAATTTTTTGGATATGCATATATTGGTATTTTATATTCATCATTATAAAAATAATTTCCTTCAATCATTGGTTCATAATAACCTGTAAATAAACCTAAATCGTCTCCCTTATATATTGAATTGTATGAATTTGATGATGATATTGAAAAAGGCAGAAACCATTTTTGAAAAAAAAGACGAGCATCTTTATTATTATTTAAACTTATTCCTATAGCGGCTTGGCATGGTTCTATCCAATCACTAACTTGACCAGCAAATGGAACGAGAGATTCACCAACTTTAGTTAAAGATCCCAAATTTTTTTTTGGACTAAATGAAATTATTTTTTTACAGGAATTACTAAAGACTTCTAGGGCTTTGAGTTGATCATCTGTCTCCCAACCATCAATTGAGGCATATCTTATCTGATTTATTACAATTAAATTATTTTTATTTTTTGGAGATGAAAAAAAATAGTAAATAAAAACTGTAATTAAAACAAATAATATAGAAAATAAAATTAAAAATTTGGAATTATTCAATTTCGTTTTGTGTTGCGATGAGTTTCCAGTTTAAATCACTTGACCTTGTGTCTCGAGAAAAAGTCCAAATGTCAATAATGCTATCAATCCCAGAATCTTTATTAGAGGTTATTTCTCCATTTTTATCTCTAATAACATTAATAACTTCTGTAGAGAATTTAACTGTTATTTCGATCACTGTATCTTTAATTGAAGTATCAATTATTTCTTTTAAATTTATAGAAACTACTGTAGTTTCTAATTTTTCACCTTTCTCATTTCTTTGATCAATAGCTGTATAAAAATCGTTATAGACATCGTCATCTAATAAAGCTCGAAGTGTATCGTAATCTGCGTTTGCATAAGAGGCCAGAATCATTTCATATGCTTTTGAAGCCCCATCTAAGAAATCGATTTGATCAAATTCAGGATATAAATCAACTATTTCAGATTTCTCTTCATTGTTTTGATCCTGAATATCACTAGTTTTCTTTTCAGCTAACTTCACTACATTAGAAAGATCAGATTTTTTCTGTGATGAGTTATCTTTATATCTATTATTGTTAGTTGGCTCATTTCCAGTTCGCCGACCCAAAACATTCTTTAACCTCAATAAAATAAAAATTGCTACCATTGCGAAAAATATTATTTCTAGAAATTGGAAATTATTACCCATTTTTTTACCGTTTAGTTATAAGAAAAGAAATTTATCATGCATAATGATAACTGTTCATGATCTACAAGTCCAACTATGCTAGTTATAATATTGGTATATAATGAAAAAAATTCAATATCAACACCTGAGCGAGAATAATGAGGATACTTTTATTATTAATTTGGCCTGTATTAGAAATATTAATTTTAGTTAAAATTGGCGGTCTTATAGGGTTTTTTGGTACTCTAGCAATTATAATTTTAACAGCAGTAATAGGAATAATTATAATTAAATATGGAATAAATAAAAATATTCTTAGCGAATCCAATACTAATATGGCAAATAATGATGCATTTAATATTCTTATTAAAAAAGTGTGGTTCATTATTTCAGGTATTTTGCTTATTATACCTGGTATTATTACGGACATATTTGGTCTAGTTTTGCTAATACCATATACTCGAAAACTAATTAAAATTTTTCCTTTTTATAAATTAGTTGTTAAAAATAGCCATTTAATTAACAAAAAAACGAGTAATTTTGAAACAACTATTGAAGGTGAATACAACGAAGTTGAAAGGGACAGTAATGATGAAAAATAAATATGGAGTTTTAAATGGATAATTCAAAAAATATTAAAGAAAATCTTATTGGAATAGGGAATCAATACTTGAAAGACCTTTCTTTTGAAAATCCTCAAACACCAGGAATATTTAAAACAAAGAGTTTTAAGCCCGAGATGGATATTTCTGTTGATATTAAAGCCAATTTAATTGAAGAAAAAAATTATGAAATTGTTTTATTTATCAAAGTAGTTTATCAAATAGAAAATAAAGTCATTTTTGTCATTGAAATAGAATATGCT
>MDSV01215564.1_pt1 | contig 21751 bp, 17 predicted proteins | sample 810851 | NCBI WGS metagenome assembly MDSV01 (sample SAMN05326640, study PRJNA326480) | marine metagenome | isolation source: seawater | place: Atlantic Ocean: North East | collected 2012 | reverse complement strand
TGCGGTCATGTGCCATCGACGAAGACCAGGGTGACTTTCGGGAATGACCTCTGATGCAAACCGATGGACTATGTGGTCGGTAATGGGTCCTCGCTGGACGAGAGAGTGAGAGTGAGACAACCAACCGGCTGCACAGACGCCCTGACCCTGGGTCAAGCCTCCGAGGAAACAATGACAGGGGCTGTTACGGGTCGGGGCACACCTTTCTTGCGATTCATTGAATAGCCATCCAAACTCAGTTAGGTACATGGCGAAGTTGGAACGCTGCCTAGTTGGCGGCACTTTCGACAGATTTCATCAAGGCCATAAATCACTTCTAAATGCCGCACTAGATTATGCAGATTTTGTCGAAGTATGGATAACAAATGATTCAATGTCGGCAGCAAAATCTCCAATTTTGCAAACATTTGAAGATAGAAGAGAAGCAATTATCGCATGGGCCGATGAGAGGATCACTACTCATGAGTTGGAGGACAATCTGGGGCCCGCTCCTTTTCGCAAAGATTGTGATAGTATCATTTGTACTCCTGAAACATTGGGTAATTGTCAGAGGATAAATGAGATTAGGCTTACCAATGGGCTGCTGCCTCTAGAAATTATTGAGGTACAACATAGTTTAGATGAGGCGGGCGGAATTATTTCTAGTTCAAGAATAAGAGCAGGTCTGATAGATTGTGATGGAAAACAATGGTTGAGTGAAGAACAGTCCAATCAAACACATCACTTCCACTCAGGTTTAGATGCTGAGTTGAAAGAACCAAGTGGAGAATTATTTACAGGTCCCGAGGATTCACCAGAGGTAGCGATGTCTGCAGCAATGGAAAGCATTGCTCCAGGTGGAATTATTGCTGTTGGTGATGTTTGTGTTGCAACATTACTCGATATGGGTGTTGTAGCAGATATTGCAATAATCGACGGAATGACCAAGCGTGTTGAATTAGATGAAAAAGTCGATTTGAATGGATTCGACGTACTGTTAGCTGCAAATAATCCTCCAGGGCAGATTACTCCCTCATTGATTGATGCTATAGCATCGGCTTTACACAATGACCAGACAACTTGTATCCAAGTTGAGGGAGAGGAAGATCTAGCTCCTATCATTGTTCATTTGTTAGCACCGCTAGGGACAAATGTCGTTTACGGGCAACCAAATACTGGTGTGGTTTTACGCATAACAACTCTAGGTGCCAAAGAAGAGTGCAGGGGATTGATTTCGAGATTTGAGGTGAGAGATTGACCCTTGTTTCAGTTGCTGTCTGTGTTAGAGATGGTGTTGATTGGATCGACGGTTGCATAGAATCACTTGTCAATCAAACCCATTCACCTTTGGAAATTATTCTGGTTGACGATGGCTCCACAGACGGTGGAGAACAGAAAGTTAGAGATTGGTCAAACCATGAATTAGTGACGAGCATTACTCAAGATGCTATTGGATTATCAGCTGGGAGGATGGCTGCATTAGATGCATCGAAAGGTGAATGGTTTGCCATTACGGATATTGATGTTAGACCAGAATCAGATTGGATACAGCGGATGTTAGAATCTTCAGAATCCAGAGAAGGAGAGGAAGTAGTTGCAGTTACTGGACGAACAGTTTTCGGACGAGCAGATGATGTAATTTCTCGAATCAGATCAATCGAAATCGAATCTAAGTATCGTTCAAGACCCCGAAGAACTAACTTAGCGAACGGCCCTTGTTCGATGTTCAAACGCGACAGCCTCCTAGCAATCGGCGGTTTCGATCCATCGTGGTACCATGCTGAAGACATGGAAGTTTCATTGAAATTGATACAGGATGGCGGGATAATTGTCTACACTCCGGATGCTGTTGTAAATCACGTGCCAGAAACAGGCCTCAAGAGATTTCTGAACAAGCGTAAGCGCGACGCTAGGGCCCACGTAAGGATACATCGAAGGTACAAAATCCTGAGAAGAGGTCACGATTTTATTGGTTCATCTTGGATAGTGCTATGGATGATACCATTGTTGGCCCTTGGTATAGTAGGACTCTCGCTTTACGTTAATCGATTACTGAATTATGATGAGTTTAGTCTCGATTCGATTTACTACTCATTAACAAGAGAAGTCTTGCTGGTCATGATTTTGCCTTTATTTTGGCTATTCTCATTTTTGAGAAGTCATTTACCAAAATGGGGAATCTACTCTAGCTTCGTGCTAATCAGTTGGTCTGCAGCATTGTGGCAAGGTATCATTTTGGGATACCTGGATGCTTTACTGAAAAAGAACGGACACTAATCATTCTTCATCTTCAACAGATGAGAGCATTCGCAAAACAAGACCTGTTGCCATTAGTGCGATTGCAATTGAGTAAACTCCGGGGTCAATCCATGCCATGTGCATGATACCCCAATAGAAGTAGAATACGATGCTTGCAAGCATAGACCATGTTCCTAAAACAAGTGCCCAACCTGCTTCAGCATTCAGTAAATCGTTGTACCATTCATTGGTTACAACTCCTTTCAACCATTCTCCAGCATCGCCATCTCCGATTAATCCACGTGCACCTAGGAAAGTCATACCTCCAACGAATGCTATGAATACAGCATCACTTACTACGAATGCAGCAGCACCATCTTTGTCACCGAATGCATCGTTTAGGTACTCGAATGTCAGTAGTCCACCCCAAGATAGACGGTAGGTAGGATGAATCATGCCCATGAGGTTTAGAGCTGCTAGCATTAGACCTAGCAAACCTAGCCAGAAATACCATGTTGCAAGAGTGTTGGATGGATTGAACAGAATTGTGCCCAGATTGGCCTGCGCATTATCTCCGTCATCGCTCATGGGCCGTGCGACCTTAGACGCGGTTAAGAGTCTTACCAAAGTTGACAAATGGCCAATTTACAGTTCAAAGCTGTGACTGGTGTCGATATTTTGCAGAGAAAACCTCGTTCAAAGCAGGTTCTGCCTTCGCCATCACATCACAAGGATCGATGTTGGTTGGAATGCAAGAATTAATCTCTTTACTTCTTCCATACCTGCCTCGAGAAATTGTTTTTGCAGTAATCAATCCCAACATATCTAGATTTGAGATAATGCCAGAAACTCTTCTTGAAGTGAGGAATTGTTGTCCGATATGTGAACAAGCCTGTTTGTAAATATGGTAAACTTCACCGGTTTGCATATTTCTTAGTCCATTTTTCTCATTGATTAATACAGAAGAAAGAACTAATTTTTGTTGCGTAGGTAATGTTCTGATAACAGGAGTTACTTGGTCAGATTCGATTTGAGCCTGTGCGATTCGAACATGGTTTTGTTCTACAATGTCCAGTCCTTCTTGTTCTGCCTTTTCAGTTGAAACTCTAAGTAAATCTAGAGCGCATCTAGCGTCGCCATGCTCCTGCGCAGCAAGAGCAGCGCACAACTCGATAACTCCAGCACCTATTGCATCTGAATTGATACCAACTTCAGCACGCGAGCGCAAGATATCTTGGAGTTGTTCTGCGTTGTATGGATTGAAAACTATGTCTTGTTGCCCAAGGCGACTTCTAACCCTAGGGTCAAGGAAATCTGTAAATTTCAAATCGTTTGAAATTCCGATTACACAAGCCCGAGCATCTTTCAATTCTGCATTCAGGTTTGTGAGGTTGTATAGTAGATCGTCACCGGCTTTCTTTACCAGGTGGTCAATTTCGTCTAGAACCAGAACATACACTCCACCGCGAGCATTCATTCTCTTGACCAATTCAGAGAACACTCTGTCTGTGGGCCATCCTGTGAAAGGAATCTCTTCTCGCTCATAATCTTCTAACAGTGCATTTCCTAGGTGTGATAGAACACGATATTGCGTGTCTATTTGTCTACAGTTAACCATTACCGGATGAACCATTCTTCCAATGGAATTGCCCTTGCTTTGAAGTTGATCACAAACGTAACGAGTGACGGCGGTTTTTCCAGCACCGGTTACTCCATACAGAATCATGTTTGAAGGAATGTGTCCTTTGAGAGCTTCAACCAAGTTGAATGACAGTTGGTCTCTTTCGATGTCACGGTGTGGTAGAGTCTCAGGTTGGTATGTGTGGCGCAGTACTTCTTTTTGCACGAACAGAGTTTTCTGATTGAGAATTCCATCGAAAATATTTCTCGTCAAAAAATAACACCTTTCCTTTTTGCCATCTTTGTTGTTAGCCCGCGCCACACCATGCGTGATGCCTACGGGGAGTCCGAGTCCACCATATAAGGCTACTCCCAAACTAGGGTTTAGAGGCGAGGTTTTGCCTACTAAATCGTTTTCAATTGGGGGTATAAAAAGGGAAGCGTAATTTTACGCTTTAGGTTATAAAAAGAACACACTGTGGGCAAAATTTTCTGCAGCTCGCCGGAATAAAAAATCTTTATCGCCGACAAGAAAAATCTCATATTTCCAAAAATTAATTTCCGTGAATTAAATTTGTCTAGAAATTGAATTTTAATTTTTAATTTTTCAAGATCTCATTTTATTTTTTCTTTAGTGAAAAAACTCAAATTAAAAATTTAACCAAAAGGAATGTTATTTTATGTACATTTTATTCTAACAAATTGAGCCTTTGCTATCCAGTGTAAATTGCATGCCATCTTCGCCATGGATTACATTTCCCGGAAATTCTGGCACATCTTTAGTCAAGATTTTGTAATCCGAATCGATGTATGTATGTGTCAAAACTAATTGCGTATTTGGGCACATTTCTGCCAATTTAATTATGTCACTTGGTTTATGATGCTCATCAGTCTCTACCCATTCTGGAACTCCCATTTCGACAACCGCGAAACTACATTTCTCAATTCGTCTCCACAATTCTTCACATGGCCCGGAATCGCCAGAATGTAGCATTGACCATCCTTGGTCATTGGTTAGCATCCATCCATGGGGCTCAACAGTAGGTTCGTGAAATACTTCGAATCTTTCCATACTCCATCCCTCTACTTCTGGTGTATCTACCCAGTTGATACTGTCTAGCATTTCATCTAAGGAGCCAGGATATGCTAATTTGCATAATTCTGTTAACCTATCTCTTACTATAGTAGATCCTGCAACAGTCAGAGTTTTTTCTCCGCCCCTGTCAGAAATATATTTTCTCTCTAGTAGAAAGAATGGGAATCCGAATACATGATCTCCATGAACATGAGTAATTAGAACAGTATCGATATCTGCCGGACTTATTCCTGCCTTTCTAAGACTAGCTAGTGCTGTTGGAGGGCAGTCCACTATCATGTGTTTGTCGATTAGAAGGAATGAATGCAGCCTGCCAGAAGGCAAGAAAGCATTGCCACTTCCGAGTAATTCAACATCGACCATTGTTGAGTGCAAGTGCTTCAAGTCTAAGACATCATCGCACCTAACATTCATCTATCCCTTTCCGGTGGCGGCAAACATCTGGTGGTTGCTATGTCCAATTGGAGCGCAAAAAACCCATACAAGACCAAGATCACTGAATGCTATATCCTAAATGGTGAAGGTTCAAGGAAAGAAACTCGCCACGTCGTATTTGCTTTGGGTGATTCTGGTCTTGATTACAAAGTAGGTGATGCTCTAGGAGTACTTGCTGAAAATCCTGCAAATACTGTTGATTTGTTAATCGAAACTGCTGGGTGGGACCAAGATCACATGGTCACTACTCACAACGGAGAGAAAACCATTTGGGAGGCTCTGAAGAATGATTTTGAAATCCACAGAGTCAACAAGAAATTCGTAAACTCACTAACTGAAAAGGTCAATTCCAATGGAATGAGAATAACTGTGAAGTTGATTGAGAGATATCGCGAATCAGTCGCTGGCCAAGGTTCTGATTGGATGGGAGGAGATTCTGCAATGGATGCTGAACTTTTACCTTCAATCCCTGGTGATGATCCCGCAGGTAGAGTTGAGAATCTAACCACTGATGCAGATGCAATGGAAGATTACATCTGGTCTAGAGATTACATCGACGTCATGAAAGACTTCGAAGTTAGTTATACTCCTGAAGAGTTCATTGAATTAATTGACAGGTTAAAGCCGAGATTATATTCAATCGCCAGCAGCCATGATGCTCACCCAGGATTTGTTGAGTTGACCGTTGGAATTGTCAGATATTCTCATCATGGCAGGGACAGAGGTGGTTTGTGTACCATTTACATGGCAGATGAAGTCGAAGTAAACAAGACAGATGTTGGAGTTTTCATGTCTCCAACAAAATCATTCGTTTTACCTGAAGATAAATCCACTGACATAATCATGGTTGGTCCAGGAACAGGAATTGCTCCTTTCCGTGCTTTCATGGAGCAGAGAGTTCACGATGGTGGCTCTGGTAAGAACTGGTTATTCTTCGGAGACCAATCTTCAAAGACAGAGTTTTACTACAAAGATGAAATTGAGAATTGGCTCGATGAAGGGCATATGTACAGATTCACTACCGCTTGGTCTAGAGACCAAGAAAAGAAAATCTACGTACAACACAGGCTCAAAGAGCATGGTGCAGAAGTCTGGGAATGGTTTGAGCGTGGAGCTTACTTCTACATCTGTGGTGATAAGCAATACATGGCAAAGGACGTTCACCGTGCATTGATTGATATCGCAATTGAGCATGGTGGGATGTCCGAGGCTGACGCTACTCATTTCATCGAGAAGACGATGATGAAAGAACAGAAGCGCTACCTGAGAGACGTCTACTGATCTGCATCTCCTTCAGGAGGTGTTGGAACTGATACAGCAGGGATTCCTTTCTCCCTTGCACGATTTATCATTATCGTAGTCCATTTGGATTTGGGTCCGGGGAATGCGATTAAATGAGTTCCATGTTCCAACATTTTGTCACCAAGTGTCGGGGCGGCCTCAGGGCGTCCAGAATCTTCTAATCCACTCCGAGGCTCATTCCAAGCCTCGGTGAAAATAGCCATGGGAATCGCATGGTTGTTAGCCCATCTTTCGACGAGATAATCTACTCCACTGGCGCCACCAATGATTATCAAATCAGGATAATCATTCCACTTTATCCACTGTTCTAATTGGTCTTCAATCCATTCGTAATTGTAGAATCTTGAGTTCCCACATATTACCAAATTGATCACTTTACCATCTTGATTTAAGTCTCTGCCTGCCAATCTTTCGACAGTGGATGCGCCCGTGACAACATCGTCGGCCATAATACTCAATTGTTTAGGTATCCTATAAGAAGAACGCCAAAAACATCCTCTGTCCGACAGAAAAAGGTACTTTGCTTCCGCTTTTCGGCGCAAAAAACCGCAATAATCATGCTTAATCTAACCGCTTTCATCTTAGAATAGTTAGGTTTGGGGGTAAACATGGCGTTCAAGCGCGTGCTGATTGCTAACCGCGGAGAAATCGCTTTGAGAATTCTCAGAACTCTTAGGGACATGGGTATTGAAGTCGCAATTATTCACGGCAGAGAAGATAGGTTGTCTCTTCCTGTTAGGATGGCAGATGTCGCTTATCCGATAATGAGGTCAAACCCATTGGATTCTTACCTTGATATCGAGGCTGTTGTTCAGGCTGCTAAAGATCTAGAATGTGATGCAGTACATCCGGGATATGGTTTCCTTGCAGAAAATGCAAATTTCGTCAAGCGTTTGGAAGAAGAAGGAATCACCTTCATCGGACCTGCTTCAAATGTAATCACTTTGCTAGGTGACAAGATAGAGGCTAGAGCGGCAATGGAAGCAGCAGGACTTCCCACAGCTAAAGGTAGTAGTGAGCCAATTTCTTCGGCAGAAGTTGCTACCGAATTGGCTGATGAAATCGGCTATCCAGTAATCATCAAGGCTGCCGCAGGTGGCGGTGGAATCGGTATGCAAATTGTCCAAGCTGCAAATGAATTTGAAGGGGCATTGAAACTATGTCAAGGCCGAGCAAAATCAGCGTTTGGAGACGATAGAGTGTTCGTCGAGAAATATATCGAAGGCGCTCAACACGTCGAATTCCAAGTCCTAGCAGATGGAGAGAGAGCAATCCATTTCGGAGAAAGGTTTTGTTCCATACAGCGCCGTCATCAAAAACTAATCGAAGAAGGTCCGTGGCTATCAGATGAGAAGCGGGCAGAGGTTGGAGCACTAGTTTGTGCAGGCGCAGAATCGGTGGGGTACAAAGGATTAGCAACATTTGAGTTCTTGCGAGACAAGAATGGAGATTTCTACTTCCTGGAAGTAAATCCTAGAGTCCAAGTCGAGCATACGGTTACAGAACTGATTACAGGATACAACCTCGTAGAATTGGGTATCAGAGTTGCCCAGGGAGAAAGTCTACCTCTAACTCAAGATGATGTTACAATTAGGGGTCATGCAATTCAATGCAGACTCAATGCCGAAGATACAACCAATTTCGTTCCATCTCCCGGCAGGCTGTGGGAATGTCATTTCCCTTCCGGGTTTGGAATTAGATGTGATACTCACGCTCATCCGGGCTATGAGATGCCAGGATGCTTCGATAGTCTACTGGCAAAATTACTTGCTTGGGGGCCAGACAGGGATTCCGCAATTCGTCGAATGAGAACAGCATTGGATGAGACGATAATTACAGGCGTTGACCATCTAATTCCTCTGCATCGCAGGATTATGGACGAGAAGGATTTCTTAGCAGGCGACATTACTATCGCTTACATCGATGAACACCAAGAGTTGTTGGGATGATTATATGGATGTACTAATCGTTGGCAGCCTAGCCTACGATTCGCTTGAAACGCCGATGGGTTCACGTGAAGATGAACTCGGCGGGTCAGCCTCTTATGGTGGATTCTCAGCAGCATTTCACAATCGGAAAAATGGTGGTAATGGAGTTGCATTAGTTGGAGTAGTTGGTCAAGATTTCAAATCTGAGCACCTCGAGTGGTATCGAAAATCAGGATTAGAAATCACAGGAATTGAAGAAAAAGAAGGAGAAACATTCCGTTGGAAAGGCTCCTATCATGGTGATATGGCTGAAGCAATTACCCATGAAACACACCTCAATGTGTTTGAGAAGTTCCAACCAAAGGTGCCCCTCGATCAAACCACTCCCAAGATATTGATGTGTGCAAATTTACCTCCAAGCCTACAATCTTCAGTGATTTCTCAAACCGAAGTTGGAAGAATTTCGATATTGGATTCAATGAATCTTTGGATAGAAATTGCAAATGAAGAGTTGCGCGATGTCATTACAAAAGTTGACATCCTAATTTTGAACGATGCTGAAGTTAAGATGTTGGCATCCGATGATAACCTCATTCGAGCAGCAGAAAGCGTTCTCGACATGAAACAAGGTGGAATATTAGTCGTAAAGCGCGGTGAACATGGCGTGTTGGCTCTACATCCAGATGGGATTATTTCGATGCCTTCCTATCCTACTCTGGAACTAACTGACCCTACAGGTTGCGGCGATAGCTTCGCAGGAGCAATGGCTCAATTTCTATCACAAAAAGCAGGTGATGTAAGTCGAAAGGAACTAGCAGAATCTCTGGTCCATGCCACTGTAACCGCATCATTTACAATCGAAAATTTCGGTACTGAAAGAATTCGAAATCTTTCTGATGATGAATACGAGAAGCGCCTTTCTGAATTCAGACGCATCACAAACACCTCTTGATTGCAGTATGCTCAAGAACACCCCCTAACTCGCAGTGCCATGACAGTGCTGAATATCGCAATGATTGGCAGCGACGAGTTGGCTAAGGCGGTAGCTAAAGCAACCGACCAGCGTGATGTCCATACATATGTTCACAAAGAATCAGGTGCCGATGGTCCACGAATCCTTTCGATAATCAGGCCTGCAAAAATGCCAGAAAGAATTCGTCCCTTCTTCAATTCACTGTGCGCAGCGCGTGTTGGTTTGCTAGAGGTGACCGGAATCGATGCAACATTCGGTGAAGTATTGGTTGGATTCGCAGCAGCAGGAATCAGTAAGGGAATTTACGTAATCAATCCTCCTCAAGGTGAATGGATTGACGAGGATCAAGTCAAGGCATTTATCGCTCAGGCAGGTCTCTCTTCATGGAAGCAGTGTAGTGGTGATGGAATCGAATTAAGAGGTGCGTTATACGGATTAATGGATGATATTTCAACCGATTTAGAATCTGCAAAACAAGAACCATTAGTAGTTCCAATTGACCAGCATTTCAATGTCAAAGGTATCGGATTAGTTGCAATTGGATATGTTCAATCAGGCTCGGTTTCTGTTCACGATGAATTGCATCTGCTTCCTGCAGAAGGCCCTGGCACGGTCAAGAGTTTGCAAGTTATGGATGATGATGTGGATCAAGCAGTTGCCGGAGACCGGGTCGGAATCGCTCTGCGCAACACGAAAGAAGAGCACCTAACAGGGGGTTCTCTAGTCATTCATCCTGCTGTTGAAGATAAGAACAAAGGGGCCTATGTTCCACTTTGCCTTGACAAGCATGAAAAGAGCTCGATTCAATTAGAGATTTCACCTTTCCAAAAGAGAGTTCTCGCAGTAGGAGATGTGGTTCATGCTAGCGTCGATTTACAATTTGTAGTTGGCAGGGTAGAATCGATTGACTCCGGACTAGAAGTTGCATGGGAATCGCCTCTATTTATCCGTAAAGAAAATCCGCCAGTGGTTATTCTTGCTCAACTTGATTCAAAGCCTAGAATCATGGGTAGCGCAAAACTGACTCGGCTTTCCTAAACAACCTCGAAGAACAGCCCCTCCATAGGAGGGGAAAACGGTGGGTTCATAACCTCGGGTTCGACTTCGGCAGTTCGGGATGCTTATGGACACGAGGCCAGAGGGGCTCGGTGTCAATGGAGTGGGGATAAAATTCCGCTCATTGTCACTGGGAGGAGTTCGAGGTAAGGTCAGGGCGACCTTAAACGAGAACCAGGTCTCATTTGAATCCCGAAACGGACATGCGCTTGACATCCGATTAGATGCAATCAAAAGGGTTCATCACCATGATACGACACTAGTACCTGGATGGCTTGCAGTTGTCGGTTTAATTTTCATTTGGGTCGCATGGAGAGGAGTTACTGGCAAGTTTCAGGCTCTTCTCGGGGCTGCGGGGATTGTCATCGCTGCAGCGCATTACATCACTAAGCAACCAACTCTCATTATCGATACAAATGCAGAGGATTGCCACGTAGTCTACGGTGCAGATCTAACCATTCTGCGATTGTGTGCCTTGATTCAGCGTATCCAAAACGGCATGACATTAGAGGAAGCTAAAGCAAGCGTGGATAGTATGGTAAGCGATTCAGATTATCCTCGCTCAATCAATAGCGATAATTTAGAAGTGATTCCTGAGCCTGTTGAAGTATTCTCACCAGCAGTAATTTCTCACTTCATAGATTCTATGGACGAAGAATATCTAGTCGATGCAGAAGTAGTTAGTCCTGCTATTGTCATAGACGATCTAGACATACCTGTTTGGGATGATGAACCCGAAACTGAACCACAAATTTCTGAAGGTCTAATGGCTCGCTCAAAGGCTAATTTATTCACTCAGAGAAATCAAGTAATACAAAATGGTTGGCAGCAACCTGCCAATCAGCCAGCTTACAATCAAGTCCACAGGGCTCCTCCTGCTGGTGTTCCTTCTTACGAAATGATTCAGCAGCAAAATACCGCACCTGCTTACTCCCAACCTTTACCACAACAGCCTACTCCTCCTCCTGCCGAATTTTTGCCATCATTTGTTGGTGCAAGTGGTGTGCATGTTCCTAATGCAGGACCTGAATCATTCTCTTCTCCCGATACTCCATTACAACCAATTGTCGAAGAAGATGTACCATCTTTAGTTGCATCAGCTCGTAAAGATGTACCTCTAGAGGCGGAAATAATTCCTGAAGAGGTTGACTCTCCTAGAGAGCGTTATCCAAATATTAGCAAATTGGTTGCTAAGCCAAAGACTCGTCGCTTGAAAGTCAGAAAAACTAGCACTGGTACATTACGAGGCAGGTCTGTTATCGCTGAATTAATCAGTCCAACTCTCGGCAGAGCAAGCAAAATTTCGAAGAGGTTTTTGCGAAAGCGAACAAAGTCCCGGACAGCTGATGCAATCCGTTTACAGGCTCAAAATAGTCATCAATCACAAGTTGCAGAATCTATTCAAAATCTGGCTAAGAGTAACGGCGGCGATGTCAGTGAAGAGGCCGTTGGCCGAATGATGGAACATATCAACCCGATTCCTTCCAGTTTCAAGGATCTAGTCAGTTCAGATGCAAAGAGTCCTGAAGACGTAGCATCAATACCTAGAATCGATGATTGATTACTTGTTTTTTCTAGAAAGCATGTGCTCTCTGATTGCTTTTGCTGTCTCCCAATCAGCCATTTCTTTTTCCGATTCAGGAGTAAATTGCGGAATTGGGATAGGGCGCATATTGGAATCGATTGCAATCATGAAGAAATATCCTTGACAAATTTCGGTTTTCGTCCAATCGGATTTACTCATTGCCCAAGCGGTTACCTTTGCACATGCAGTTCTGTTTGAAGTGAAAACAATCTGTCCTGTTACTTCGATTAAATCTCCCTGCCTTGCAGGTGCTTTGAATTCCAAAGTATCGATAGAAATTGTCACGAATTCACGGTGAGCGAACTTTGCGCAAACGATACCTGCTGCCTTGTCCATTAGAGATAATAATCTTCCACCAAACAACGTGTTGTATGAATTGGTGTCCTGCGGAAATACTTCCTCAATCAATGTTACAGGTTCTGTACTGTACGGCTCCATTGTTTACTGCTGAATACATCAACTCCTTGAATCCATGTACTATTTACCCACTAGAGACTAAGATTTGATGAGGTATAGGATTCGCCACCCAATTATGGCCGGCGTTTGTGTTGCTTTAGTAAGCGGGGGTATCGACTCTCCTGTTGCAGTAGCGCGCATGCTAATGCAGGGGTGGAAAATATTCCCAGTCCATGCTTCTCAAGAGCTGGTCACAGGGCCAGAAGCTGAGGAGAAAACAATAGCATTACTCCGGCACTTATTGGAGAGCGATGGTCCTCTCGGTGATTCCGCAAGAGAGAACCTCTCTAGAGAATTGATCGTAGTTCCTGTGGCCGAGAAACTCGCTCTGTTTACCGAAAAATGGAACCATACAGAATATTTCATTCACATGAAGAGGTTGTACAATTCAATTGCAACGATTAGGGGAAAGGAAGTTGATGCAACTCATTTGTTGACTGGTGAAAACCTTGGACAAGTCTCAAGCCAGACTTTAGGAAATTTAGGAGGGGTTGAAATTGTAACAAATCTTCTTCCATTACGGCCTCTTCTAGCATTTGATAAGGTTTCAATAATGACCATGGCGAGGAATATTGGGACTTTAGAAATTAGTGAAGGGCCAGAAGTTTGCGATGCACTTGGTCCGAGTAAGCCAACTACAGTTGCAAATAAGGAATGGTTAGAGCGCTCTGAAGAGAGAGCAGGTGGCTTGCAGCACCTCGCTTCCGATTGCTTTTCAAATTCGAGAATAGTAAAACTCTGACAGACCCCGGGTCCCCCCCCTATAGGGGGGAACCCGAATAGACACTTCCCCGTCGGTCTTTTATGCCCGATTTGATTGGGCAGGTAAGAGGGTGGCCCCATGACAGACAGAAAGAGTGCAATTACCGCTTTAGTTTTCACATGTATTATGCTGATTGCTCCAATTGCTGGAGCAGCAAATGTGACAACGTTTAGCGGCGGAGATAGCGAAGTAACCGTTGAAGTTAGAGATAGTCCAGATTATACAAATATCGTTGATGGAACTGTAACTATTCCTTCAGGTGATACGGTTACAAGTGCATCGGTGAAAGTTTCTACAGACATGGCTACCCACGAAACCTACACTACAATCAACTCTGAAACCTCGCAATTTGTATGGGATCCAGTTTACAATAACCAACAAACTGAGTATTCGACCTTGACAGATTTCACATATCACGAAGATACTGTGAAACTTGTAAGTGGCGGTTTCTCAACAGACTTCGAGAGAACAGGTTCAGGATTCATGGATGTTTCTCAACCAGTTGCTGATGGTGGCGGCTGGCAGCACGGTACTCTTGCTGAAGGAACTGTTCTGAATGAAAATTGTAACACTGGAAATGATTGCTGGGGTACAAACATGTACGATTTCGACAATGATTATACCAATGATGACCAAGGTTCAGGATTCTCCTACAGCATGATTACTCCTGATATGGAAGTCGACCCAGGGTCTTACATTGCCCGCTTCTCTAGTTGGCACGGAATGCACTGGATGCAGACTAACCCAGGTGCAAACCCGACTAACACTTACTATGACTGTGGATATGTGATGGTCAGGAATTCTTCCTCTCCTTCTTTCCCTCCTCCGGAAGTTGGATGGAGCTACATCCCATTCGATATGACTAACTCTTCAGGAGTCAGTTACGCAAATGGCATGTACCCAATAGGTAGTGGAAACGGAAAGATCCAGAATTGTGACAGTCTTACTGGAACAGACTACGCTCTTGGTGGCGAATCAACTCACCCAACTCAGAATCCTAACGGATGGTCAACTCTTGCAGTTAACCTCAACCAGCACATCCACAAGTACGTACAGCTCAAGTTCGTTTTGAGCCATAACAACGGTGCAGGTATGCCGCAAAACACAACTATGCCAGGTTGGTTTATCGATGACTTCCGTCTTGGCGATCCATTGCCTCAATCCGGTTCTATGACCGTGAAAGGTTTCACTCCAAAGCAGTCTCCTAGCCCTGGATTCCCAGATGGTTACGGTGTTTTGACATTGGAACAAGAAACGACTCCTACCAACTCATTGACAGTTTCAGTACTTCGTGCTGGAACCACTGAGATCGCACTCGACACAGATGGAAATCAAATGACCGGCCTAGAAGGTCCAATCATCGAACTGTGGGGAATTGATGCATCAGATTATCCAGTAATTGACCTTCGTTTCGATTTCGATACAGGGCAATACAGACTTTCGACTGCAGTACTGCACGGATTAACTATCGGTACTAGAGTTGGTACGGGAATGAATGACACGAATGTTGTTCAAAGTCCAACGGTAGCAGATGGTGTATGGCAATCTCCTGGTGGAGAAATACCTCTATTCTACAATCCAACGATTGCAGATAATTCATACAATCCGACTTTGTACACATCGAAATTCTCTCAACCAATTGTTGGAGTAACCCCTGTTGTGATTGATGATTGTACGGAAATTCCGAAGATTGAGATAAACCTAAGAGATAACACAAATCACAATTTGACAGTCGGTCAAAAATGGACTCCAGCGGACCCAATCTTCGGGTTCTCTTCGATTATTTCGTATTCCAATACTTGTGGATTATCAGAACTATGGTTTGACCTCGAATTCGGCCACAGTGCATCGGGTGTTTCAATCGATATTGCCAATGATGGAGATATTGAATGGGCCATGGATGAACCCGCATTCGGCTCCTTTGGACGCCAGACTAAGTTCTGGGCAGGCTCTTCAATGGGCGTCAATTATGCTATGGATGAGGCAACGATCACTCTGAACACTAACGGTGAAGCAAGTGGTGGAAGTTTCATGCTACCGATTGGTGCTGATGTGAAAGTCGCAGACATTGTAATGTCGGACAATACTGCCGGTGACTTTGATTTGTCACTGACTGCTAGTGGTCAAGAAGTTTCATTGGGCACTATGCCGAATCAGTCAGTGATAGCATACGAGACAGTGTTCCCAATGTTTGCATTCAAGGATGCAATCATGTCTTTGATGAACAACCCACTTCTTCAAGCATCACACATAGATGCATATGGAAACGAATGGGCAACATTCCACTTCTCGGTTTCAAACCAGAATGCAGCCAGCGGCACCCATGTCAAAGTAGACAACTTGGATGTTCTGTATGATTGGGAAGCCACGCTAGGAAGTATCAGTAATTTCGATAGAGAACTGAACCAAGGTATTGCTCTTGGATCTGGCGCTCAGGTCGATGTACCATTGGCTCTATCAGCTGGCTCTGGTGGAGCAGTTATGCTTTCAGACCTATCAATTACAACTGCAACAGGATACGATTCGACTCTTACTCTAACAGGCAGTCCTGAAGGTCTGTACCCGAATGGTGACATCATCGAAGCGATTTCATCACACAGTGTTGCTCAGTCAACAGGTGCGTCGTTTGCAGAATCTAGATTGCGAATGGAATCTTCTAGTGGTGTGGTAGAATTAGCATTCTCTGAACTATCTTTGTTCACTGAAGCACATGACCCAGATAACTTGGTCACTATGGAGTCTTCATCATACAGCTGGGCTGGGGATGAGATTACAGTAACCTGGAGATTCAGAATCAATACAGGTTGGGAAGACACAGCAGAATTACGTCTTTATGCAAGCCTTGTTGCAGACAATGGAGTCAATGGGCTTCCTGGTGCCATAGTTCTCGCTCCTGCTAACGGAAATGCAATCGAAAACGATGCAATGATCTCAGCCTTCCAGTTGAGAAACAATGCAGGCGATGTACAAAACCTAGAATCTGCAAGTTCTAATCAGAACATCAACCTAGTCGGAAGCATCAGACTTGAGGGATTGGATGTTGCTCCAGACCCAACTTCCTACAACATGTCTCTACAGCGTTGGGACGTTCAAACAGTCAATGGAACAGTTGTTTCAGAATGGATTGAAGTAACGAACACTACCGGTGTAATCGGCGGTGATTTCGATTGGGCAGTCAACTTGGGAGCAACTGCAGCAGGACAAGCAACATACCGTTTCATGATTGATGGATATGAAGGAGGAGACACATTATGTCCTCCAGCACCACTTATTTCTGATTCTGATTGTGCTATACCATTCAATTTGTCTATCGATACATATTCACCTACTTTGGTCAACATTTCAGTATTGAAGGCTGCCAACTTCGACCAAACAATCTGGACAAACTGGAGAAGTTTGGTCGATGATACATGGGTACTGCCAAGCGCTCAGCAGAAGGTCAGAGTTCTTGCACAGGATATTCCTACTCCTCCAAGCAGTCTAGACATGTACTACTGGGTTGAGTATGACCACGACACTGACATGGACGGAATTGCAGACCCTGATGAATATGTAGTTCTAACACTATACAGCGACGGAAATGCGCCAACTGCGAACTACACTGGAACATTCAGTGACGACGCAAACAAAGGACAAGACCCTCCTGGAAAGGTCAGTATCTACATTGAAGGAACAGACCTTGGAGGCAACTCAATTGAAGCTGGAGTACCAGGATTCGATAACGATCTGGTAACTTATGTTTCAATGGATGCTAAAACTCCAAACATCAGAAATTTCTTCATTGAGGATTCTTATGGAGAGCGTTTGCACAATCCAAGCGAGGGTGCACCATTCTACCAAGGGCCTTGGAACATGACAATGTACGCTGGAAACCAGTACAATTTGATTGTCGAAGCAACTGATGAAAATGGTTGGAGAGATATCAACTACTTTGAAATCGACCTTGGCGCTCAAGATATGGTAGTCTATTACTCGCCAAGAAATGAGACTGCATGGACTTCTTCAACTGATATTGAAATCATAGAAGCTGGCAATGGTAGTGATGGACCTCAAGTTCTACGTATGGACGGAGGTCGACTAATCGACCCATTCGAAGATGAGTTCTATCTGGAATTACCAATCAGAATGAACTGGGATATCATTGGTATTGGTGGAGGAACAATGATTCCTCAATTGAGAATCAAGGATATGGACAGAGATCCTTCAATCATGAGTGAATCTGGTGGACGCCACAAGCAGCGCTGGGTTTACAGCGATGGAATTCAGTTGGATTTCAGAAGTGGAATCTCTCCATCCTTCACCGATTTGTCTTACCCATACTCTCAGGATGTAGAAGTTGCATTCGTATTCCCTGGAGACACTATTTCAATGGAAGGCCAATACGCATACATTGACGGAATCAATTTCGGTGTCTATGTTCTACCTGAAGGTGAATTCACTCTAGAAGTAACTCGTCAAGAAGCAACTATGGATGGTAGTAAGGGATACTTCGCATATCCTGCTGGCGGTGCAGATGGTTCAAAGACGGATGGTCCAACACTTCACACGATTGATGGTGGAGGATTCAATATCAACATCACAGCACCTCCATTGAATAATGAGTACACCTACACATTCAGATTGGTCAACCTACCTGATGGTGCTACAGATTCCACTCCAAACATCTGTGATGGAAACAGTGCTTTCGGCTGTGCATCGTTCAAGATTAAGGTCGATGCAAGCAAGCCAGAAATCGATGATGATTCATGGTCTGCAAGCTCTGGAATCAACGGAGAAGTTCTTGGAAATACTATGCCCTCATCTACAATGCACTGTATCGATGTTGAGGCCGTAGTCGAGGAGAACGCTGCTCTACTAGCAGGTGAAGTCAATTTGATGTGGTCATTCTACTCTGATGCAGATAGTAACCTAACATGGCCAGTATATGGTCAGAGATTCGGAGTTGACGCTCAATCGCACCCATTGGATTTGAAGATTCAAGGTGGCGATTACTTAGTCAGCGCAGAGTGTGTAGACCTATGGCCTGACCCACAAGACCCAACACAAGCACAGATCACGACAGTTGATCTTGTAATGTGGATTGAAGGAAGAGATTCTGCAGGTTGGGATATTGAAGGCGGAGGGCCAAACATCGCTGGTGGAATAAGTTCAATCTACTCTAGCAACCCAATACACAACTCGCAGTACAGATTAGTACACGAACAAGCCAAGTTCAATGTCATCGATGTTAGGATGACTCCTAAGAATCCAGAAGTTGGAGAAGTTCCAGAACTTGAGATTTCAATTCAGAACATCGGTACCAAGGATGGAAACATCACTCTTGAGGTCCAGTCTGTGAAGGATGGCGGATTCCCAACAACAGAACTGACATGGACTACCGAAGAGATTGCTCAAGGGGCCATGGCGAATGTTTTCGTAAACGACTTAGAAGTGTTCGGAACACCTACTAGCGGAATGTACTTCCTAATCGTAGATTCTGAAACCAATGAAGTTCTTTGGAATGGTTCACAGAATTCCAAGTCATTCAACGTAGCAGAAGCATCAGACGATGAAGGCTTCTTATCTGGTTCAGGAATGTTGATTGTCATTGGTTTGGGAACATTGATTCTGATTCTTCTAGTTGTAGTCGTAGTACTTGCAAGAAGAGATTCTAGCGATGGAACATATGAGTACGAGTACGAGTTTGATCAAGAAGCTGAAAAATCCTATGCAGAAGTTCCTAGAGCAGGACCGCCTTCTGCAGGGCCACCTCCAGCTGCGAGTACAGATCCAGCAATGGCAGCGGCAATGGCTGAGTTCCCACAATGGGACCAAGCAACTATCCAAGGTTACTTTGACCAGGGATGGGACATTGACAGCCTACGTGATTGGGTTAACAATAATCAGTGATTCAAAATGAATCTTGACTGGAAAGACATACATTGGGAGGACCCTGATGGTGGCACTATTGTGCTACACGGAGTCCTGCCAACCGTGGTTCTACCCAACGGCATGAGGCCACGTATAAGTTGGCATGGCCTAGCAATAATGGGTTCTAGCGAAGAGATTGATGTTTGGGCAGATGAAGAGAAATCTGAAATTAAAGATCCAGGAATAAACTTGGATAGTGCAATACTGAACGGCGGATTAGATAGTCTATATCTCGAAATGCTAGCATTTGGGGTTGAAGGTTTGCAAGTTGGCAAATTCCCTGACCCAGAACCAAGGAGGTTGCACAAAGCAGCGGTAACTCACGGCCGTGCAGTATTTTTTGCAGAACCAGACATGGATGACGAAGATTGGGCGGAATTCCTAGGAAAGGAAGCCAAAGCTATGACTAGGCCACTAAAATTGGCTAGAATTGTTTTCACCTCTAGAAGATGGCGAAAAGGAATCAAAAAAATGCGCCATCATGTGGTTGAGCAACCTCATCGTGAACCAGATGGTTTGCAAGCAGCAAGCGCTTTAGCAGCAACATGGTGGAAATTGAATAGAGATAATTCTGAAGAGGAACTCAACCGTGCCAAAGACCTAAGATTTGCAGCCAGATTACGTGGGGCAGTAGCAAGTCTGCGTGAAAAACATGGTAATGATGCAGTATTACTAGTCCCTATCCAACAGGCGTGGAGGAGTTCAATGCTAACCGCTTTGGAATCGTTACCAGATGCAGAGAGTTCTTCAGATGGCGCCTCATCGGATGAAGAGGAGGAGTGATTATGAGCGGGTCAAGTAACATCGATGTTCGTGTAGAAAATCTACTAGTGCGCTTCACTCCAACACCCCGAGTAGATTTGGAAGAAGCCGTTGAGAGACTCGGAGGAGTCGTCAACGGAGATGTGATTATCAAAATGCTTGACAAGCCTAGAGCGACATTGATTATCGATAGTGAAGGAAGAATTGTTGTCCACGGAACTCACCGAATTGAAGCCGCCAGAGCAGCTGCAAAGGAGATGATGTTGAGGATGGGCAGAGATGATTCTGGTATGGTAACAGAATTGGGTCCAATCATCGCATCATTCGATTTCGGGGAACCTATTCCAATAGAAAACATCCGCATGAATTTGGGAAGTGGAACATCTTCGATGGATGAGAGGCTTGGATGTCTAAGACTTGATGACACTCGACACGACTTGGAATTGCTAATTTGGCCAACTGGTAGATGTGTGGCACTAAACGCTCGCCACCCTAACATGGTTACAATGTCAGCAATTCACTGGAAGTCAAAATTCGCAGATAAGAAATCATTCAAGGTGTGATTTTAGTGGATTGGAATGGGCCAATCCTGGACGATCATTTCCATCTAAATCGAGATGGCAGGTTTTTGGACGCAGCCAGAGATTTTTTGCGAGTTGGTGGAACAGATTTAGTATTGGTTCACTGTCCAGATTTCGCATCACCACCTGTGACTAGGAAGGGCCACTCGGAAGCATATGCTGATACAATCGCAATGGCTGAACAGGTCAGAGAATTAGGTTTGGGAGTTCGAGTAATTTTGGGCCCTCATCCCGCTGCATTCGCACACCAATTCGAATCTTTAGGAGATAGAGCCGAGGAAAATTATTGGGATAGTATCGAGACTGCATTGCACTATGTTCACGAGGGTCAAGCTCATGGAATCGGAGAAGTAGGAAGGCCTCATTGGCCTGTTTCAGATGAAATTTGGCAGCGCTCAAACACGTTGCTTTTGGAGACTATGCAACTTGCAGCAAGGGAAAACATACCTCTGCAACTGCATGTCGAAGGCGAATCCGATGAGACTTACGGCGAGTTAGCTCAAATGGCCGACAAAGCGGGTTTGGCGAGAGAAAAATTGGTCAGACATTATGCACCACCAAGAGTAGATGAATCATATACTCACGGGCTAACTCCTAGTGTTTTAGCAGGGAGTGGCTCGATTGAAGAATTGATGAATACCTTCGAATCCTCGTCTCACGGTTTCATGTTGGAGACAGATTACATGGATGATCCTAGAAGGCCTGGCGCAGTTCTTGGGCCAAAGACCGTGCCAAAGCGCACTCGACAGTTGTTAGCAGCGGGATTAGACGAGGAAATTCTGTATCATTGCCACAAGGATTTACCTGACCGCATTTACGGATGTCAGTAATATTTCTCCCAAAGAGTTCATGACCATCCCTCCCTTCGGGAGGGACGATGCAAACCGCAACTAGGGCCTTTTTATTGTCCATTCTAGTGTTATGTTTGTTTGCTCCAATGAATGCTCAAGCCCAATTAACACCCGTTGGTGTTGATCTCGAGTGTAACGAATCTACAATCAAAATCAATGTTCATCCAGAACAAAATGCACCAGTTTCAGTTGCATGCACTGTAACAAACACTGGCT
>MDSV01072306.1_pt1 | contig 21755 bp, 8 predicted proteins | sample 810851 | NCBI WGS metagenome assembly MDSV01 (sample SAMN05326640, study PRJNA326480) | marine metagenome | isolation source: seawater | place: Atlantic Ocean: North East | collected 2012 | reverse complement strand
TTTTTAATATATTTTCTATAATTGCTGAATTATATTCTTCATGAATAAATAATTTAGGAACATGTTCACTATAAAATCCATTACCTGCTTCAGTTCCACTAATAACTGTTCCAATTGGAATATCTTGATGATAATATAATAAATCTCTAACTAAATATGATTTGCCTGTATCACGACGACCAATTAAAACTATAACAGGACCTTTATTTTCATCCGGTTTAAAACTAATAGATTTCATTTCAAATTTTTTTAATTCTAAAGTCATATTTAATAAATATAACTAAATATTTATTTATTTAATATACGCAATAATTATTTAACAAAATCGTTAGAATTTAAAAATATATTTATCATTATTAAAATAAATGGAATTAAATTATAAAAAAAATGATAATCATGAACTTTTTAATGAATTATCTAATTCAAATTTAATAGATATAAGTAATCTACAAAATTATATACCAATTTATAATAATTATTTTAGTCTAAATAATAATAATTACAATTCTATAAATTTAAATAATAATTATAAATTAATTTCTTTATCTGAGAAATTAGATTATTCTAAATTTAATGGTAAAATTATAGATAATAGTAATAATACTATTGATAAAAAAATATTTTTTAAATATAGTCCATTAGTTGATCCTATTAAATATATGCTAGGTAAATATGATAATAGTTATAATATTTTAAATTTACCAAAATATAATAATAATGATAAAGTAAATAAAAAAATATTAGATTATAACAATTCAGCATATACTGATGGTTTTTTCTCTTTTTTATCAAGTTTATTATTAAATAATTACAATTTTTTAAATGGAATTGATTATTATGGTTCTTTTTTAGGTATAAAAAATAATTTTATTGTTGATATAGAAGATGATCTTGAATATTTAGATGATTCTGATTTTTTTTATAAAAATAATAATATTTTATTTAATATTAACGAAACAGATAAATTTAAAAATTATTTTAGTAATACTAGAAAATATAAAAATCCATTAGTAATAGATACTAATAATTTAAATGAAGAAGTAAAATTAGATGATATAATAGAAAATATTGATGATTTAACTTTAAAGATAGAAAATGATAAACTAAATAAAGATTTAGAAATTTATAAACTAAATAAAGATTTAGAAATTGATAAACTAAATAAAGATTTAGAAATTGATAAAGTAAATAAAGATTTAGAAATTGAATATTCACAAAACTTAAATTTAAAAAAATCCGATAAAAAAAAAGTTAAAACAAACGATTTAAATGAAACTGAATCATCATGTTCATCTAGATATTCTAATACTGAATCAAGCAATAATGAAAATTCAGAAGATGATGATGATAATGATTCTAGTGAAGATGAAAGTGAATATTCATCTTCAAATGATGAAATATATGCAAATATATTTAAATTTCCTGTTCAAACGATTGCTTTAGAATGTTGTGATGATACATTAGATTCATATGTAATTAATAATAAAATAAAAGATGTTGAATGGGAATCTATAATTTTACAAATTTTATTAACTCTTATTACATATCAAAAAGTTTTTAATTTTACACATAATGATTTACATACAAATAATATAGTTTATACTATAACTGAAAAAAAATATTTATATTATAAATATGATAATAAACATTATAAAATTCCAACATTTGGAAAAATTTATAAAATTATAGATTTTGGTAGAGCAATTTATAAATTTAAAGGTAATATAATATGTAGTGATAGTTACGCATATGATGGTGATGCACATACACAATATAATACTGAACCATATTTCAATGATACTAAACCAAGATTAGATCCAAATTATAGTTTTGATTTGTGTCGTTTAGGATGTTCTTTATTTGATTATTTTATTGAAGATTTAGAAGACGTAGATAAAATACGATCTCCTATTAAAAAAATTATTATTGATTGGATTTATGATGATAGTAATAAAAATATATTATATAAAAATAATGGATCTGAAAGATATCCTGATTTTAAATTATATAAAATGATTGCTAGAACTGTTCATAATCATATACCTAAAAATATTATTCAAAAATCTATTTTTGAAAAATATACAATTCCTAAAAAAAAAATAAATAATCAAACAGCAATTTTTAATATAGATAGTTTACCAGTATTAATATAAATATTTATTTGAGATTATAAATAAATATTTATGAGAGAAAGACAACTTACTTTATATTTAATACATTAAATTATTATAGTATGTATAAGTCATCCCATATAAAAATACATTTTAAAAATCAGGCTTACTAACAAATACAGAAGGTGCATTTTTTATATTTCCAATAATTTCATTTAAATTAAATTGTTCTAAAATTAATAAACATAATATAGCTGATATAAAAACCAGAGTAGTATCTTTAAATAAATCTTTTAATGGTTTATTTTCTTTTAATATAAACCTCATTTCTATAAATTTTAAAACAAAATAAATTACAGAAATAATTGATGCTGTCAATATTTGATTCATTTATACTTTACTATTATAAATGAATTAGTATCAACTTAACGAATTAATTACTTATTTTAATTCCATAATATCTAAGTTTAAAGAATCATCTCCCGAACCAATATTTAATGAATTTAAATCTAATTCATCAGGATCAGTATCTAATGTTTTAATATCTAATTCTAAAGGACTATCATGTTTAGATTCTTCTTTAGGATCTATAGTTAAATTCTCATTATCTGTAGTGTAATCAATATTTGATTCTAATTCAATATCATTTGTTATATCAGATTTACTATTGGCAGGATTTATTATATCATCATTTAATGATTTATTTGCATTTTTTATAGCTTCAGTCATATTTTTTTTATTTTCTAATTCCAGTTTTTCTTTTATTTCTTGTTTTGCTTTTTCTAATTCTTTTTCTTTTTTATCTTTCTCTAGTTTTTTTATCATTTCAGTATCTTCAATTAATTCTTTTGTTTCTTCTATTTCTACATCTGTTTCTAATGTTTCATCTAAATAAATTTTTAATATATTTTCAACTGGTATATTTTCTCTTATAGTATTTAATATACATTCTTTAACTATTATTTCTAATTCTCTATTATTTTTTTGTATTTGTAAAGGCATAATATCTTTCTCATATAAATAAACATTTACATATATTTTTCTAGCAACATTTATATAAGTTTTATGTATAAAACTATTTAAATTTGGTATATCAATATTTAGTTTTTTTTGTTTTAATCCTACTCTAGATGATGTTAATGATTTTAATAGTGTAATATGAACACATGTAAGTAAATCATCTAAATAATTACAACAACTAGAATTTAGTATTCTTTCTTTTTCAATATTTACAGTCTCTGAACTCCATTTAGGTATATTATTTAATAAATTTTGAAATGTCATCAAATATTTTTCTTCTTCGTCGTTATCTATACACATTTTAAAAGACTCTTCAAATATTGATTTGATACCTTCTATTATACATGGCGTTAACATATTTACTAGTCTTGCACACCATTCATTTTTAGATTCAGTTATAGTAGTAATATTATAATCATCCATTGTTTTAAATAAAACCAATATTTTCTAAATGTATATTATTACGAAAAAATATATAATTTAAGCAAAACATAATTATTAATGGTTCATTTCTTATTTCTTTTTTATAAATATCTAATGTAAATATAAATTTATATTTTTCTTTATTATCTGGTAATTTATTTTTTATATAATAAAGTATTATATTTCCTGTAAATCCATTATTATATAATTTATGTGTTAAATCTAATATATTTAGATATTTTTTCTCATTTGATAAATTATTAATATAATTATATGTAGGTAAAAATTTATTTAAATAATAAAATTTTTTTATAAAAAAATCATTTGATTTTTTTTCTTCAATATATACATTCATTTTTTTATTACAATAAATTTCACTAAATCTAGATAATATAGGTTTTAATATTTTAAATTTATCATCAACAATAATAAAAAATCTAGTGCTATGATTATAAATTTCAATACATCTTCTTAATGCCGATTGTGCATCAATTGTTAATTTATCTGCATTTAGTAATATTATTGATTTAAACAAATAATTATTATTATTATTATTTATTATTGTATTTGCAAAATGTTTTAAATTCTCTCTTATAAATTTTATATTACCTTTGCCATGTGCACAATTAATAATTAATACATATTTATTAATATTTTCACTAGTTTTATATACTATGTTAATTAAATATTCTAATATAGTTTTTTTTCCCGTTAAATTTCTACCATGAAATATTATATTTGGAATATTTTTTGTTTGATATAATTTATCAATTTTATCTATTATATTTTTATCCATTGAAAGATTATAAATATTATTAATTAATATTTAATTTATATTTTTATTAAATAATATTATAATAAAGTATGTCTGCTACTTCATACGCACAAGGAAATATTATATCAAATCTTAATAATAAACAAGCTGTTGGAATAATTAGAAATAGTACTATTGTTCCTGATGTTATACTAAATGAAATAATTGATGTTAGTTTATCTACAACTGATTTAATTTATAAAATATTATCAGAAAATAGAGATGCTTTTTTTGACGATGTTAGAGTTACTGGTAAATTAACAACTAATCAATTAAATATTAATAATAATTTATCTATAGGCGATACTACAGGTAACACTTTTAAAGTTATACAATTAATTGATAAAGATATTTATAAACAAGATATATCTGATCAAATTATAAATGATATTACATATGAAATTATTAATGATATATCATTATCATTAATTACAAAAAATTCTAATGGATATTTTCAATTTTCAGTTACTTTTAATTATCTAACATCTACCTATTATAATACTTTTCTTAAAATAGGTTTATTTTATTATACTACAATAAATGATTTAGGTATAAATTCTAACGAAAAAGTAATCGGAGAATATATTCTTGGTGATCAAAATACTAATTTTATTTATGGTGTATTTAGTAAAACTATGGTTATAGATATTTCACATTCTGCAAATGATACCATAAATTTTTATTTAAAAGCCAAAATACAAACTGATGATTTAGGTAATGATTTTAATTATGCCGATTTAGATAATACATTAAAACCTAAAATTATACAAACCTTATCGGGTAATTTAATTAGTGCTGCTGAATTTAGCACATATATTTAATATTTTCTTTATTTTATCTATTATTTATTATAAAATAATTTATAATATATAATGAGTTATTCAATTTCTAGTTCTAATCCTATAGAATTTTTTAATCCTAATAGAATATGGAAAATTGGTCATAAAGGTCAATTAAGAGAAGTAGATGTTAGTGGAATTCTTAATATAAGTGGAAATATGCATTTTACTAATCAAATTACTGGTAATCATTTAGATTTATATGGTGATATTTCATTAAATAACTTATATGTAAATGGTAATACATATTTAAAAACTCCTGTCTATCAAGAAATTAATATAGATTTAAGTTATATTGAATATAATGGTAATTATGGACTCGCTAAACATTTTCAACCCAAACAAGATGAACAAACTACTAAAAATTTAATTATTAATTCTAAAAATATATATTATGAATTAACTGCAACTAATACTACAAATATTGTTAATTCTAAAGAATTGCGCAAAATTATGGTAATAGGATTAAATGGTTATTATGCTAGTAGCATTGATGGAATTTATTGGGATATATCAGGTTCTATATCAAATAATAAATTAAATGATATCATTTGGGTTAAAGAACAAAATAAATTTGTAATTATTGGTGATAATGGCTATATTGCTATTTCTAATAATTCAACTAATATTGATTCTAATTTTATCTTACAAAATATTAATACTTTTAATTCTATAGTTTGGTCTCCACAATTAGGAATTTATGTAATAGTTGGTATAAATAATAATTCTACTAATTTTATTGCAACTAGTATAGATGCTATTAATTGGTCTAATAATATTACATATCCTAGTATTGAAAAATTATTTTCAGTTATTTGGATTCCAGAACTTCAAAGATTTCTAGGTGTTGGTTCTTACTTATCAAATAATAATATTAATTTAAATGGATTTTATATGTCTTCAACTAATGGAATTAATTGGGATATTAGTAATTCTATCATAGCAGATTTTGATATTATATTTTATTCAGTTGCATGGTCTTCAGAACTATCCAGAATAGTTGCCGTAGGTGAAAATGGTTTCTATGCAACTGCCTTTTTTAAAAATGGAACTTTAAATTGGGATTATAGTGGCAATATACAAAGTGTTAATAAATATAATAAAATTATTTGGATTCCTGATTTACATAGATTTGTTGCTGTAGGTAAAAAAAATCCACATGGACATCTAATATCTAGTTTAGATGGAATATATTGGGATATATCAATTGATTTACCCAAATCAGCCTCTAGTGTTTCTTGGTCTGAATACTTAGGTAAATTATTAATTACTGATAATAATGGAAGAATTTATTATACTGATCCTAAATATGTATTTCAAACTACTTATAATTTATATGAAAATACAACTTTAAACAATGTTGAAATTAATAATGATGCTAGTTTAAATAATAATCTTAATGTTGATGGAATAACTACCCTTAATAAAGTTGAAATTAATAATGATGCTAGTTTAAATAATAATCTTAATGTTTCAGGAATAACCACTTTATCTAATCATTTATTAACTGATTCTAGTTATGTTAAAATACCTGTTTCTTATAGTACATTTTCAATTGTAAAAGGTAACCAATTATTAAGTGATTTAACTAATATATATGGTGTTTGGCATAACCTAAGTACCTATGGTTATAGTGTTACTATAAATCCTCTATCTCATAATAGTTATATTAAATTAGATTTTAAAATAAATTATATTTGTTCTAATGATAATGATGGAACTATATCTTTTAGAGTTAAAAATAATCTAGATGAAATTATATTCGCCGATTTAAGTTTAGGAACGATTACTGGTGTTACTAATAGGGGTATATATAATGGATTATATATTGATACTACTCAATATAATTCTTCTATTACTTATTCTTTAGAATTTTTAATAGCAGATAATATTAATAACAATAATAATACTAGTGTTGGAATACTAGGACATAATCATGGAAATTCTAATATAATAATTGCACAGGAATTATATCAACCAACATAAAATAATCTAATCATAAATTATAATTTTGTTTAATTTTTATATTAAATAATATATTCTTTTATTTAATATAGTAATGTCTTCTATTACCAATCAAATAGTTGCTAATATAAAAAAAACTTCTACTAATTTTAATTCTTTTAGTTTTATTAATAGTGAAAATGTAGTTTGTATAGATACTAGTTTAAATAGAATTGGAATTAATAGAAAAACACCTGTATATTCTATAGATATTTCAGGTGATACTAGTAACAATGCTGTTCGTGTTCATGATTTACATATTCATAATTTAGCAAAAATTAATGAAATATCATCTAATAAAATTGACACTAAACTTTTTACTGTAGGCGAAATGGATGTTAATTTTTTAACATTTAATACTATATCTGGTAATTTAGTTAAAGTAGGTGATTTATATACAAATGATGTTAGCAGTATTAATATTAAAACTCAACAAATAAAAACAACTGATATAGGTATAATAGATGATGTTAGTGCTAGTAATTTATATATTTTATCTGAAATAAGTTGTAATGAGTTAATTAAAACTAAAAAACTTATAGCGGACGAAATTGTATTTCCACAAGCAAGATTAGAGAAGATTGATGCTATTAATGGTGATATGATAGAATGTCAAATACTTGATTTATCAGTAAATACATTAACTGCGTCTGATATATCTACTCAAAATTTATTTGTTAAAAATAAATTTTTCGCATTAAATGAATCTAGTTTCAATCATATAAAAATTGATGGAGATGCATCTTTAAATAACTTAAATGTTGATACTATTGCTATAATATCTGAAATAAGTGCTAATAAAATAGAATTTAATGAATTATCTGGTAATAGTATTAACGCAACTACTATAACATCCAATGGAAGTACTATCATTAATAATGGAGTTTTTGGTGATGTAAATTCCCCCACAAGTGCTGTATTTAATAATTTAATTGCACATACTTTAGATATTTCTAAAATTATTATAACAGATTATTTAGATAATTCTGGTGTTACCGATTTATCTAATGGAACACTTATATTACCAGAACATAAAATAGAATTTGATTCAACTAATCATAAACCCGGAACTATAACTTTCGATAATGAATTTAATATGTTAAAAATATATAATACAAAACCAACTAGTCGATGGAATAATATTTTATTTAATATTAATTATGCAACTATGAGTTTAAGAAGAGATATTTCGGGTAATGATATTTCATACGATATACATATGAAAAGATTTGAAATTGATAGAGATAATTCACATAATTTAATTTTAGACAAAGATAATTTTCCTAATTTTAAATATATACCTATAACTTTTGATAGCGCTTTTGGTAATAAAATAGATATTTCTAATAATAGTAAAACTATTGAAATAAAAAATAGGGAAGCCAATGAATTGTTTGAAATACATGCAACTATTGGAATTAAATATTTAAATAGAGACCCGGGAGATGTAGAACCTAATGTCTATACGTTTGGTTTATATCCTCATATGAATACATTTCATAAAATACAAGATAGTATTGATAATTCTTTTGCCCACTTAAATAATACTGTTCTTGCATTTGATAATAGTTATAATTATGCAAATACATCTATTAATTATATAGGCCCTTTAGCTAATATTAATTTAAATCAGAATATTTCTGATCGTTCCGGATTTAATTTCTATATTTCATCTAATAAAGATATAAAACATATAGCAATTGATCAATTTAATGGAACTATTAAACAAATGAGTAATTAATATAATTTTTATATTTATTAATAATTATATTAATATCTTCGCATAATTATTTTAGATAATCTCATTACGTTTGATGCATTTGAACCTAATTTATAATTATGTTGAATGGGTTTATAATATACTGGGCATGGACAAGGATCATATACTTGTTCTTCATTATCATTATTTTCTTCTTCTAATTCTACATTATCACTAGTTATAATTAAATCTCTTGTTATAACAGTCTTTATTCCTACCCCCTTACTACTAACTGCTGTATATGTAATTGCATTTTCATAAATACCTGCAGTATTAGTATTTTCTATTATATTATTAACTTCTATAGGTAAACGTAAACCACCCGCGGCTGAATCAATTGCTTTTATATTTAATAATAACATTTCATTAGTTAAAATTGTATCCTTCTCAATTATAAAACTCCAATTAACTCCATTTAATGATAATATATAATCACCATATAATTGATTATTTATAAAAAATTCAGGATATTCAAATGCTCTTTCAACATTAATTGTTCTAGTTATTGTATTTCTATTATTTGCATTATCGATAACAGTATAATAAATATCTATAGGAGAGATTACAGTAGGAAAATTAGTATTTTCATTATACATATTTCTTATATCTATTTCAATTGTTGAATATACATTATTTATTATATTAGAATTTACAAATGCATTAAACTGTATATCATGATAAAAAATATTTGTAAAATTATAACACATATCATATTTATTATCTTCTTCTATTATTTGATTTATTTCAATAAATGAAATATCATCTATTAATATTTTTAATAAATTATCTATATTATTATCTAATATTGTTGACATTTTTTGTGAAATTAATATATTTGGATTATTAAATATTAATGTTGGCGGAATATAATCAGGTATTGCTAAATCTAATACTACTGTATCAACATATTTATCTGGATATAAATAACTATTATATCTTATATCAAATTTAATTAATATATTATTTGATTTAAAACTATTGATTAATAATTTACTACCGCTCATAAGATAATTTATACCATCATACACCCTCTCTTTATTTTCAAAGTTATAATTTTTTCTTATACCATTTACAAGATAATTATAATTATCTATTATATTATTTGTTGAATTACTAAAATCAACTATATTAATATTTAATTGATTATATGTATATGAAAAATTTGTATTTGGAATATTGTTTGTTCCACCTTCAGTTTCAATATAAATATTCGAATATGAAATTTGATTTTTTAATACATCATCTAAAGTTACATAATTATTAAATAATTTTGATGTAAATTCTTTAACATTATTAATATCATGTAAATTATTATAAGTATTATCTATTATATTTACATTTGAAAATATTCCATCATTGATATGACGTGTATTTAATTCAAATATTATATTATTATATTTATCTATCATCTCTCTATAATTTTTTAATAATCTATATAATATATCAAATTGATAATAACTATTATAAAATAAATATTTTTCTTGTGATAGAATAATATTTTCTATATTATTGCTATTTAAAGTAAAATATATGTTATTATTTATAATATTTTCTATATTACTATTTAATAATTCAACATCAGTTAATAATTGATCTACATTATTAAAATTATTAATATTTTTATATTTATCTATATTTTCATCTATATTTATGTTTTGATAATACATTATAATTTCCTCCAGTCTTATAAATTTTTTTGTTAATTGATTAAAATTATAAAAATTATTAGAAAATAATCCATTTATTGTATTATTTAATAAAGTTAATTGATAATTTGTTGATATTATATTTATACTATTATATAAAATATTCATATTTTGTACATTTACAGTATTTGTTAATTCATAATCAGTTAATACATATCTATATGGTATTTTTTTTATTAGTAAATTACTATATATTATATCTTGTAAATAATCTATCTTATAATTTATTATTATTAATAAATCTTGTATTAAATTTAATACTTCTATCTTTGTTTTATCATATATTATATTTTGATTTGATTTAATATCAAAAATATTAAAATTATTTATATAACTTATATCATATATCGTATACGATAATAAACTTTTATTATACATATTAGCCGGAACTTCTAAATCTGGATTATCATAAATATATCTATCAAAATAATCATTTAAATCAATTACATAACTATGACTATGTAATTTTTGTAAATTATAATCATATGAATATGGATACTTATTATAATCTATCCTGTTTAATGATATTGGTCTAATATCAAATTTACTTAAATTTTCATCTTCAAGTGATATTTCATTCATAAAAAAATATGCTATAAATGATTTATATTTTAATGGATTTTGTATAATAACTTCATTTTTTTTATTTGAATTTTCATATATATTATTTTTACTATTTGTAAAGCAACCATATATATCATTTGATGATAACTCTAATAAATATTTTTTATTATTGGAAAAATCACTTAGTGTTTCTTCTAATGTTAATTCTGGTTCATTTATTTTAAAATTATTTGTTAAATTTTGATATTTATGAAAAATTAATACATGATTTTCATCTATATACATATTATGATGAATATTTTGTGAAGTTATTCCAATATATTGATTATAATCATAACTTTTCATATTATTATCTCTAACTGATAAAAATACTTTTTCTTTTAGTTGATATTCTACTTCTGCTTCCCCGTCAGTATTTAATACATCATCATATAATTTATACAATAAATTATTACTATTTTGTGAATCTAATAAATATTCATTTAATTCGATTAAACTTTTATGTAATAATATACTTTCTTCGGGTGATTTAATAATTTCTGGTAAATTTCCACATATATCACTCCATATATTAACTATGTATTCATTAAATAATAAATTATTATTATCTATTTCATAATTCGTATTATGTTTATATAACTTATCTAAAACATTTTTATTTATATTAATATTATCTATATCTAAATATGTTTGTAAATTAAATGTTATCCAATTATCAAGTATATGACTAAATATTATTCTATCCGAAGTTAAATATTTATCTAGAAAATAATGAAATATATCATTATTATCTATTAATGAAACATGATTTGTATATCTTAATTCATTTATTTTACTTATAAAATTACTTTTAATAAAATTAACTGTTAGTAAATCATTTCTTCTAAAAAAATGACTATAATTATTTATTTCTGAATTTGGATTAAATAAATCTAATATACTCATTTCATATAATATATCATCTGAATCTCGTATTAATTTTTTTTTAACATTACCATCAATTCCTAGACCCATATTTGAAAATATATTTATTGTATTATCTATTGATGACCATATTATACCATTATTAGATAATGCAATTTTTCCAGTATTACCTAATCCAGTAGCAATCCATACTGTGCCAGTCCAAACAACTGAATTACATTCACTAAATATTGAACTTTCGCTATCAAACCACTGGAATCCATTATATGAATATATAATAGATGAAAAATTTATAGTCTCGTATTGTTTACCTACTATAACTATCATTTTATCATTTGCATCTATATCATTTCCTTTTAATATTCTTGCTTTTCCTAAACCATTCCATTCTATACCATCATATGAATATGCTATACTATTATCTTCTCCTTCTCCTACCGCTATCCATATATTATTTTTATCATAATATATTGCATTATTTCCTTCAATAGAAAATATTGATTTTGTATTTCTTATATTATTTGAAGTTCCGCCAAACCAATTTAATCCATTACTAGAATATGCTATAGAATTATTTGTATTTCCACCATTACCTAATGCTAATATAAATTTATCATTATGATGTTTTGAAAATCCATTTATTTTATTTTCAAATATGCTTTTACCTAATCCAATCCATTCTACTGAATCAATTGAATAAGCCATTGTATTTACAGATCCTTTTCCACCAACTAACCAATAAGAATTTGAATTATCATAAACTACTGCTTTGGCATATTCATCAAATATTAATTTTGAATCTATTGATGGAAACCATTCTATTCCATTATCAGAATATATAATTTTATGTATATTACCATCACCTACCGCTACAAATCTTGTACTTCCATTAAATGCTACATCCTGACCGTTTATATCTAATAAATTTTTACCTATTCCTGTCCATGTTATTCCATTATTTAATGAATATGCTAATGTATGTTCATCTCCTATACCAACTGCTACTGCGATTTCTTCTATTAATGTATTTATTGATAAATTTGCTAATAAATTAACAGCAGTATCTAATCTATAATCATATTGTAATACATAAGATTGATATTGATTTACATTAAAGTCAAATAAATAATGATTACTTATATCATGTTTTAAATTTACATTAGAAATATTTGCATGCTCATTATTTTCATCATAACTTGGTACATATGAAACTATCCCTTCATTTACTGGATCATAATTGGGTGAACTTTGATATTTTTTAAATATTAATAAATTTTTACTTTTATTTGTTAAAATATTATGATTTATATTTTGCTGTGTAATACAATTTATATTCACATTATTTCGATTTTCAGTATTACCATTTATACCTATTAAATTAAATTTTTGAGATAAAACTATTTTATTTAATAATTCTTCTTCTGTATTAAAATTTCTTAATACTGATGAATTTTCAACACTTAAAACATTATCATTTACATATATATTACCAGAACTTATTACTAAATTATTTCTAGTTTCTATTTTACCTCCCATATTTGGAAAATGTTCAGAATAATAATATAATGGTGATGGTGTTGTTGTTGAAATAATTAAATCGGTACGTCCTCCTTCTAATCCAGGTAAACTATATTCAACTACGCCCTTTGTATATTCTATCCCGCCATTATGTGTTCCATCTTCAGTTAATGAAAATTTAATTCTATTATAAAAATTTTTTTCAGTGTCTTGAATAAAACTATATCTGCCCATTGCTAAATGTATATTTGCTCTAGATACATCTGTTATTGTATATCTATTTACATCTTCTAATGATGGATATAATTCACCTGATAATGTAAAATATTGATACTCTATATCTTCTACATTATATCCTGAAACATCTACTCTAAATGAATTTGTTGGTAATGGTTTATAAAGTATCTGATTTATTAAAATTTGAAAACATTCATCAGTATATATAAATATATCTTCTACTACTATTTTATTTAAATTTTCATCTAAATATTCTATACTTGCTCTATTAAAATTATCATGTACAGTTAATTCTATCTCGCCCCAATAATATTCATATCCTCCATAATTTACAACATTCTCACTCACTATACTTATTAAATTGGTTATATCAATATTATAATTATAATCATAATTATATCCAAATATTCTAAATGCTTCTGATTCATTTTTTATATTAATGATATATTTATCAGTATATAGACCTCGTTTATAGTGTATTCCTTTTGTTATTAAATTTTCAAATCCAATTGTTTTTAAAGGTAAACAATCTATATATACTACATGCACATCTCTCTCTGCTAATGTATTAGGATAATTTTTTAAATCATATTTAATCGTTTGAACTCCTAAAATATCTTGATTTAATGATTTAATTGTATTAATTGAATTTCCTACAAACTCTCCCAAATAATAATCATATGATCTACCTAAAATATCTAAATAAGCACTAAATACTTTATGATATGTTTTTAAATATATATTTCTATTAGCATCTATGGTATAATTTAAGTTTATAAAAGGTTCTAATCTTTCAACTGTTATATTTCTAGATATATCTGAAACATTACCATAAGAATCAAATACTTTATAATTTTGAATATATTTACCTTCGTTAAATAATAAATAACTATTTGATATATCAAATATAGGTGTTTCATTTATTTCTACTCCTAACATTCCATTTGAATTTGAATCTGTATTTTCAAATAATTCTATTTGACTTATACCACCATCTAATGCATTAAATTTCCAGGTACTTACACCTATTACTTTTGTACATTCAATAAGATAATTTTTTGTTGTGTTTCCAGTATAAGACATTATTTCTGTACTATGATCACCTAATCCAAATATATTACTCCATGATGAAGTATTTGAATTATAAAATTGTCTAAACCCATTCCCGCGATGTCTAAATATATGAACAGTTCCATCTATATATATAAATTTTATATATGCCGAATAACCAGGATCACTTACTCCTCCATTATTTGAACTACTAACCGTAGATATTACACCACTATTTGAACCCGCTTGATCTAGTTGTATATTACCTACTATCCCTAATAATTGTGTATCTTGTACTAAACCTACATTAGCATTATCAATAGTAATATTAATCGCGCTATCTAGTAAATTTGGATTTACTGTTATATATTGACTAGTTTGATGTATTTGAGATAAATTAAAAGTTATACCTTGATTAATATCATAATTACCACTTGGAAGAAATTTAAGATAACTTATATATAATGATAATTTATTATCAAAATCAGAAGATAATGTTTCATTAAATAGTGATTCTGTTTTACCACCCGTAACATCATCAATATCTATACCTGGTATATTAAATATAATATTATTATTTAAATCTTTACCAAAATAGTAAGGATGATATAAATTGTTGTTTTCCAAATAAAATATATTAGTTTTTAATGTTGCATAAGTTTTATCTGATATTACTGGCAATCTTATATCTGACATATTTTCATATCCAGGAACTAAAGTAAATGATAATTTTGGAGGAGTAGTATCAACTATATTAAATATTATTTCTTCAATTGCTGATTCAAAATTAGAATCATTAAAACTTTGAAACACTATTCTATAATTTCCAGTCAAATTACTTATTATATTATCTATAATTGTATTATTATAATCGGGTATAACATAATCTAGATATCTAGTATGTATGTCAAATTCTAATAAATTAAAATAAGGTGATTTTTTAACTTCGTATTTTATTATTTTATTATCAGCATCATATTGTATATCATCTTGATTAAATATAGATTCCAAATTATTTGTTTCATCCTTTATTAAATTTATAAAATTATTATTAAAATTTAAATCTAAATCATATTTGTATCCACTTATACTAAGTTTGGGTTTTATTACAAAATCAGTAGTTTTAATTATATTAATAGTTAATTTTTTTGTTCCTGAATTATTAAATCTATCAGATGCTTCATATATTAGTTCATAATTTATTGAGGAATTACTTGTATCATTAGATGTTAATAATAATTCAGATGAAGAAAAATTATATGAATATACTATAGGTATAGAAGTATCTTTCCTTGTATTAAAAGTTAAATATGATATATCTTTTGAAAATGTATTCCTTGAATTATTCAAAATTATATTTATTGTTGATAAATAAGAACCTAAGTCATTAAAAAATGCATTAGGCATAACTAATTCTTCAAATTGATTAATATTTATAACATCATTAGATAATGATATTATTGGAGGAGTAGTATCATTTACATAAATATATCTAGTTAATTTTTCAGTTTGATTATTTTTATCTGTAACGGTATATACACTCTTATATGTTCCTAAGTGTGGATTATATACATTAAATGAACTCTCATGTGTAATATAAAAATTTGTTGATAGATATGAAATATCTGGCAAATAATTTGTATAATAAAATTTATCATATTCACTTATAGCATTTACACCAAATAAAAATGATGCATCATTAAAAAACTCTGTCGCTTCATGTATTATATTAGGGCTTTGAACTCCTTCAATATCTATATATGGTATCTCATTAAAAAATGGACCGCTATTTGTTACAATTAATTTAATATTTAATAATTCTGAACTAGTATCTATAATTTTATCTGTTGTAATTGCATAAAAACCAACATCATAATGAACAGATGAAATATCACCACTAACTGAATAAAATAATGCACTTGGATCATATTTATATTCTCCACTTAAAGATGTTATATTTGGTGGCAAAATATAACTTAAATCAAATGTTACATCATTCATATTAATTCTTGAATGAAATAAGGTAAAATCTTCTTTAATATCATATTTATTATCTCCAAAATCTATATAAATTCTATCATCATAATCAAATTTATTAATAAAATTAATTGCTGGTTTAACAGTATTAATAATATCTACTTTTCTATTTATTTGATTATAATTATATTGATTATCTGAAATTTCATAAATTATAATTAATGATGTATCAATTTGTGAAAATAAACTTAATGATATTATATTATTAGATATATCTTCTATTGTTTTAATATTTTCCTGTCTATGATTAATTGTTACACCTGAAATTGTAATTATATAATTAGAATTAACCACTGAGTAATTATCTGATAAACTAAAATCAAAAATAATAGAACTTAATTCGCGTAATATTAAATCTGTATTTGTATTTTTTAAATAATTTAATGCTTGATATGAAAAATCTTTATAATCTGGTGAAAATTTTGCAAAATCTATATCTGTGTCTTTTTTATTATTGAAAGAAAAATCTATTAATGGTTTATCTACATCTACAATATCTACTATTCTAGTAATATTGAATGAATTATCATTTTTATCTTTTACTTTATAATTAAATTCTAATGGAACTAATTTATTTATACCAATTGTTACCTTATTAAAAGAATTATCTGAATTCAAATAACCATTATTGTTTGAAAATACATTCTTTAATCCTGTTTCATCAAATGATATCTCACCTTCTCCATCTATAGATAATGTAATTGTTGAAGTTAATTCATCGCCTTTAAAATAATTATCATCTATTTCAAATTGATTAATTATATATGTTAATTCATCTAATGAAGAATATACAGTTAAACTTAAATCGATATTAAATTGATTAGTATATGTATTATCATATAAATTATCTTTTATTGCTACAAAATCATGATCATTTGAACCATCAATATAACCTTTATATTCAGTTATTGTACTTAACTTTGGAAATCTAAAAAATGGAAATTGTATATCAACTACCTCTATAATTCTTTTAATACTATTATATTCTGATAAACCTGTCTTAGTTACTTCATAAATTAATTCATATATGCCTAATGTAGTAATATCTAAATTTAAACTCCATGAAATATCATATCCAGTTGGATTATTTATTGTATTACTAGATGAACTTTCTGTAAAAGGTTCATTTGATGGAATATATGTTATATTGCCCAAGCTATTTTTTATTATTATACCAGGTTCATTATATGAATAATTAACTGGAACTTGTTCAACGCGAGAACCAATTAAAGAAATTATAGGTATGTTTGAAAATATTATATTTAAACTTACATCATTTGTTTTATTACCACATAAATCATATGCAGTATATTTTATAACTGCTTCAGCATCTAATAATTGATCATCCGCATGAATGTAATAACCATTATCATATGTTTGTACTATATTATTTCCTGGATAAATATCATATGTTAAACTTCCATCATATATTGAATTATCTGAAAATTCTAATAATGGTGTATTTGTATTTTCAAAAAATGTATCTGTTTTTTTAAAAAAAGATATATCAGTAAAAATATTAAAACTGAAATCAACTGAATATTTAAATTCATATAATAATGGATTTGGTGGTGGATTAATTACATTTGTATTTACAAAATTTAATTCAGCACCATTTTCACCTTGATTATCTATTACATTTATATTAAATGTTCTAGAATAATTTAATAATAAACTTGCAACATCCAGTTTATCTTTAATATCATTAAATATAAAATCCTCATCACTTAAGCCTTTAATATCTAATTTAAGTTGATAATTACCAATATATCTAGCATCTATATTATTTAAATTAAAAAAGTCAATTTCATTAAAAGTACCATCAATTACAAAATTATTATTAGAATTATTTATATCTGTTATTGTAATAGTAAAAGTATGATTATCTATTTCTACATTACTTAATAAATTATAATTAGTACCAAAATCATTATAATTTTGACTTATATCAATTCTACTTAATGAATTATTTATATTATTTATATATACATTATCACCATCTAAATATAATGATGTTATTTTTGTATGTTCTGGATTAATTACAAAATCTTTATATGAAAGTATATTTCCTTGAATTTCATTAAAATGAAATAAATTAGCAATATCTAATAAAGGATTGTCTAATGTAACATTAATATTTATAGTATTTATATTAAAAATTCTGAAACCAAGTTCATCTATTTTAAAAGTAGTATCGGAAGTATAATTAAATTGGATATTTTTTGATAGATAATAATTTTTTAAAAAGTTTGAATCATCATTATTAAATTTTAACGGTAAATTATTAGCAGTATCTCCTAGTACATCTATATTATTATATTTTAATATTTCTCTATTATAATTTTGTATATAAGGGTCCTGATATATACTATTTGATAGATAATACTCGCCGGTAACACTTATTTCAAATGGTAAATTTATTTTATTTGCATAAATATCGTAAACAAATACATCTAAATTTTGAAAAAAATTATAAGAAGAACTTATTGTATTTGTAGGAATATCTATTGTATTTGTAAATGGATTTGAATTATTAAATATTTCATAATTATCAACTACTTCTATAAATGGTCCTCTTCTAATTTCTACTAATCTATTTAAACTTACACTTTGTTTTTCATAATCTGTGCCTGTATATGTAATTATAAAATAGGATAAATCATAATTTATTTGATGTGTATTTGGTAATATTGTTCCATCTGATAAAATTGTTTCAACTGGTTTTGTTGAAATTATTAAATTTGATATATCATGATTATATCTATCGACTAATGCATATGGTGTGCTTGGTTCAGTATATTCTTGATATAAATTTAGATAATATATATTATCTATATTATTTACATAATCACTAGTAAAAGGAATATCTTTTTGATTAAATAATACAAATGATAAATCTCTATATTGAATATTATTAACATCGTCAGAATCTACACAAAATGCAGTATAAAAAAAATTATTTGACGGTTCATAACTTCTATTTAAATTTAAATCTAAAATATGTATAGGTATAATTTGATTTTGAATTAATGTTCCTCTTGAATTATCTATTAAAATTCTAACAGTATCATAATAATAATTATAAGTATTTAATGGTTCACCTAATGTATTTATTTTTGGATCAGATTTATGAAGTATTCCTGTTGTATTTATTTCGTCTATTTTTATGGCATTACTAATATCATTATTTATTATTGTAAATGGATAATTTGAATCTACATTAATAATAGTATATGAACCATCATAGAGACCATAATTTAAATTATATAATAATTCTTTAGAATTAAATTCATCTCTACCATGATTTTTTAAATTAAATTCATAATATGATATATTATTATCCGAAGTATCTAATTTAGCCTCAGAAACAATATTTAAACATTCTTTTCCTTGATTGTATAAAATATCTAAATACTGGGTGTTTTCTTTTAATATATAATCACATGTAGTATCATATACAAATAAATTTACATTATTAACTTGATTTATTTCATCAAGTTTAAATGATTTTATAGATATTTTTGAAGCATCATATATTTGCTCATATTTTTCTTTTATTGAAAAACTAATATCACCATAGTAATATGATATATTACTTGGATCTACTAAAATACTTAATTGATTAGATATATCATTTTGTCTATCATCTAAATAATATATTATATTTGATTTATTATCAGTATCTTTTGGTATAGTTATATCAAAACTATCATTTATTTTTTGTAAACTAAAGTCATCATAATTTAATCCATTTAATGCTTCGCCACTTAATGCAAATGGATGATTACTACAAAAATCTTCAATAGCAATAAAAGTATATTTCATTGACCGCATAAAATAAAAATTATCCTTACTATCACTTATTCTACTTGGGACAGTTGAACCTGAAATATTAAGTATTTTATAACTTACATCATAAAATCTATAATAATCACCATTATTAAAACTTAAATCACTACCTTTTGATACATAAATAATTATTGGTTCTTCATATGATATATTGTATTCTATTAAATTTGATATATCGACTATTTCTGTAACGCCAGAAGCATCATAAAAACCAATTGGATGAGTTTTTGGTATATTTTTTATTGTGTATATTATATTTTCTTCTGTTTTATATAACCCATAAGTTCCTGATAAATCACCTAGAATTGAATTATCATTATTAAATAAATAAAAATTATTAGATATATCAATTGTATTATTCAATTTAAAACATATATTACTCATTTATATTATAGTCTATTATAAATATACAATTTAAAAATATAAATTTTATATTTTTACTAAAATTGATATAAAAATATATTAAAAATTTACTAACAAATACATTTATATGCCTACTAATGCAAGTGATATTGCTAAAAAATATCAAAAAAAATCTGATAAACAACATGTATTAGATAATCCAGATACTTACATTGGTTCAATTGAAAATATAAATTCTAGTACATATATCTATGATCCCGACAAAAAAAAAATTATTGAAAAATCTATTAATTATATTCCTGGTTTATATAAACTTTTTGATGAAGGAATTGTTAATTGTAGAGATCATACTATTAGAATGCAACAATTAGTAGATTCTAATCCACAAGATAAAAATTATCCTGTTACAAATATTAATATTACAATTGATGATGATGGAATAATTACCTTATATAATGATGGTAATGGTATTGATGTTTCTATCCACCCAGAATATAATGTATGGATTCCTGAATTAATTTTTGGACATCTTAGAAC
>MDSV01227086.1_pt1 | contig 21759 bp, 15 predicted proteins | sample 810851 | NCBI WGS metagenome assembly MDSV01 (sample SAMN05326640, study PRJNA326480) | marine metagenome | isolation source: seawater | place: Atlantic Ocean: North East | collected 2012 | reverse complement strand
CGCAGTTGTTGTTGAACGTCGCGTTTCCGTTTCCCTTCACGGTCGTGTTGTTCACCACCTGTGCCGGCGCGGGCTCGAGCGCGCGCTTGGGCATCGCGCGCGCACGGACCCGCCTCGCGCGCTCGCTCGGGCGCACGCGCGCTCACGCACCAGTTAGCGGAGCGCGCGGAGCTTATCGCGCGCGGGCGCGGGTCGCTCGGGCGAGAATCGAGCCCGGCGAAAAAAAGTTTCCTCTAAAGTTGGGCCCTCGCCAGGTGTTTGCTTTTCGATGCAAACTTGCACGTGCAAGTTTGTGCATAGTTTATATATAAACGCATACTGCCCGTACTCTATCGAGTAGCGCGCAGGGCGACGAACAGTGCCAGCCCACCTTTGTTCACTGAATCGAGCATGCCGTATGAAATGTCTTTGATCAGCGAAAGAAGTGGGTCGGCCTTTCCAGTGGGCGTTTTCGTGTAGTTCCAGATGAGTTGTATGACCGAGGTGATAGGATAACCGACCTGAGCGAGCGAAAGGATCCACAGGACGTACGCGTCCTCACGTGCCGCCGAGGACACCTTATTTTCGGGATGCCCGACCTCGACGAGCAAATTAATCGTCGTTGTGACCCATATCCCCATCGCCGTGGTGTATGCAAAGACGCCGAGTCCGATGCCAACCCATTTGTTTTTGCAGCTCCGCATCGAGTCTGTCGGCGCTCTCAGGTCATTTAGGAAGAAGTTGGTGATGGAACCCAGGAACACCACGACCGTTTGGAGCAGTGCGGCGTACTGTGGAGCCATGAACGCGTCTCCCGTGGGCTCTGCCTTCTCGGCGATGGCGTGTTCGCAGATCTTCATGAGTACGAGCGTGATCGCCCAATCGCCAGACCTCAGACTATCGACGGCCATCTCCTGGGCGAACAACTTCTTGGCATTGTTTTGCACCTGGCGTTCAATCGCGGGCGGATCAGTTTCACGCCCTAACCCAATCATCCACGCCGAGAGCGGCTTCGAGTTGACCGCTTGCATTCGAATCCTCAAGATGAACATATAGTGAACGACGGCCACGGCGTTGACGGCAGCGGCGAGGGCACACGTCTTTACCACGTGAGGATTCTCACTGCCAGCCGCGGTGAGGCCAACAAAGACACCCGTTCCGAGAAGCTTGAACAAGACGAGACGGAGCACGCTCGCGCGTAGTGGAACCGGGCAACCACCCACTGACTGGTACCTCAGCGCGGGCGACACGGCGACCAATGTCGAAAAATCGCCATTCAAGAGCCCAACGAGCTCATTCGACGAGCTCGCCTGCTCGTCGCCCATGGCGAGCTCGATAGGATCTCGCGGCGCGGCCTCGGCGGTTCCCGCGCGCGCCACGGGGGCGGAGCGCAGCGGGAGGCTTCGGAAGGAGAAGCGCGTCATGGTCCAAAAAAAACCTTTGCTTACCACACACACGCACGCCCCGCGCCAAATGCGCACGCGCCCCGAGCGCGCGCGCCCGGGCGCGCGCGCCGCTCACCCAAGGTCCAGATCCAAGGCGCGCGCGCACGAAGCGTACACCTCAGGGTCAAGAGGAATTCGCCAATTGAGCAGCTCGAGGAGCTGCTCCTCGAGGCGCGCGAGGAGCAGCGCGGAGAGGTTGTCAAACTCGTCGTCGAGCGCGGCGCTGCACTCGGGCGTCGCGATGTCCGCGTCGCTCCCGAGCTTGCGCGCGAGGACGCACGCGGCCAAAAAGATGGGCCGCGCGCTGTGCGCGCGCACGATGGGACCACGACGCGCCACGAGGGTGTGCACGAGCGCCATCGCGACGACGGCGTCGCACGTGTCCATTCGTAGCCGCGCGAGGACAAAGTCCGCGAGTTCGACCGCGTCGACGACGCGAGGGCGGTCGTCGTGCCACACGCAGCGCGCGGCCGAGTCGGCTTCGCCGCAGAGCGGGCATCGCCGCTCGTCAAGCAGGGCGGGAATGCGTGGCGCCTCGTCGACGTTGTCGCGCGCGCGCGCCGTCGCATCGCGCACCAACGCCTCGAGCGCGGCGCCGACGCACCGCGCCGACGGGTGCACGAGCGTCGATGCGAGCGCGTCGCGGCGGCGCCACTCGTCGTCGTCGTCGTCGGACGCGGCGCCGCGCGGCGGCGGACACGAGCGCGGCGGCGACCTGGTTCGGGCACTCGTGGCCGGCAGGGCGCCGGCGGAGGCGGCGGGCCGCAGCATGCGGCGGTGCGCGCGCAAGGCGATGGCGGCGATGCCCGTCCTGCAACCACACAGCCCGCAAGCGACGAATGCGACGCGATGTCCCATTAGGTGCACCGTTTCGCGCCCCACGAGGTGCGGCGAGCTCCGAGCGCCGTACCGAAAGGGCGCCACCGAAGCGGTGCACTAAATAGGGATAGCCGTCGCGTTGCGGCTTGCGGCGTGCCACCTGCGACGGCGTCGACAGAATGTGGGCGGTCGCACGCATGCCGTCGCCCAACCGCCAGCGCTTCTGTCGATCGGCCAGCCCGCTTCTGTCGCTCGGGCCGCTCGCGCGCACTGCCGTGGCGCAGCTCGTCGCCGGCGCCGCGCTGGCGTCGTACACGGCCCCCTCCTCGCTGAGCGGGCTGGCCGTTGCTCTCGGCGCCACGATTGGCTGCCTTGGGCTGCCGCTCGCCCGGCTCGCGACGCTCCTCGTGTGCGACAATCCGCGCGTGCACCACGTGGCGGGTCGCGTGTGGGCCGCATCGGTGCCGCTCTTCTTCGCCATGACCATCGCCGACGCGTACGATGGCACTGGCGCGGCCTTTGCGGAGAAGGTGGCCACCCCCTTCCCGCTATCGGTCATGCTCGGCCTCTGCTTTTGCATCGGCGCGCAGGGCGCGCTCTTGTCGGTGCCCACCGACTTGATCGTCAACGTGTCGGTGTCGATTCTCGCCATGACGGCGATCAAGCTGCGCGTGGAGTGCACGCTCGCCTACGTGGCGCTGCACGCGGCGAGCCTAGGCGGCATGACGATCGGGTTTGGGTGCGTCCGGCGCTTTGCAGATCTGCGCGAGACTGAGCGCGAGGCCGCCGAGGCCGTCGTGCACACCGCGGTCCTGACCAGGCAGCCATACGTAGTCACCGACCGCCATCTCACCATCCTCGCCGTCAACGAGCGGTTCTCCGACGTGCTGGGCTACGCGGCGGACGAGGTCTACGGCAAGAACGTGTCGTTCGTTCTCGAGACCTCTGTGGACGCCCACTGGATGCACCTGGCCATCGCAGGCGGGCAACGCGAGCATGTGTGGTCGGTGGTCACTAGAGCGGGCCCGACGCTCCCCGTGCGGATCACGTTTGGCGAGACGCGCTGCCCAGTGAACGGCACCGAGTTCTACTACGCCAAGTTCGCTTCGATGGCGCTCGAGCAGCGCAACGCGCAGCTCGTGGCCGAGAAGGAGCGGCTCGCCTGGGACCTCGCGTCGTGCGCCGGAGCGTGCGACTCGTGCACGGGGCGCGTGTCCGCCAACGTGGTCAATGTCGACGTGAGTGGTGGCGAGGGAATTCCGCGCGCGACGTCGCATCGCACGTTGGGCGCGATGCAGGACCCGGCGGTGACGCGCCGCGCCGTCTCGTGCGCCCGATCGTACGACCACGTCGACTCGCGCGACGCGAGCCCCGTCGCCTCCGGGCCGGTGGTGCGCATCGTCGCGCCGTCGGCCCCGGCGCGCTCGGACGCGAGCACCGTCGACACGCTCGCGTCGAGCGTCATGGACACGGTGAGCGTCGCCGCGGCCAAGGACGTGACGCGCGCGCCGCCGCCGCCCAAGAAGGTCTGCCTGCGACGGCCCACGAAGACGTCCTCGGATCCGGGGTCGTCGAAGCCTAACCCTAACCAGGCGAACCCTAACCAGGAGGTGCGCCGCGCGCGGCCGCTGCCCGTGGTCGAGTGCAACTTGCGCACCGACGACTTGCGCGAGTGCTCGTAGACGCGTTCGTTGCGTCCGTGGAGGGAGGATGCCGATTTCCACCCCACGGTGTGTGGGAAAAGAGCGTGGGAAACAACCTTTTTTTTAATCGTGCACGCACACACGCGACACGCGCCTCCCCCGCGCCACCTCTAGGCCTTCGCGCCGTCGGCCTTCGCGCCGTCGGCGTCGTCGGCCTGCTTGCGGCGCTTCAGAAATGCTTGAAAGTTACCGAACATGTCGTCGGTGGACCACCCGGGTGGCTTGCCCTCGGGATCTTCAAACCACGCAACCGTGGAGTCCTTGAGGCGATCGTTGGAGCCCTTGACCTTCTCGAGCTTCCTTTTGGTCGCGCCCAGCTGGGCTTCCATCGCCACCATCTGGCTCTCCACCTCCTTGCTCTTGGATTCGTTCGTTGCGACGGCGTCCTTCCACGCCTTGAACGTCTCCAACTTGCCCTTGGTCTCCTCGAGCTGCGCCTGCGTCGCGTCGCACTTGTCTGCGCGCGCCTTGAGCTTGGGGTACTCCTCGAGCATCTCGCGCCGCTTCGTGACGCTCTTACGCCGCGTCTCCGCGTTGCGGCGGCGCCGCTCCTCGTGCGCGACGGCCTCCTCGAGCGTCATCTCGTCGATGTTCTTCTGCTTGGGCTTGCCCCGCCCCTTCTTGGGCGCGTCGTCGCCGAAGGCCTCCTCCTCGAGGTCCTCGACCATCTGCTGCTCCAACTCCTTGAGCCCCCCCTGGACGGCCTCGTACTCCGCCTTGGCGACGTCCGCCTCCGACGTGAGCTTCTCCACCAGGTTCGCCTGCGCCGCGGTCTCCTCCTCCGTCGGCGCGCGCCCGAACCACTTCTCGGCGTACTTGGGAAACTGCGCGCGCATCTTCTGCACGTCGCCGTCGCACTCGGCGTGCAGCTTCAGCGCCTCGTCGCCGTCCTCGTCGCCCACGTCGACGGATTCGTCCTCCTCCTTGCCCTCGGGATCGATGGTGCACCCGTTTTGGTACCGCGCGAGCAGCGTCTCCGCGTTGGCCTTGTCGACGGCCTTGGACGCGGCGGCCTTCTTGGCGACGAGCGCGTCCGCGTGGCGGCGCTTGATCTCCTCCTTGCGCTGCGCGTCGCTCCCGTCGACCTCTTGCGCTTGCCCACTGCCGTCCTTGCCAAACTCGGCGAATTCGGCGAGTTTGGCGCCTTCCTCGTGGTGCGCGTCGCTCACCCGCTCCATCGCAGGCACGCGCCGAAAGTCGGCGTGCGCGTCTTCGCTCCCGTACAGCTCGCGCGCGCACTCGCGCCACCACCCGGCGCGCTCCTCCTTCTTGCTCGCCTCGTAGCACTCGGTGCAGACCACGCTCCCATTGCCGCCCGCGCCGAAGCTCGCGAGGTAGATCTGCGCGCCTTTAGGGAAGCGGTAGACGTCCTTGGTCGCGCCGTCGACGGTCTTCTGCACGATGCCGCGCGCGGCGCGCGCGGCCTCGCCGTGCGGAACGTCGTCGAGGTGGACGCAGCGCGGGCACTCGCAGTGCAGCGCCTCGCTCTTCGTGGTGTGCGCGACCTTCCAAACTTCGACGAGGTTCAGTTGGCCGTTGATGGTGCTGAGCGTGTTGACGGGCGTGGACATGGCGAAGCAAGCGGTGGCAGGCGTCGCGCGTGAGCAGAGCACAGGCCGCAAGCGACGCACAGAAACGCAAACACGCGTTTGCGTTTTGCGTGGGTCGGCGCCGATGGCCTTCGGAAGTGCGCGACGTCGTGCGCGGCGTCGCGACGTCGCGGCGTCGCGACGTCGCTCGGACGCCGGCCCGGCGACGGGAGGGCTCCCCGGCCGCCGCCCGCCCATCGCTGGCTGGGCGGGCCCCGGCGGCCCGGGAGCCCCACGGGAGCCTCAGGGGAGCCCCAGGGGAGGCCCGGGCCTCCACCGGCGGGAGACACGAACACACGAACACACGAACACACGAACACACGAGAGATGGCCAACGCACACACCCGCCGCGACTCCAACCTGCCGCTCGCGCACATGCGGCACAAGGCCAACCCGCCCGTCCTCGAGGAGGGCATCAAGAAGTACATCGGTCTCCTCAAGGGCGACCCGCGGATCGCCGCGCAGTACATGGAGGGAGGCTCGCTCGCCGACCTCGCCTGCTACGCCGACCGCAACACGGCGGTGACGGGCTACCTCATGGACACGCTCTTCGGCGGGCTGCGCGGGCTGGCGACGCGCGAGGTGGGCGCCTTCCCCAAGGACTGCACGCTCTACGTGACCATGACGATCGACAACCTCGAGAGCACCAAACAGACCTTCTCCTCCAACATGCGCGAGTACGAGCACGACGAGGGGACCGGGCACACCAAGCGCAGGGGCACCGAGTGGACCGGCTACGGCGCCAACTTTGTCGCCCTGATCACGATGGAGTTCCGCCCCGCCGACGTGCGCGAGAACGACGCGAAGCTCGAGTTTGAGCAGCACCTCACCATCGAGCCCGATCGCGACCGCCGTAGCCCGTACACGCGGGAGACGCTGGCGCCGCCGCCGGCGCAGGAGTTTGCCATCGGCGCCGTCGTCAACCTGCTGCACTCGAACAAGCGGCTCACCGACGCCGAGCTGGGGCGGATGGTCGTGCCCACCGAGCGCAACCACGTCTTCCCGCGGCACAACGCCTCGGTGCGGGCGATCGAGGCCGCGCTCGGGCAGCTGGGCCCCTTTGTCGACACGGTCGTGCGGTACCTCGCGTCGCTGCCGCCCTTTCGCGCCGCCGCCTCGCGCCAGTCGCTCGTCGCGATGCCGTGGGGCCCCGCGCGCCACGAGATCCTCGAGCAGGCGGTCTCGGAGGGCGACGCCGCGATGGACGAGGCCGGCAACGGCGGCGGCGCTGCCGCCGAGTACATTGGCGACAAGCTGGGGCACGCGCTCGACCAGTTCCACGCCGACCAGTGCAACGCGCTGATCGGGGGCATGGGCGTGCTCGGCGACCTCATGCAGCGGCTGCTGCTGCTCAAGAGCTACGCCACGCACTTTGCCGACTGCTACGCGTCCATCGACCACTCCATGGTGCGCTCCTTCATGCAGGGCATCGGCGAGCACAACGCGTTGCTCTTTGAGAAGCGCGAGCCGCTCGACCCGCTGCTCGCGAAGATCGCGCTCTTTCGGGCGAGCCGTGCGGGCGTCGAGGTGACCAACGCCGAGATCGACGTCACCGGGTGCTCCGTCAACGTCGAGATCAAGATGCCGGGCAAGGCCATCTTCGAGCCGCTCAAGGGCATCCCTGCCGTCGAGCCCCACTTCAGGGGCGAGCTGCGCTTTGGCGGCCTCGGCTCCAAGGGCGTCGCGGTGGCGGGCGAGTACACCCGCCACGTCTTCGTCCTCCCGACCGAGTCCGACGGCGGCGCCAAGCCCGCAATGCGTGTCAAGGCGCAGACCGAGTACGCAAACCCGCCGGTCATCGTCGTCATCGGCACGCCCGACGGCAAGTGCACCAATGCCAAGGCCACCTTCCTCCTCGTCGACACGTGGTGCGTGCGGCTCGCCATCGAGGTCGGCGCCATCCCGTCCAACAAGGCCTTCGCCAAGGCGATGTCCATCCTGCCGCCCGAGATGGCCGACTTTGCCGCCGCGATCCGAGCGTGCGACGTCGCCGAGGGCGGCCTCGACCTCCACGTCATCCACCTGCTCCCGCTCCTCGCGTCCGCGCTCGGTGTCGACGAGGGCGATCTGATGGGCGACCCCGACTGGACGACGCAGCTCGTCGGACTCATGCGCGGCGGCGTCTCGCTGCAGTCGCTCGCGCAGGGCACGAAGACCTCGCCCACGCACGACCTCGCCAAGATGAAGGCCGAGACGGCCAAGCTCGAGAAGCGCATGCTCGCGCAGGGCGCCATCGACCACTACAAACCGCCACCGGCGCACGCGGAGCAGCCGCGGTTCGCCTCGCTCAGCGCGCACGACGATGATCTCTGTTTTCGCAGCCTTGGTTCGGGCGTCGCCGCGGCGGCGGCGGCGCCGGTGGCCGTCGAGGCCTCGGCGCCCACGACGGCGCCGGCCGAGTCGGGCGGTGGTGGCGACGCGGCGGTCGAGGCGCTCGCCGAGGGGCTCGAGGACCTCAAGTCTGACGACCGCGACTTTGTCGGAACCCTCCTCAAGCACAGCGAGAAGACGATCGCCAACTCGGAGGCCGTCCTCGGCGCCACCCTCTCGATCCCCGACTGCGAAACCGGCTGCGTCTTTGCAAAGGGCCGTGTGCCCGACTTCAAGGTCACGTCGGACTTCATGGGCCCTAGCGACGACGAAAAGTGGGAGATTCGCCCCAACCTCGGCGCCGCCTCCAAGACGATCCAGCGCATGCTCCGCGCGCACGACGGCCCCGTTCCAACGACGCGCCTCGCCGTCTTCGGCGTGTTCGTCGAATGGGAGACCAACTTGCTCACGGGGCTCATGAGCGGCTCGACCGACCCGACGAAGCACCTCCTCGAGGCCTTCAAGGCCATGGCCACGCTCCAGGGGTAGATGTGTCCCTTGTGTAAAAAAACGTTATTTGCGCAACTTGCGGCGTGCGCGTGCGGGTGCGCGTGCGCGCGACATGTCCAAGCGCGCGCGCGAGGCGGCCCCGGCGGCCCCGGCGGCCCCGGCCCCGGCGGCCCCGGCCCCGGCCCCGGCACCGGCCCCGGCACCGACGCACATCGTCAACGTGCACGGAAACCACGCGACGATCAACAACAACTTTGGCGCGCCCGACGCGAACGCGCTCGCGGCGGCCGTCGCGCGCGCCGTTGCGCGCGCGCTCGATCGTCGCCGACGTCGGCGCGAGGAGGACGATGAATACGGCGAATACGACGATGATGACGACGAGGAGGACGACGAGGTGTCGCCCGTTGTCAATGCCGTTCCAGTCGCGAACGTCGCGCCCGTCGCACCCGTCGCGCCCGTCGCGCCCGTCGCGCCCGTCGCAGAGACGGTGGATTCGGACTCGGGCTCCTATTCTGATCCATATTCCGGCTCCGAGTCGCACCCCGGTTCGGGCTCCGAGTCGCACTCCGGTTCGGGCTCCGAGTCGCACTCCGAGTCGCACTCCGGTTCGGGCTCCGGTTCGGGCTCGGAATCCGAGTGGGACTCGGGCCGCGACGACTGCGAGTAGAGAGAGAGTTTTAATTCTGTTCCAACACGGGTGTAGGCCGATCTCGCGCGTCGGGGGCGCGCGTGAGGGGCGCGCCGGTCGTTTGCGCGGTGCGCGCCCCCACCCCCGGCTTGCGGCGTGCGTGTGTGCGTGTGCGCGTGTGCGCGAGTGAGGTTCGAACGCGCAGCATGTCGATTCACAACGCGCGCACCGGCAACGGAAATACGACCATCGTCCAGCATCTCCCCCCTCGAGCCGACATGGTCCACCGCGCGACCTACTCGGTCCGGTTCCGGTGTCTGGAAGAGCATGCGCCGCTCGACTTTGACGAGGAGGAAGATGAGGACATTCCGCAGACGCGGTATAGGCACGGCGAGCAATTCTCCGCGCTTATGCGCTGCATGGTCGGCCCGCCGCTCGACAACAAGCGCCACGTGACACTGTCGATGCTATTGGTGCCCAACATTGAAAACGAGACGCTCTCGAGGGGCATTGCGGGCATGACAATCGAGGAAAACAGCAACATCGTCATCGAGCGCGGCGTCATCTCCACGTTCTGCACCAACGCCATAACCGTCCCATGCTGCACACGGGCGTCGTGCGGTCGCCGCGCGCTGCTCTTTCCGTCGCTCACCGTGTTTGTGGAATGGCCGCCGCACACCGACGCGGTCGAGTACATGATCGAGCCGTCGATCCCCATATCCTCGCTCCACGTCTCGTTCATGAATCCGACCACGTACAACGGGACGTACACGTCCATCACGAGCCGCGCCAACGAGATCGTCCCAGGCTACTTCCCGGATGCGCCCGTCGAAACGTCCGCCAAGGCGCGCGTTGGCAGCGACGACGCCGCGCGTCGCGCGCGCATCAAGGCGCGCCAGAAGGAGCTCGCGGAGCAGCGTCACAGCCGGAAGGCCGCGCGCAAGTGCTCGGCGGACGACGACGAGAGCGAGGCCGAGGCCGCCGAGGTGGACGCCGCGCTCGCGCGCTCGCGTTTGGACGTGGGGGGAGGAGCAACGGGCGCTGGGGCGGCGGCGTTGGGCGAGGAGGCGCTTTAAACAAAAGCTCGCCCGTCGCCGCGGTGCGCAACGTGTCGAGAAATGAATGGATTTGTAAAGAACACGCGAACCGTTCATACCCCCCCCCACCAAATCCACTCCGCCACAACACACACACGCGAGGCTGGGGAGCCCTGCTAGGTGCCCCGGCCGCACGCGCCTGCGTTTGTGCAGCGCCCGCTAGCGTTGTCGCTTGCGGCCTGTGCCGTCACGCTCAGACAAACCCTCCAACAGTGCCAACCCACGCAAAATGTCCACTGCCGCCGACGACTTTCCCACGTCCATCATCGGCGAGATCGTGAGGATGCACGACGAGAACAAGAAGATGAAGGCGCTCATTGTCGGAATGATGAGCGGCGACGCCGCCTCCAATGGCCGAACGTCGACCGCGCTCGTCGATGCGTCGCCGTGGGCGGATGCGCCCTCGGTCGCGGCGGTGCAGGCGATGCGCGCGCACAAGAAGCCGACCAAGGGTCTGGGCAAGGGCGCCGCCGCGCAAGCGGCCGTCGACAGCGGCAGCGACGACAGCGAGCCGCTACCGAGGCGCCATGACACCAAGGGGGCGATCGGAAAGAAGCAGCGAAAGAAGAAGGACAAGGACGCCAAGAAACGGGGCATGACGGGATACGCTCTCTTCGTCAAGGAAAACAGCACAGCGGTAGGAAAAGAGATGGCGGACAAAGCGGCGGAGGCGAACGAACCGAAGCCGCCTCAGGGGGACGTGTTCAAGGAGATGGGTCGCATGTGGAACCTGCTGAAAGGGACTGGAGAGCAGGAGGAGTGGGTGGCAAAGGCGAAGGAGATGAACAAGGCCATGCGGGAGGGGGAAGCGGCGGCGGGTGCCGGCGCGACGACTGGGGACGCTTCCCCCTCGTCCGTGCTGGACCAGGGAGACGACGACGACCTGTAGACTCGGGGGGGTGCGTGTGCGGCGTGGGGAGAGGGGGAGGGATAGGGCGGCGCGCGGGGCGAGGGCGGGCATATCGCGCGCGGGCCGAAGCCTTCGCTCACTGCGGGCCGACCAATAATTTGCAGTGAGTGTCGCGCGACGACGTAAAATGCAAACACCTAGTGTGCCTCGCGCGTTTTTTTTACAAGTGCGACATATGACACGACCGCAACACACGCACACGAGGAGTCGCGAAACACGCACAAACACACACACGCATGCTCGCGCCCACCAACCCACCGCTGTCGCCGCCTCCCGCAACACCGCACCTGTCGCCGCCGCCGCCGTTCGACGACGACGATCCGGAGCTCTACCAGGTCGTCTCGCTCTTCTTCGTGGGCGCCGCGCTGGTGGGCCTCGCGCTCGCGTGGGCGTGCGCGCGCGAGTCGGCGGAGGCGGCGCTGGGTCCCGACTGCGCGCTTCCGCCCGAGGAGGGCGAGGTGGTGGCGACGGAGCACCACGACGCCTAACGGCCGAGGCGGCTGAGCGAGGGCACCGCGGCGTACCGCCCGCGCTTGGCGTTCGCCGCCCCGAAGACGAAGGTGTCCGGGAAGGGCACGGGCGCGAACTTACTTTTTGTCTCCAAAAGGGGATTGGTCGTAAGTTGTGCCCGCATCTCGTCCAAGCGATCTTCGGCACTTTCTACGCGCGCGCGCTTGGCGCTTTCGACGCTCCAAAAGTCGACGACGACGGCGGCCGTGAAGAGGATCGTGCCGCCGAGCGAGAGAATCTGCGCGTTCCGCCGGTTGGAGTCTTTTGAGGGGTAGCTGAACGCGTCGTCGTACTCGGCGCCCATGAGCGCCACGTAGCTGAGTTGGTTGAGCCACGCCAGGAAGACGCAGCCGCCGTAAAAGGCGAGGCGGAGCACAAACCGATCGAAGTCGGCGACCGTCCACGCGGCGCGGCTCACCGCGAGCGCGAGGGTCGCCCAAAAGGTCACGAGGAGCTGCGCGAGGCAGTCGCGTCCAAGCCGGTCGTTGAGCGCCGTGGTATCGTACGGCGAGACACGCGCCGCGTCGAGCCACAATTCGCCCGTGGAGATGCAATTGTAAACTTGCGCGCCTATGATAACCACGGCGGCCACGAGGAGGACGGCGTTGATCGACTCGGAGAAGACCGTCATGCCGCTGTACACCGCATTGGAGCGCGACTGCACAAACACCTTGGTGGACGTGTACACGACGGGGACGAGCGCCGCGACGATGACCGCGATGCCGAGCTGCGTCTCCGAGTAGCGGTCGAACCGCCGCTTGCCCCACGAGGTCACGTAGGCGCCACCCGAGGAGTGGACGTAGTCCTTGGGCAGGAAGTCGGTGCACTTGGGGGTCGTGGGGTAGTACGACTGTGCCGAAGGGTCGACAAAGAGCGTGTAAAAGCCCACAAACAGTGCGACGAGCGTCGCCAGGATCACCAGGCCGTCCTGCGCGATGCTGCGCGCCCCCGGCTGCACGATCGTGAGCTTCTCATTGTTGCGATCCTTGAGGTTGAGCACGAGCGCGACGAGGGCCGCCGCGAACGGCGCCACCGCGCGGCCCATGAAGAAGCCGGTGACGGCGGCCATCATCGTGCCCCACAGCGTGAGTGCCGCGAGGCGGTACGCCAGGTAGAGCTCGAGACGCTCGGTAGGCCGCGCAAAGGCGTCCACCGACTCGAGCGGGTCGGTGAAGTACCGCTTGGCGGTGACCTTGCCGAGCACGTGGAACTGCGCGTCGGGCCGGTTGTCGTGCTGGAACGGCTGCAGCACGTCCGGCACGCCAAAGAGGCGCTCCTGGTCGTACAGCCCGTACTGCATCGTGGCCGCGCACGAGCCGATGACGTGCAGCCGCACCTGCTCGGCGTCGGTCTCGCCGGACGCGCGCGACGTCGCCCACGTGTCGTTGGCGCCGCGAAAGGACACAAAGGGCGGCGGCGAGGGCGCGGGGGACTCGGTGGGCAACCGGCTCGTGGCCAGCGTCTTGCCGTCGACGCTGAGCGCCGTGCAGCGGTACGCGGCCGCGAGGGGCGCGTCGCCGTGCCGGTAGTACTGCACGTCGCGCGGCGTCGCGCCCTGCCCGCTCACGTCGGGCAGCGTGTAGCCATCGAAGAGGGTCTCGGCGGGCGACTCGGCGTAGAGCTGCTCGCAAAACTGCGCGGCCGTGCGCGCGTGCGCGTTTCGGAAGCACGCGCCGTCGTTGGCCGTCTTGTCGATGTGGTTGATCACCGAGAGCGCGTAGAGCGCGTAGAGCATCTCGAGTGGGCTCGTCGCGACGCCCGTGCTCGCCGGGTTGGCACCCGCGAGGCGCGCCGAGTTGTCGACCGACCCCGCACGCTCGAGCACGTGGTGCGCGTAGTCGGCGTTGCCACAGAGGCCCTCGTAGCGCGTCTCGGTGAGCTTGGTGTACGCAAACGGGTCGTGCGCGCCCAAGCAGCTCGGCCCGGTGCGCCCCGGCGCGCCCCTGGACGCGATGTAGCGGCGGAACGCGGGCGCCGCGGCGAGGTACGCGCGCGCGATGCGCGTGAGCGGGTCGCCGAAGGCCTGCTCCAGCCGCTTCGAGTAGGTGCGATCGCCCTTGCGGTCGCAGAGGTCGTCGAGCATGTCGACCTCCGCGGCGTCCAGGAGCGTGGCGTTGTCCGCGTCGGTCGGCTTGAGGTCGCGCCGGCCCATGATGGTCGCCAGGCCGTGGAGCATCCGCGCGGTCTTGCTGTTGTCCGAATCGTCGCCGTTGAGCTCGCCGTCGTTGCCCGTGCGCGTGCCAAAGGCCGACTCCCAGAACGGGTCCGTGCTGCACAACGAGCCCTGGACGCGCGCGTTCCACCGGCGGTAGTCGGGCTCGATGAGCTGCGGCAGGCCGAACTCGTGCTCGTACACGCCCTGCAGGCGGAGCAGGTGCAGCAGGTCCGGCCCCGGGAAGCCGCACGGCGACACCGCGACGTGGTCGTGGCTATCCATGAGCTTGCGCGCCACGTTGGCGTTCAGGTCGGCGCGCGCCTCCTGGACGGCCAGGTTGCCGATGATCAGGATGGCGAGGCACGTGACGAACTGGACAAAGTTGGTGAACATGTACCAGACGTTGGCGCGGCGGTACTTGGCCCAGCCCACGAGCTCCTCGTACGCCTTGCTCGAGAGGCCGCTCAGCCACACGCGCGCCCGGTCGCCACCCCGCCTGAGGATCCGCGCCGTTTGCTTCGTAAACCCCGAGGCCTGCGTCGCGGCGCGCGCGCGCAGCGCCGCGGCCTTGGAGGCCGCGCCCGCGCCGCCGAGCACGGGTCCGATGCGCACGCGTCGTGGCGGCATGGGAATCGGTCGCGCCCCGTCTCGCGTCCCCGCCCGGCCGGCTTATCGCGATCGGGCGCGCCCACGCGCGGGGGAGGGGGTGCGACACGCGCGCTTGCGGGGTGCGGCACGCGCGCCGCTCGCGTGGGCATCAGAAAGCGCCACTCGATGTCCGACAGTGAGGCGTCCAACGACGCGTCGCCGACGCGCACCGTCATCGTCGATGCGCTCAACTACCTCAACCGGTTCGTCCCCATCGAGGAGCCAGAGTTTGCGGAGGCGTCCGCGCCCGTCCTGTTTGCGGAGGCGGAGGATCGCGTGCGCGCCGTCGCGGACGCGGCGCGTCGAACGCGGCTCGAGCTGATCTGGGTCTTCGACAACGGCCAGGCCACCGACGAGGCCAAGGCGAAGTGGCTCGAGCGGCGGTTGGCGGAGGTGACGCAGGCGCGTCGCGGCATGCCGTGCTCGGCCGACACGGTGTTCCACGCGCTGCTCCAGCGGGCGGGGTTTACCGTGCTCTACCCGCCCGACATCGACGGCGACGACGCGGTCGCGCTGCTGGCGTGGAAGCTCGACGGCGTCGCGCTGAGCGGCGATCGCGACTTGCTCCGGTACGGGCCCGAACTGCCGCGATCGCGCGTCCATCGCAACTTTGCCATCGACGAGGACTCGGGGGAACTGATCCTCGAGCCGCAAGGCGCTCCCCTGCCGGAGGACACGGCGCCGCGCTCGCTGCCCGCGATCTGCGACGCGTCGGACTGGCCGGGCCCGACGCGACTGTGCGCGCGGTGGGGCATGAACGCGCCCACGCTGTGCGCGAAGGCGCGCTCGGGCGCGATCAAAAAGGGGAATGCGGACTCGTTCACGGCCGCGCACGGCAACCTGCACGTCGACGCCCTCGGGATGCACGCGGCCGTGTACGCGCAGCTTGGGCTCGCCGACGCCGTCACGGTGGAGCTGCCCGAGGCGCTTGACGACGGCCCGAGCGGGGACGGCAACGCGCGCGCCGTCCTCGCGGCGCGGAAAGTGCTTCCGGACGCGTGCACGGCGAAGCGCATCGTGGCCTCGTCCACAAAGCTGGCGCGCCGCTGGCTGTACGCGGAGGCCTCGCTGCCGGACACGCCCGAGGGCAAGCGCGAGCGCGCGCACGCGGTGTGCATGATCGCCGCCGAGACGGTTGACGCGATGTGGTTTGCGCAAGGCAACGATCGGTGCGTGGCCAAGGGCGCGCTCTACAGCCCCGCCGTGCGCACGCTGACGCTCTACAACAAGCTCGTCTGCACCGACCCGCACCTCTCGGCCGACGACGCGCTTCGGCGCTCCGGCGGCCAACGCGACTGGTGCGCGTTGATGCGGTGCAAGGGGGTGCATGATCCGCGGGACGACGGGTACGAGGGGTGCACCGGTTCCGGCTACACGTTTCCCAGCCAACGGCGCACCGACCTGCTCGCGCGCGGCAAGAACCCGCTGTGCCGCGAGTGCCTCTCCAAGGTGTACGCTTCCACTACCCAGGCGACGGTGATGCGATGCGAAGGGCTGTACAATCGCAGGATGGACGCGTACGAGGGGTGTGTCGGTTCCGGACACGTGTCCTCCAGTCGGCAACGCGCCCACGAACGCGCACGCGGAAGGAACCCGCTGTGCCCCGAGTGCCTCGCCAAGCTGCGCGCGAGCATCCAGGCGGCGGAACGCCGGCGTCTCGCAAACAAATAAAATGATTATGAACCCCTTCCATGCACACCGTTCGCACACCGTTTGCGCGCCATTCGCGCGCCGTTTACGCCTGGTCCTTGACGCAGAGCGCGCCGCTTCCGGTGGTCATGCGCGTCACGTCCTGCCACGCGCTCCCGCTCGCCGACGCGTGCAGGTGCACAAAGTCTTGCCCGGGGTGCGTGGTGGGCTCGACGGCCTCTGGGTCGCTGACGGCCCAGGGAATCTCGCCCGCCGGGAAGGTCGCGCCCGTCGGGAGCTTCCAATCCTCGCCCGGCTGCGTGGCCGCACCGTCCTGCTCGACATTGATCCACACTTTGGCGTCGCCCAGGACGCCGTGGACATACGTGCCGAACGCGTCGCTCTCCGCCGCCGTCTGCGGGTAGTAGAGCTGGCCGTTGACGTTCCCGCACGCGCTGCGCGCGAGGTCGATGTTGTAGGACGTGTCGTCCAGCACCTTGAGGCAGACGGCCTGGCCGCCCACTTGCACGCCCGAGTCGCCGACCCAGGTCGGGTCGGAGGCATCGACGCCCCAGCACCCGCCCAGGAATGCGACGTATGGCACCATGCAGACGACGTGTGCCGACGGCGAGCACGAGAAGTCGTACCACCCCGTCAGAAAGGACATCGGGCTCTTCCGGTAGAGCGCGCAGTCCTCGGGCCCGTCGTCCGGCGCGCTCGGGAAGCTCGTGGGCTGGCCGCTCGCCCACCCAAAGTTGGTCACGTCGGTGCCGTCCCCCCACGTCCACGCTTCCTCTTGCGACGTCGCCGCCGCGTCCTGCTGCGCGTTGATCCAAAAGTAGAGCCAGCTCGTCGCGGAGCCGTCCAGCGCGTTGATGATGCCCAGCACCGTCGCGTCGTCGGTCGCGGTCTTGGGCATCACGAGCACCGCGCTTTCGGACGCGCACGCCGCAACGGCCTCGTCCTTGGTCCAGACGGCCGTCCCGTGCAGCTTGAGGCACCGCTCCACGCCGCCGAGGGTCACGCTGCGCCAGCCCACCTCGCACGCGGAGCTGGGCCGCTCGACGACGACAAACTCCTTCGCCATCGCGTCGCCGGTGCAGCACGACTCGCTCTCGTAGAGCGACTGAAACCCGCCACACGTGTCGACGCTCTGCGTGCTGAGCCACGCCGTGCCGTACACGACCTCTTGCTGCAGCCCCGAGAGGAGCGTGGCGACCGACATTTGCGCCCGCGCGTCGCCGCGGCGATCGGGCGCTATCGGTTTTTGACACCGCGCGCGTCGTGTTATCACGGCGCGCCGTGGCGGTGCGGTGCGGCGGTGCGGCGGCGCGCCGTGGCGGTGCGGCGGCGCGCCGTGGCGGTGCGGCGGCGCGCCGATAATAACCTCGCGCGCGCCGTCGCAAAAAAAGAGGGGGACGGGGAGGCGGGTGGATGACGCCCTCGAGCGCGACCGCGCGGCTCGCGCTGGCGGCGGCGGTGGCGCTCTCGCGCCCAACGGGCGCCGTCGCGGGCGACGCGACGTGCGCCGCGCCGATCAGCGCCCAGTGCGCGACGAGCGGGACGGCCTCCTCGCACGCCGACCCGCACCTGCGATTCGCCCACGGCGGCCGCGCCGACTTTCGCGGCGTCGACGGCACGCACTACGCGCTCCTCTCGGCGCCCGGCGTGAGCTTCGCCGCCGAGACGCGCGACACCGACTTTTTGCTGCCAAAGCCGCTCCTCGTGCACGGGAGCTTCTTCACGCGCGCGTCGTGGGTGCTGCGCGACACCGCCGACGGCACGGCGTACGGCGTGGCGAGCAGCGCGTCCGAGGTCGGATTCGAGGTCTACGCGCTGCGCCAACCGGCGCCCGTGCTGGTCAGCGCCAACCGTGGCGTCTGGACCGAGTGGGCGCGCGGCCGGCTCCGCGCCTACTACAAGCAGGCCACCCTCTTCGTGCGCGCCAACGGCTGGGAGATGAACGTCACACGCCAGCCCATCTACAATCCGGTCCGGGGCCCCTCGCGGTGGCGGCTGGACATTGCGATGCGCGTGCTCGGAGGGCACACCGGGCTCGAGGCCAAGCACGGCACCGCGAGCGAGACGTGCTTTGCGCACGGGCTCATCGGCCAGTCCTTTGACAGGGACGACGTGGCGGTCGACGGCGCCATGGACGAGTACGCCACCGCCGCCGACGGGGTCGCCGCGGTCACGACGCGCGCGCAGGCCGAGGGGGCGATCGAGGGCGTCGCGGCCGACTACGCCCTCGACGGGCGCTTCGGCACGGCCTTTCGCTACGCGCGCTACAACGCCGCGCCGTGGCAGCTGTGCGCGCACCGCAACGTGACCGCGCTCGGGGGGCGCAAGTCGCACCGCGCCGCGATCGCCGGAGGCGCGGGGGCGGGCGTCCGACGGGCGTAGCCGGGTTACGCGTGAGTGTATCCCTTTTTTTTACTCGTTTCTTACTCAAAAAAAACATCTCGACGCGACGACGGCGCCTACTCGCGACGGCGGCGGCGGCGACGCGCCGCCGCCGTGAGCGCCCAGTCGCAATTCGTCGCGCCGAGGTTGGCCGCGAGCGTCTGCGCCTCCTCGAGGTTGGTCGCGGGGCGCGGGCGCTGCTCGGAAACGAGGTAGACGGCCATCTTCACGTCGTCGTGCACCACCGCGGCGAGCAGCGCGTCGTCGAGCCGCGTTGCGCCAAAGTCGACGAGAAACTCGACCACGGCCGCGTGTGAATTCGCGGCCGCCGCGTCGAGCGCCGCGTCCAAGTCGAGCTCCGCGCGGTCGTTCTCAAGGAAGCAGCGGCGCACGTCCGCGAGGCTGCCGCGGCACGCCGCGCGCACCAGCTGGCCGCGCGGCGTGTTCGCGGCGCCCGACGAACCGGGCGACGGCACGATGCGCCCGACGTCGAGCGCCGGCACGAGCAGCGCCAGGCCGAGCATCGTATCGGCGCGCGTGTGGCGACCTCCCCCCGCTCGCCCGCTCGCCTCTTTGCCTCGCGCCGCCCTGCTAGCGCGCGCCGCACGCACCGCGCGCCGCACCCCGCGCGCGCCGGCGATAACCGCGCCGCCGGCGCGCGCAAGGAAGAGCGTGCGAGATGTACCGCGTCCTCGTCCTCGTCGGCGCCGCGCTCGCCGCCTGCCTGAGCGGCTGGGCGGTACAGCTCCAGGTTGAGTCGTTCACAAGCTACCGGGCCGACGACCTCTTCGTCGCCACGACGACGACCGACTTTGTGGTGGAAGGAACGTGCGTCGGCGTCGTTGACGCCGAGCGGATCGACGCCGAACTCGATGGACACCACTGCACCGGACGCGGGATCGACGCCGACCCGAGCAAGCCGCTCCGCGCCCTCCGCGACGCGCTGGCCGCCTCCTTACACGGGCTGTATCACGCTGCCGCGCGCGCGCCCGACGACCTCGTCCTGCGCAGAGTCGCCCAGTCTGTGCTTGCGTCGACGGCAAATCCAGACGACGACTCCGTCGGCGCTGGTATCAACTTTACCGCCGCACGGCACGCGCTCGGCGCCGTCGCACGCTCTTCCGTGCCGACTAGCTGCGATTCGATCTACAATTACACGCGCGCCGATCTCGACGTCGACGTCGTTGCACGCGCCCGTTACAACGCGCTTTTAGCGCGCGACGACGACCACTGGCCGCTGGCAAAGATCAGTGTCGATTGCGACGACGCCGAGCACACGCCGGCTTCGGGAACGCAGCTCGACCTCGAAGAAGTCGGCGTCGAGGCGCCCGTCACGCTGTTGTTGTACGCACACTGTCTCGCGCAGTTTGAATTCGCAGCGTCGGGGCTCGACGGCAGGTTCCACTTGCCAATTGTGGGAAAGGAGCCTGGACCGACCGAACATGCGTGGTACCCGTGGCCAAAAGGATTCAAGCGCGACGGCTCGATCGATTACAATACCAAGACGCGGCTCTACCTCGGCTCTAGATTTGGTCACGCGGTGTGGGCGTACGTGCCGATGCTCATTGTCAGCGCGTATCTTTGTGCGGACGCGACGGTTTTGCTGCTCGCCGAGGCGACGCTCGCAAAGCGACTCAACGAGCTTTACGAGGTCGCCGATGATATTCGCGACGCGTTGAGAGACTCGCTCGTGCTAGCGGCGACGTCGAGGTCGGCGCGCGTCAAGCGCTTTGCCTTTGCGTTCGCGGGGGTCATTCTCTCGATCGCGATGTGGCTCGCGTTTGTTGGGATTCCGTGGGGCTTGATTCGGCCAAGCATGCCTCGGCTCGAGTGCACGGAAAATGGGTGGAACGACGACGCCGATGCACGCTGGAATGAGCTTGCTATCTTGGCGATACAGGTCTTTGTATTGCTCATCGAAGGCGTCCTCAGCAGTCCGCTGCTTGAGCGCTGCAACCGGTGCGCGATTGATGGCGCCGCGCCCGGGAGAAGTATCGATACCGGTGGCGGAAATGATGAAGTTATTGTTCCAAATACGGCGGGAATGCGTCGCCTTCAGCGTTTTTTGATCTATCCGTTGGCTTTCGGGGGGATTCTCATGATCGCGGGACAAGCCGCGAGCGGTGTCCGGTTCGGCGCGTCTTGGGCCGACGGTGTCATGGAATTGGCGACAAGAACCGATCCGACAACCGGTGCTGAGGTGCCAGCATTCGATCCGAAAACTCTTGGCTCTGTCGTGTATGATCAGGTAGTGGCGACGGCAGCGATCGCGATCGTCGTCGGCTTGGTCGTTGGTGCGGCTCTCCAGCGACAACTCCTCCGAGGGGCTGGCTGCTTCAGTGCCGTTGTCTTCATCTGTTGGCTTGGCTTGGTTTGCTTGTTCGCACTTCCGCTGCTCGTTTACGTTGGAGTCAGGTCGATCTTTCACCAAGATGACGCAAACTTGGACTGTGCGTTACTCCCTGAGAGCTACGACGTTGACAAGTTTGTGTGCAAGTCGCGCTGGTTTACACTCATCGGTGGTGGAACACTCGTCTTTGGCACCGTGCTTGCTATAACTGCCGTTGGGTTGCTCGAGGCGGTCGCGGCGATGACGCGTGTACGAAAGCGCGAGCTCGTCGAGGAGGACGCACTTATTCCAGACGAGTCGCTGGTGTTTGATCGCGGCCTCGCGTCAAAGGGTTACGCGGGGAAAGGGAAGCTTCCGCACACCTTTGCTCTACGGATGAATAAGTAAAGTTTAAAAAACACAAACACTTGTCACTTCTCCTCGACCCACGCGCCGTCGGCGCCCCTCACAAACGCGCGGTGGTAGTCGCGCGTCCACCCGTACTTGGACGGGTTGCCCTTGCCGTCGTTGCGGTAGACCATGAAGCCGCCGACTTTGGCCACCGGGTCCTCGGCCGTGCCGAACAGGCCGCGCGTTGCGAGCTCGGCCTCGGGGATCGTCCAGACGTCGACGCGTCCCGCGCGCGCGTGCTTCGCCACGGTGTCGGGCAGGACGGCCGTGTAAAAGTTGTTGTCACCGAGCCGGTACGTGTTGGTCTTGATTTGCGTCCCGTCGTTGCCACCGGCCGTTGTCAAGTCGACTTCGAAGCCGAATTGGCCTGGCTTTGGCTCCACCGTCTTGAACTGGTGCGTGGTCTTGGTCCCGTCGGGGTACTGCAGCACCTCCAAGTCGGTCTTGGTGTTCTGGCCGTCGGGGTATGCGATCACCGTGCCGTCGCGCATCAGGCGCAGGTTGCGCGCGTCCCGTTGCATCTCGTCGGGCATCTTAATCCACGGCACGACGCCGCCGTGCAGGCACTGCATCCACGCCAGCACGCCCGCACGCTCGACGTCGCTCTTTTTGCCCTTGCCCATCGCCTCGGCCTCCTCGACGGTGAAGGTGGGCAGCGCGGTGGCGTCGCGCGCCACGACCTTG
>MDSV01107188.1_pt1 | contig 21759 bp, 20 predicted proteins | sample 810851 | NCBI WGS metagenome assembly MDSV01 (sample SAMN05326640, study PRJNA326480) | marine metagenome | isolation source: seawater | place: Atlantic Ocean: North East | collected 2012 | reverse complement strand
TTAAAGTTCTTTTTATTAATTTTAATTTACCTATAAAGCTTCCTCCACCTTTAGGGTCCCCATATAATCTTTTATTCATGGTTACTTTATGATTAATTATTTTATAATTATTTAATTTTGCAGTTAAAATAAAATATAAGTCTAAGCTAAAATCTTCAGGATAATCTTTCATGTATTTAAGAAATTCTTTAGAAAATATTTTAGGTTGAGCATTAATATCGTTTATTAACATTTTAAAAATTAAACTGGAAAATATTGACATTCCAAATGTAAAGAGATTGTCAAAAAAATTTCGATTTTGTCTTAAACCTTTTACAATATACTTATCATTCAATAATTTATCTTTATATTTCAAATATGCTTCAGAAACATCTTCTGGATCAGTTTGTAAATCTGCGTGGCACCAACCAATGCATTGACCATTTGCTTGTTTTACACCCATCATAATACCATGTCCATAACCAATATTATTTTCAATTTTAATAAGTTTAATTTTGTTATTTATAAAAAGTTTCGAGTTTTGGATATTTTTTCTAGTATCATCTTTTGAGCCATTATCTACTATTATAATTTCAATATTAGAATTTATGTTTAAGAGATTATTTATTTTATCAAACAGTAGATCAATATTTAATTCCTCATTATAGCAAGGTATAACAATACTTAATTCGGTCATAAAATAATTTAATTTTTATTTTTAAATTTTTTTTCCCAATCTAGCAGCTCTGCTGGCGTACCCCAACTATAATATATTTTTGTAATTAAATTTTTAATTTTATAACTATTTTCTATTGCATTTTTAAATGCTACATCAAGATAAAATTCATTTCTCACAGTTAATTTTTTTTTTATAATATTATTGATAATATCAAGAAAAGTTTTTTTATTTTTAAATGCGAAAGATCCTATTATAACAAAATCTTTATTTGGTTTAGAGCTCGCTTTTTTTTTACAACAAATTTTATTAATTTTATTATTTCTCAGATTTACCCAACCATATGAACTAATATTTTGTAAGTGGATTTTATTTGGCTTTGTAGTCAGAATCACTCCATCGAATTTTTTTAAATTATTATTTAATAATTTAAAATTAAAAACAATTGAACTATCACAAGAGTGAATAAATACTTTATCATTTTTATGTAAATATTTTTTTGCCAACAAGCAAGTACTAGCTTGACCTCTTGTATTTTTTTTAATTGTGATTAATTTGTATTTTTTTTTATATTCCTTTTTCAAGATATTTTTTATTTTAAATTTTTTTTCTATTTTTTCATTGCAAATAAAAATATTAAGATTTGATTTTGGCATACTTTTAGCAGCCTGGATAAACATAGGTTTGTTTTTTATGGGAATTAGTGGTTTTGGAAGATTGAATTTGCTAATTTTAAATCTTTTTCCAAGACCAGCCATCGGCATAATATTTACTATTCTAGACATTTAAATATTTTCTGAATTAAACAGAAATTTATGTTTGTTTTTTTCAATTTTATAAAAACTTATTTTATTAAATTTGCATCTCATCATTATTTTTTGTTTTAAAAATTTTTTAATATATTTATTATTTTCATTTATACCTTTTATCGATGCAACAGTAGTGTGTGGTATCCAAATTTTATTTGTAAAAGGAAAACCATATTTTAAATAATTCTTTTTTAAAACTTTATCTTTAAAAATTTTAAAATTTTTTTTTAACACATTGATATTTTTATTAATTTTTTTTAAGTGTTTCATTTGTATTGAGCTGATTTTAGTATTTTTTTTTATATTATAATAAATTGTATGACCATTAGTTAAAGGGTCATTAATGAATATTCCTGGTTTATTTAAAATAATATTACTAAATTTTATTTTACTAGTTTTTTTTTCCTTTTTATAAATTTTTTTTAAATCAGAAATTTTTTTTATATTTATTGCAAACAAAGTTAAATGTACTGGGTGATTTAAATAAAATTGATCTCCAAATAATTTTTTTACTTTCTTTTTATCATTTAAAATTTTTCTATTTATTTCTTTATCAAATTCAATGAAGGCAGCTATTTTACTCATAAAAATATTATTAAATAAAATTTTTGAATAAACTTAAAAATTTTTTTCTTTGAATATTTGGCAATAAAACGTTACCAATTAATTTTGTTTCAATAAGATCAAAATAATTAATATTAATTTTATACCATTCATTCAAATTAATATTGAATAATTTTCCCACTAAACATCTTAAAAAAACGTTGTGAGTTATAACTAATAGATTTTGTGTATTTCTAATTTTGTTCAAATTAAGCTCCTTTTTTATAAATTTATTTAATCGTATGCAAACATCAGAAGTAGACTCTCCATTTGGAAATTTAGGATCTTTGCCTTCGTTCCATTTTTTTATAATAATAGGGTATTTTTTTTTAAGTAATCTATAACTCAATCCTTCAGCATTTCCATAATTGATCTCCTTTAAATAGTTATTTGAAGTAATTTTATTTTTATCTGTAATTAATTTTGCAGTTTCAATACATCTCTTCAAAGGACTTGAGAAACATTTTTCAAATACTATTGATTTAAATTCATTTTTAATTTTTTTATCATTTATAGTTGGATTTATCTTTTGTCCTAAAAAAATTTTATTATTAAATAAAGTTTTTTTATGTCTTGAAAAAAATATTCTATTTGTTTTGTTTTCATGATCAATATATTTGTTAAACTTTGTAATAAACTTTATAACTAAATTATTAATATCATTAATTTGATTGGTACTTTTGTTTATTTTTAAAAGTCTTAATTTTTTAAATTTTAAAAAAAATTTCTTATCGTCAACGATTCGGTTAAATTGTAAATTAATTTCCTTATTACTAATAATTGTATTTTTATTTTTTTTATATTTAATAAAATTAATAAGCAAAAATTTTATTGTATGATATACAAAATCTCTTTTATTCAACTTGTTAATTTTAAAAAATTTCTTAACTAGAATTGCTTTATTTTTTTTGAATTTGTATTCACTGTAAGTAATTCTATTATTGCATATATCATTTAGATAATTATTAATACTTCTTCTACCTTCATAAAAATCTCTTAATTGAATTTTATAAACTGGACATAATTCTTTTAAACTTTTTCCAACAAAAATTTTACTTCTTTCCCAATCATAACAAGTAAAAGGACTATTTATTGTATGATTGATATGAGATTTTAAATCATAAATCATTAAGTGGAATACTATTGAATTTTTTTTATAAAATTTAATTGGACCAAATGTACTATTAATAATTAAATTTTTTTTTTTGCTAAAATATTTTTTTTTGATAACCCTAATTTTTTTTATACATTTTTTGTAAAAAAATTTATCAAATTTTTTGCATATTATTATTATATCAATATCCCCTGCTTTTTTTTCATCAAAATTCTCGCTATAAGATCCACTTAAAGTGACGGATAGAATGTTATCATCTTCATTTAGTTCGTTCATGAATCTATAGGCTTTTTTTTTATTATTTATTTTGCTCATTATTATTGATTTAATTTACAAAATAATTTTTTATAGCTCATATCTAGAAGCTGTTTGTAATCTCATAATTTCTAAAATTGGTTTTTTACTGTTAAGAACCGCAGAACCAGAGACAATTTTGTCACAATTTATTTCTTTAATTATCTTTTGGTTTATTCCTCCATCAACAAGAAGATTTATAGATCTTCTATTTTTAGTGTTATCAATTTTTTTAATCAAATTTAAAGTTTTACGGTTAAACTTTTGTCCAGAATAACCAGGTCTATCAATTGATAAAATCATTATTTCATTAAAATCTTCAGTAATTAAATTTACATTTTTATATTTCTTTTTCGAATGCAATATTATCCCTATTTTGCAATGGCTTTTTTGAATTTTTTTTTTTATCAAATTTAAGTCTTCTTTTATTTCATAGTGTATGTAGATTATTTTTGAGAATTTTTTAACTTTTTCTATTATTTTTGAGGGATATAGAGACATTATATGTGTATGTATTTCCTTTTCAGGCCATACTTTTTTAATTTTTTTTAATTTTGAAAAATCAATTTTTTTTGAGTTTTTTTTCATTGAGTTATCAACTAAATCTACATGGATAAAATCTGGGAACTCACCAACTTTTTTTTTAATTTTATCTAAATTTTCATACCCATTTGCATAAATGGCAACACCTACAAGAATTTTTTTTTTAAATGTAAATGATTTATGTAAAAAATATCCTAATAAAAAAAATATGCCTGAAGAGATTAATCTACTAAAGTTATAATCATAATATTCAAAAAAATAAATATCTCTTACAACTTTTTGAAAAATAAAAGAAGAAATTGAAATTAAAAAAAAATAAATTAATGAACGTTTTAAGTAAATTTTTGGTACTTGAAAATTAAATCTTATATTAAAATAGAATGCAAAAATTATTCCAATTATTAATGGCACATAGTTATACAGAATTTTATTTTGGTTAAAGTTAATTAAAATTTCTCTTAAAAAAAGCTCACATAAAATTGATGAAAATCCAATAATAGTATAGATAATTAAAAATTTCTTTTTATATAAAAAAAAAATTAGGCTGTTATTTAAATTCTCACTGACCATAGTATTTTTTTTTACTATGCTTTCTATCATAATGAAAATTTGATATAAATTTAGGTAACTTTTTTTTTAGGCCTATCTGAGTCGTAATAAAACTAGTTTTAGCCACAAATTCAATTAATTTTGCATTAGAAACAGATTTATTTAATTGGTTACTCCACGCAAATTGCCCATGACCTGCTACAATTAATCCTGGACAAACATCAGGATTGATTTTGTCTTTAATTAATTTTTCTATTATTAATTTACCAGTAATTTTTTCATAATTTTTAATTTCATTTTTCTTTATATGTCTCACCAATGGTACTTCACTTTTCCAATAATCAGCTTGAGTAGTTCCTAATAGAGGTATTGCTCTTGATGATTGAGCCCAAGAGGTTGCATAAACAGAATGACAATGTGAAATACTTTTTATATTTTTAAATTTTCTATATATTTCTAAATGAGTAGGTGTATCAACAGATGGTTTAAATTTAGTTTTATTAAAAATTTTACCGTCGCTTATTGATATTATTGGATTTTCTCCGATCATAACTTTTTCAACATTAATACCACTCGGTTTGATGAAAAATAAATTCTCATTTATTCTAATACTTACGTTTCCAAAAGAATGATCTTTTGGACCCATCTTAGATAATTTAATATTCTCGCTAATGCATATTTTTTCAATATCTCTGAACATATTTTCTTTTAACAGATTTTTTTATTTAATATATTCTTAATTAGTATCTTTTTTAAATAATAATAATTTAGTTTTATATTCATTTTCATAGAACTCTTTTTCTAGACTCCATTTGTTTAATTTAAGTAATTCAATTAATTCTGATTTATTGGTTCTTTTATAATTTGTGATTATAAGAAATTTTATGTCTTTCGCTAAATTCAACTGTTCTACAATATTTTGGTTATTAATGATTACTTTTTTTTTTAACAAACTGTCTTGATTAAGTAATTTAATACTTATTCTATTTGCTATTGAATCTTTAATACCAATATTTAAATCAAATTTGGATCTTGCTAGAATTACATTCTTAAGTTCGTTTAAGTTATATCTTTCAATTATTTGAGGTAAAAAACTATAATAGTAATTCCCAAACATTATTGTATTTTTTTTCTCATTTATTTTTTCTAAATATTCATATGCCTCATTATATCGGTAAGGAAATTTTGTTATGTATTTTTTTTTATTTTCAATTTTTTTGTTAATTTCTAATCCATTTTTTTCAATTTTTTCATAAGAGATATTTTGTTTTGGGTGATTGTAAATTTCGTAAATATTTAAAATAATAATAAAAATTGTAATTGTTATAATTATGGATAATTTTTTTCTACTTATAAAATATTTACTTAGAATAAATTGACCTAAAATAATAAAAGGCAAAGCGTACTCTAAAGAGTATTTAGACAAAAATAATAAGTCACTATTTGTTGAAATAAAAATAAATAAATTGATTATAAAAAAAAATAATATTTCAAATTTTCTTTTTGTGAATACACACAAAAAGATAAAAAAATAGTACCAAGATGGAATATTGTTAATATAGGAAAAAATATATGCTTTAGAATTAAAGCCATATATTAACCTTTCAATTAAATTTGCATCTAAAACTCCTTGGAATGCAGGATTTCCTAAAAAAATACTATTCACCAAAATAGGCAAACATAATAGGATGATATATACACCCCTATTATTAAAAAGAAATAATTTGATTTCATAAAAAATATTTTTTTTATTGATAAATTTATCAACAAGAAAACAAGCAACTATTAAAGCAAATAGTGAAAATAACGAAATTCTAAATAAAATCCCAGTGCAAATAATTAAAAATATTATTTTATAATTTATTTTTTTTTCAATTATTACATATAGTAAAGAATATATTAAAATTAAACTTCCCCAAAGTATATGGTCTGGATTTACACTTGCTAAACTTAAAAATGGAAATGTTCCTAAACTAAGAATGAAAAAAATTGAACAAGTTTTTCCCAAAGATTTTTTTAAAAGTTGATAAATGAAAATTAAAAAAATTATAAAAGGAATAAAGTAAGATAACCTAAAGATAATATGATGTAGTCCAAATATCGATGTAAATATTGATGAAAATAACACATTAAGAGGAGGGTGCGAAGATTCATCTTTTACCACATACCTAAAAATAAAATTTATTAATAAAACTAAAATTAATACTCTTAATGATTTACTTTTTTTTATAATTAAAATTATAAAAATAACGAATAATAATTGAAGAAAATTTAAAAAATGTATGAAATACTTGAGTGGTAATTCATTAATAGTTTCAGAGTTAAATATGTTTGCCAAATAAATTGCCAGGTACATGGAAGTTCTGGTTGACCTAGATGAATATGCCACTTCATCATCCATAATTGGCATTGTTAATTCATTCTTGAGAAGAATAAAAAGTAGAATAAATAAGCTTAAAAATAAAAATGTTTCTAATAAATCTAAATTTAATTTAAATTGTAAATTGTCATTTAAATTTTTTTTATAAAGATAAAAAAAAATAATAAAATTTAAATTAATAGTAAATTCAAAGATTAAATTAAGATTCTTGGATAAAGCACCATATATAGAGTAACTTAAAAAATTTAGTATTAATAAAAAAAAGAAAATATTAAATTCAATTGAAATATTAATAATCTTTTTATTTAAAAAACTTTTTGATAAATGCATTACAAGTGGTTATTACTAATAAATATAAAATATTTATATATCAAATTTACAATTATCTTAAATTTTAATTTTTTTAAGAACTATACTCATTTGCATAGGAAAAATTTTTGGAAATTTTGATAATAAATAATCAAAGTTTTTTACTAAATTTAAAAAGAAATGATTTAGCGGAATGTAAAATGTTTTTGCAATTACACCTCCAGAGTTTAAAAAAATTAAGAATTCTGAATTTTGTCTATACATTAATTCAAAATTAACATTTAAATGTTGATTAAATTTTTCAAAATCATCAAAAATTAAATTTGGTACAGCAATGTTTGCCGACCAAGGATCATCAGAATTATTGACTGGCAATTCAGAATTGTAGATATTTTTAGTAAAATCAAAACCCTCATGCTTCATTAGCATCACAGCTAATTGGGTAGCACAAGAACAATTTATATCCTGTATAATATATAATCCTCCTTTTTTTAATATCCTATGGACTTCTTCAAAGTGTTTTATGGGATAGGCAATATGATGAATTAGATTTGAGCTAATTATTTTATCAAAAGTACCATCATCAAAATTAGTTTTGCAAGCGTCTACATTTTTATAATCCAAAAATTCGTTATCATTAAAATCACTTGTATTTATTTCATTTTTAATAAAATTCTTCAATAAGCTCGCACCCGAACCAAGTTCTAAAATGTTATCACCTTGAATTATAAAATTATTCATCCACTCATACCTATTTTTTAATAGTGCATGTAAATTCTTATTTTTATTCTCAAAAAAATAGGCTCTTGCTTTTTTTATATCACCTTCGTTTTTCATCAAATTTTGATGATGTTCGAAATATACTTTATTTTTCAATTTCATAGTTTTAATTAATATATCTTTTTATAGTTTAATTTAAGATTTCAATAAATTTAAAAATTCATTACTCTATTAAAGAATAGTCTAATTATTTGATATATAATTAACCTTAAAGTTTTAAATGACATTTTGCTTGTTCCACTATTTCTTTTGTAGAGAGTTATTTCATATTCAATAATTTTGATTTTGTATTTTATGCTATAAACAAGGTCAAAAAGAATCTTGTAACCTTTTCCAAATAAATTCTTCTTTGAATTAAAAAAATGTTTTTTTTTAAATATAAAAAAACCACTCATTGGATCAGTTATTTTTTTTCCTAAAAAAATATTTATAATTAAAATTAACAATCTTGAAACAATAGATCTGTAATAAGGTAATCCAGAATGCTCTTTTTCAAAATTTCTAACTCCGACGATAAAATCTGCTTTATTTCTATTAAATATTTTTATCATACCAATAATATTTTTTGGATCATGTTGAAGATCACAATCCATTATTAAGATATTTTTATATTTTGATCTTAGTATGCCATCAAAACAGGATTGAGTTAAATCTCTATGTTTATCTTTCCTGAGTAAATGAACAATATTTTTATTTTTAATTGATAAATTTTTTAAAATTTTAGATGATCTGTCAGTTGAACTATCATCAACAAATATTATTTCGTAAATTAACTTAGATCTTAAATTTTGTTTAATTTTTAAAAATATTTTTTTTTATATTTTTTTCTTCATTAAACAAAGGGATGATAATTGACAAATACATTTTTATAAATATTCTTTTTCTTCTTTTATATCTTCAAAATTAATATTGCCAAAAATATTGTACAAAAAATTATATTTATATATCAATTTTTTAATTTTAATTGGTAAAAATTTTATAAAAATTTCTAAATTTATCTTGATAATTTTTTTGTTTTTATTTGATGCAATTTTTCTAAAAATTTCAAATGTATTGACTTTATCTTTTCCTAATAAATTATAAATTTTATTCTTTTTTTTCCCTTCAATAATTTCATTGGTAAAATACAATAATCTACTTATATCTAAAGGGGTGAATATATTTCCAGGAAATATCATGGGATAAAATAAAATTGGGACTTTTAAATATTTGAAAAAAATAGATACTTGCCCATAATTTTCAATTAACTTGTCCTTATTATGTTTAATGATTAATGGTAATCTAATAATTGTTACATTATTTTCAGTCAATTTTTCTTCTGCTTTTTTTTTGGATAGTGTGTAATTATCTTTTAGTTCATCTTTTAATGTATTTATTGAACTTAAATGTATTAATCTAACATTTAATTTTTTTTTCTTAATATAGTTCATTAAAAAAACAGGTAACTCAGAGTTTATATATTCATCATTATCTGTTTTTGGTCTTAAGGATGCAGCGCAATTAATTATCCAGTCACCATTTAATAGATTATTAAACAGGTTTTCTTTATTAACAACCTCCCTTAAATTAACATGAATCACATTATATTTTTGAGCTAAATTTGCAGAAATATGTTTTCCTATAAATCCACTGTATCCTGTTAAATAAATATTCAATTTTTAAATAAAATTTTATTTTTCATATATTTTATAAGCCATTTAATATTTAAATAATAGTCTGTATAAGATTTAGAAAGTAACTCATTTATTTTTTTTGTTGTAAAGTTTTTGTGTCTGAATATTAATTGCCATTGTGTAAAGTTTTCATATTTATCTGTTAAAATTCTATCTTTGTAGTCTAGATAAGATGGAGTTCCTGGATAAGGTGTAAAAACACTAAACTGAGCATAACTAGAATTAACTATTTTAGCATAGTCTAGTGTTCTAAGATAAGTTTCTTCGGTATCTTCTGGTAAACCAATAATATAATTTGCTTTTACTTTTAAACCTATTTTTTCAAGATATCTTATTTTTTCAATCTGTTTGTCATTTGTTTCAGATAGTCTATGTGATACTTTTCTAATTTCCTCAACACCTGACTCTATCCCAACGTATATAAGCTTTACACCAGCAGTTAAAAGATTTTTTGCCAGTTCTTCGTCTATATTATTTAAGTGAGTTTCAATACAAATATTAAATTTTACAGGGTTCTTAATTAAGTTTTCACATAATTCCATGGTATGTTTTTTGCTTATTGCAAAAACTGGATCTCTAAATACAAAATTTTTAATATTTAGTTTTTTATAAAAATAGTTCATTTCCTCTAAAATTTTTGCAACATTTCTAAACCTTAGTTTTCTACCTTGTTGTGTTGGGTAGGTGCAGTAATAAAAACATGGATATGGACAACCCCTGGAAGATTGAATATATATCGAGCCGCCCGAACCTAAAAACTTCATAGTTGGGTTTACAGATTTAAAAATTGTTTCCCATCCAGGTAATGACATTTCATTAATATCATAGATAGGAAAATTATTGATTTTTTCAGGAAGAGAACCAAGTTCTTTTTTATTTAAACTAAATTTGTGAAAATACATATCAGGTTCGCCAAAAACAACCTTTGCTCCTGCTTTTAAGTAATTTTCAGGAACGCTTGTGGCAAATGGACCGGCTGCGATTATATTTTTATTTTGAGATTTTAAAGTTTTAATAACATTTATTTCAGTTTCATGGCAAACTATAGATGATATAACAATATACAAATCGTATTCTTTATTATTAATTGTTTGACTGTATTCTACTTGATGACCAGAGCTCTCTAGTTCTCCTATAATTTGTGCAGCAAATAAAGGTGGAGATTTATCAGAATATCTTACAAGTAAGCTCAATAGTTTACAAAATAAATTATCACCATAATGATTTGCAGTGCCGTATGCGCCAGCATTGTCTTTACAAATTCTATGACTTGCTTTGGGGTAAGGATCAAGTACGAGTATATTTAACATTTTTTTTAAATTTTTTAATTATAATAGAAACTAATTTTAAATATATTAAAATTATTTACTATGATAAAATAAAATTATATCAAACATTAAATTTAATGAATTTTCCTGCAAAATTGTTTTTATATTTTCCTGCTTCATTAATATTTTTGTTTCCATTAGCTTTCGTTGCTGGCCCAGCGATATTAGAGATATTTTCTTTTTTAATAATAATTTCAGTGCTAGTTTTATTAATTTTAGAAAAGAAAAAAATAAAATATGATCAGAAAATAGTTAAATTTATTTTTTGTTTTTATTTATATATTTTCATTTTATCTCTTTTAAAAAATTCTTTTTCAATAGTTTTCAGTGATCATTTTTTTTACTTCAGATTTCTTTTATTATCACTTTGTATTTGTTATTTGATAAGTATCATTCCTAAATTTTTAAATTATTTTTCAATATTTTTTTTATTTATATATTTATTATTGACTTTTGACGTATTTTATCAATTTTTGTCAGGGAAAAATTTAATAGGTTTAGAGGTAACAACAGTAAATCGTTTTTCTGGTATGTTTGGTCCTGAGCTAATTTTAGGCAGTTATTTATCAAGGTTATTTCCTTTTGTTTTTGGTTTAATTTTTATAAGCAATTTAAAAAATAAAAAAATTATTTTAGTAATTTTAACCTTGCTTTCATTAACCGGTGTTATTATCAGTGGAGAAAGAACTGCCCTAGGGTTATTATTTTTATCACTTTTTTTTATATTTTTTAAAAAAGATTTGAGAAAATTCTCAATTTACTCAATTGTTTTAATTATAATTACGGTTTCAATTTTTTCTTATTTTAATAAATCTCAAAGATACAGAATATTTATTGAGCCATTCCATCAAATGTCAATGTTAAAACCAATGATATTAAAAAAATATTCTGATGTTTCTACTAATTATGCGGAAGAAAATTTAAATCAACTTTATATTTTTAGCCAACATCATCACCAACATTATTTAACAGCATTAAATATTTTTAAAAAAAATTTTATCTTTGGAATTGGTCCTGATAATTTTAGAAATGAATGTAGAAATAAAAAATATTCTTTTGGAGACGATCCTTGTTCAACTCATCCACATAATTTAGCTTTACAATTTTTATCTGAAACTGGATTAATAGGATTTATTTTTTACTTTGTTGCAATTTATTATATTTTAAGAGAATTATTTAAAAAATATAATATGAGCCATAAAACTCTTATGAATGATCTTGAATATTTTATACTAATTGGTTTCTTTATTAATTTATGGCCTTTTTTTCCATCAGGGAATTTTTTTAATAACTGGATATCATTCATCTTTTATTTTCCACTAGGTTTTTATTTATTTTTAAAATTAAAAAAAAATGACTGAACATTTTATATTTTATGTATTTGTAATTTTATTAAATTTTATTTTTTACAAAAATCTAAGTAAAATAGCAAAAATTATAAATATTTATGATGAACCAGATAAAATTAGGAAAATTCATTCTAAAAAAGTTCCATTACTTGGGGGCATTATTTTTTTTGTAAATATTTTTATTTACCTTATTTATGAAAAATTTTTTTTAAATAATTTTTCATTTGAATTAGAAATTTACAAATTGATATTAATATTACTTTCAGTTTTTTTTATAGGTCTTGTTGACGACAAAAAAGATTTAAACCAAAATCTAAAATTTTTGTATTTTTTTATTTTATTTAGCTTCTATGTATTTATTGAAAACGGGCTAATAATAAATAACTTAAAATTTAGCTATAATACAGTTAGTGTCACACTTGGAAATTTTTCTTTTATTTTTACTGTTATTTGTATAATTCTTTTCGTAAATGCATTTAATATGTTTGATGGTTTAAATGGCCAGAGTGCAATTTATATAATTTCAATTTTTACTTATTTTATACTTAATGGAGAATATGTTACCTTATCTGTTATTATTATTATTTCTTCAATATTTTACATTTATAACAATTTAAAAAACAAAACTTTTCTTGGTGATAGTGGATCATTAACAATCTCATTTCTTATTTCTATACTGGTAATCAATTATTACCATAGATCAAACGATTTTTTTTGTGAAGAAATTTTTATTTTAATGATGATACCAGGGTTTGATTTAATTAGACTCTTTTTCATCAGAATAATAAATAAAAAAAACCCAATGAAAGCTGATGGTAATCATTTACATCATATTTTGATGAAAAAATTTAATAAGAAACAAACATTACTTATTAGTTCTATATTTGTTACAGTACCAATTTTTTCTTCAATATTGTATCAAAACTATCTAATGATTATATTTATTACACTTTTAATTTATATAGCTACAATTTTAAAATTAAAAATTAAAAATTAAAAATTAAAAAAACTTTTTTTCTAAATAATCGATACCTCTTTTTATTCCTATTTCTAAAGGAATTTTGAACTTAAAGCCTAATCTAATTTGTTTTTTTGTACATCCCCCTCTAGCAAAAACACCAGTAGGTTTAGATTTTTTTTTTATTATTTTAAAATTATACCCTACAATTTTCTTAGAAAGATTTAGGAAATTTTCAAAGCTAGTATGAATTCCTGTAGATAAATTAATTGGAGCTCCATCATTAATTAAATCCATAGTCTTGATGACACCTTCAACACAATCATCTATATGAATAAAATCCCTCTTTTGTTTGCCATCACCCCATACTTGAACCATCTTTCTCTTTTTTGCTAGAATTATATTCCTACAAAGATTTGGGAATGGATAATTGAGATCTTGATCTTCACCATAACCTGAAAAAGGTCTATAGCATACAGATTTTACACCATATTTTTCAAAAGCAATTTTAGCAAGATATTCTCCAGTTAGTTTTGCCCATCCATATGTGTAATCCGGTACGCCTAAATTTTTGGTAAAATCTATATCCTCTTCTTTAAGCAATCTGTAATACGATTTAGTTTGAAGATCTAATGGATAACTTGCACTTGAGCTAAAATAAACAGTTTTTTTAGGTTTTGTTATAATACACCACTCCCAAAATTTACTGTCTATTGTTAAGTCTTGTGCAACTGCAATCGGATTATTTTCAATCATTTCTCTTCCCCCAACAATCGCTGCCAAATGAAGAACATAATCAAATTTTGTTGATTTATTTTTTTTAAACCAATCAATACAATTCATTTTGATAAATTTAAAATTTTTATAATCGTAAGGATTAAATAAAGGCCATTTTTTAGGATCAATACTGCCAGTAAATTTTTGAAGATTGTCAATACCCAATACTTTATAGTTGTTATCAAGAAAGTATTTGCAAAAATGTCTGCCTACAAATCCAGCTGCTCCAGTTATAAGAACTCTTTTCATGAAATTAGTAATTTTTGATAAACTTTAAAAGCTTCCCATGATTTCTTTGGCAAAAATTTTTTAATGTTGTTTGGATTTTTTTTCAATTCTCTGATCAAATTTAAATTATTTTCATAACCTATAAACTCTTTTTTCATATCTTTTGTTAAATCATGTAAATTTCTTTTTTGATATACCGATGGTTTATTATACAGTGCCTTATATCCTTTAGCTTCTACATAATATGAGGCCCAAATATCATCCATTCTTCCTATGTGAGGGAATAAAAAATAATGCTTAATTACAGATCTTTTAATATAAGTGTTTTGGGAGTTGAACGGTGAGGGTTTATTAGCAGTAAATGGAAAATTTGTTAATTTAAATTTACATTCAGGGGCATGTTCCATTCTGCATATTGCATCAATATCCGGATCACCATTCCAAAAATCCGCCTGAATATCAAAATTAGAATAAACTTTTAGAGATTTTTTTTTCTTATTTTTATGTTTAAGAATTTGTAACGGAAAACCTCTATGCCATAATTCTTTATAATTTGTTACTGATAATGGATCAAATGCCTCTTCATTTGTAAAATATTTTTTTATTTTGACTTTTTTGTCAATTATAAGATTTTTATTCCATCTAGATAAAGGTATATTATCATCATCAATTGTAGCAATTATATCTGCACCTTTTTTATACGCCAGAATCATTGCAAAATTTCTCCTTTGAATACAATTCCATCCAATTAAATTAGAAAGTTTTTTACTTATTTTTTCCTGGTCTTTTGGATTAAGGTAAATTCCATTTTTAAGTTTATAATTTTTAGGAGTTTTTAAATCACCAGCTACAATTAAAGTCCAATCTTTAAGATTATCAAATTTCCTAATTGCTTTTGTGGGGGGATTAATAGTTGTAGATATAATAAATTTTTTCATTTATTTAACTTTTAAAATTGAATATTTTTTAAATTCATATCCAAATAAATTAATTTTAGAAGTAAAAAAAGCGTCTTTATTGTAATAAACAATTTTATAATCAGACGAATTAAGTTCAATCTTATTTCTACCCACATATAGATGGTACACATTAGGTATAATTACATTAGGTGAAGTTTTATACAATATTTGGTTTTCTTTTAAAAATTCATATATTATTTTTGTTGATTTACCAACTATATAATAATTAGCTAAGAGCAAAGAATTAATTGCCATATAAAAAATTAATGTTACTAGAACTAAAAATCTAGGCTGCTTAAATGTAAATAAAATCAAAAATATAAATGGCAAAGGTAATATCAGGTATCTTTGAGCAGCCTTAATTGTTGATAAAGCAAGTAAGTAAAAAAGAATTGTAATTATTATAGTTTTACATATTTTTAATTGTTTCTGATTTATATCTTTTGAATTAAATAAAAAATAAATAAAAAATAAAAATAAAAAAAATAAAAAAATTATAGATACTTTGTATAATTTTTTTGGAATATAATATTGAAGAGGACCTAAATCTAATTCTGAAGATATAAATAAAAATTTTTGAATATAAAGGCTAAAAAAAAATAATATAATTGCATAAATACAATAAACTATTTTAAATTTTTTTTTAAAAACATACAAAAATGGCGTGAAAAAAAAGGGCAAACTTATAAGAGTCAAATATCCAATATAAAAAACAAAGTTATTTAAAACCCAAAAAATATTTCTGCTTTTGTCATTCCCTAATATTGCAATCTGTAGATCTTGATTGGCTGGGGTCAAAATAAAACCAAAATATTTTTTTGTAAATATATTAAACAAAATTATTGGCAGCAAAGTAATAAAGAAAAGTGAAAATATTTTAAATAATTTTTCTTGTGGAGGATAGTAATTTTGAAAAAAAATTAAAAGCGGCAATAATAGAATTAAGTTATAAGATTTTAGAGAAATTGAAAAACCCAATAATATAAAATCTAAAATTACTTTTTTTTTATTGCAGTTTTTTAGAATTCTTGAAAATGCGAAAATAGCTAGAGAAAATGCAAACAGATCATTAAATGCTCTGAATCCATAGGTAAAAATTATTGAGTTTAAAAAGATTAATAGGATAAAAAAAGTTAAATTATATTTGTAATTATAAAATTTGAGAATATTTAATAATCCAAAACCAAGAAAAATATAGCTTGATGCGGAAATAATTTTTATAGCTTGAAAACCATTTATATAAGGAACTGTTAAGTTTAATACTGAGCCAATTAATGAAAAAAGATAGGTATTAAACTGAGATATATAATAATCTTTAATATATAAAATTTTATTATTAGAATTGAATAAATCCGAATAATACCCGTAAGCTCCCTCAAAATTTGTTGGATGAAAGTTAATTGATACTAAATGAACTAAAAATGAGAAACAAATCAGATATTTTAATAATATTTTATCGTTATAAGGTTTTTTTATCATTTAATTAATCTTTGTTTGTCTTTATAAAAGCTCTATTAAAAATTACAAAATCAATTATGGATCAATTTAAAAAATTTTATACTGGTGAGAATTATAATCAGCATATGTATACAGGATTAATTGGATATTTTATGAAATTGTGTCATAAAAGTATGGAGTTAGAAAGTAGGAAAAAAGATAAAGTATTAGAAATCGGTCCAGGGACACACCCACATTTGAATTATTTAAAGCATCAATTTGATGAATACTATATTTTGGAAAAAATTGATGAGCTTGAGGAAGTATATAAAAATAAAAAAAATATAAAATATTTTAAATATGATGGATGCAAATTGCCTTTTAAAAATGAGTTTTTCGATAGAATAATTATTTCTCATTGTCTTGAGCATATTTTAGATCCCGAGCCATTTATGATAGAAATGTTTTCGAAATTAAAAAAAGGAGGGAATTTAACAATAGGCCTACCAACAGATCCAGGAATTTTATGGAGAATTGGAAAATTTATCAGTGCAAATTTTCTTATTAAAAAAAATTATAAATATTCAAAAAATGATTATTATTATTTCACAGCTAAAGACCATGTTAATAGTATATTTTCGTTAATTCCAATAATTAAAAAAAATTTTACCAAAGTTAACTTTGAAAGATTTGAACCTTTAAAGATACCCTCTATAGATTTAAATCTTTTTTATATAATAGATATTAAAAAGTAAGATTTATTTAACTAGCCGTTTTTTGTTTGAAAAAAAAATTCTAAATCCAGTGAATATGTACGCAAAATTCATTAAAAAATTATTATTAGTACTACCTTCTTTTCTTGATCTCCATTTACTTGGAATTTCAATAAAACCTATACCCAGTTTAATTGGAATTAAAGCTGTCTCTAAAAGAATAGGGTGTCTTGTTTCTTTTAAATTTAACTTATTTATAAGTTTGGAAGGATAAACTCTATAAGCAAAAGTTAGATCTGATAGTGATACAGCATACAATGCAGAGAAAAAAATCTGAAATATTTTGTTCAAAATTAACTTAATTAGGTTATATCCTATGAAAGATTTATTTTCTATCCATCTATTAGCAATAATAATTTTATCGGGATTTTTGATTGATTTAGCAATTAAATTTTTTACATCTTTTGGATTTGTTTCTAAATCTGATGCCATTAGAATAAAGTGTGAAGAATTAATGTTTTTAATTGCAGTTTTTAAAGCTCCACCAATGAAACTTTGTTCTTGAATAATTATCTTAATTTTTTCTTTATATTTTAATTTTAACTCTCTGATAACATTTTTGCTTCTCAAATGTGTTTTAGTATTTGATATCACAATTAAATAATTGTTAATTAATTTTGAACAATCCTTTTCAATAATATTTATGGTTTTCTGAAGAGAAAAAGTTTCATCCATAACGGGCAAAAAAACATCAAAATTAATTTTTCTTTTATTTTTTAATAAATAAAAATTTTTTATAGCCATAAGATTCTTTATACATTATCTCATGTGATTTGTATTCTGATGAGTTTACAAGATGAGTGCAGGGAGTTGGTTTTGAATAATAACACATTTCTATTTTAGGATAGAAAAAATTTGAAGATATATTATTGATTACAATCTCATTATTTAGGTATTTTTGATTATTTATTGTATCAGAGTAAATACTGGGCCAAGGTTCTTTCATAATATTATAATTTTCATAAATTCTATTAGAATGCTTTAAAAAAATTCCAATAAATAAAATAGTAACTACAATATTAGTGATTTTATTTTTTTTTGATTTATCTAAATAAATATATTCGGACAAGAATAATGATAATAAAACTGCAAAAAAACCAATTATATAACCATAGCCATATCTAAAAACTGGAAATTTTACAAACCACATAATACATCCAGCCAAATTTATTATCAAAAGGTACCAAATTAATTTGTCATTCAATAATTTAAATTTATTTTTTTTCTCAAATATCAATAAAGTTAATACTAATAATGCAATGAAAATTAAAAAAGGTGTAACTTTTTTTTGAATTTTTTTTCCATGATTTTTTTTCCAAACATCTATCCAATCAAATGTAGAGATAAATTCAGAATAAGTTTTTTCAGTTTGGTTTGGAGCTCCTTTAGTCCAAGCTTCATTTTCCACTCTCCCACTTATTGCATTACTTCGTCTTTCTTCACTTTTATCAAACCACTCTAAATTTTTAAGACAGGTTTGCTCAAGTGGAAAGGCTGCACATCCCGATATCAGAATATTTTTCCCTATCCAGCTAAAAAAAATAAAAATTAATAAAATAAATAATTTACTTTTTAAAATTTGTGATAATTTGAAGTTGAAAATGAAGTATAAAGGAATTAAAAAAGAAATTAACATTGTGATTTTGTTAAAAAAAACAAATATTGATATAAAACCAATTTTATTAAAGAAAACTAAAAAATTATCTTCATATTTTTTATAAGTTAAACTTAAAATTATTAAATATAAGTAATAAAAATGTGATGGAGCATCATTACCAAAACTACCATATCTATTCATTCTAAAAAAAACAAATATTAAGATTATTAATACTATCCAATAATTTTTATTTAAATTTTCATTTTTTAAAAAGTTAATTAGATAAAATATAAAAAAACTAAATATTAAAGAAAGTGGGATTAATATGCCGTTATCGAAAAAAATGTGATTATTAAATGATGCAGATAAATATTGCATAATTGAAGTATGGCCAAACCTGAAATGTAGATTTGATAATCCAACAATTATTTTATTTTCATTTAATATACTAATGAAGGGCAAATGATATAAGCCAGCATCAGGTCTATAAACTGTATCGTAACTTATTAAAATTGTAGCAGTAACTGATGTAATTAAACTTACTAATAAAATTTTTTTAATATTAAGTTCATCTCTAAAACTTTTGAATAAAATAAAAGTTAAAAATGGGATTAAAAATAGAAAATCATTTAAATATTTGTTTAAGCTAAAAAAAAAATTGATTAAAAATGCAAAAATAGACAAGAAAGCTATACCTATAAGACCATTTTCGTATAAATTGGTTTTGAGAATAAGGTTATCTTTTAAAAAAATTTTATTTGATAATAATCCTAGTAAAATAAAATATACCGAGGATATTAAAAGAGATAAGAAAATAAATAACATTAAGATATATCTATATTAAGTAAAAAATAATTAAATGCTAAAATTAAATTTGTTTGATATTTTAAAATATAAAATAGTAAGGATTATTGAATCAAATCCTGCATTAAACGTTTTAATTTACAACAATATAAGATTTTTTAAATTTTTACTTCCACATGAAAAAGATTATCTAGGTATGAAAAAAATTTGTCAAAACAATGAAAACAAACATATTTTGGATATTGGTGCTAATTTAGGAATATCTAGTCTCGGATTTAGACAAATGGGATTTAAAAACAAAATTTTTATTTTTGAACCAAATTTTGAAATTTATAACAAATATTTATTATCATTAAAAAAGCAAAATAAAAATTTTATAATTTACAATTTTGCTTTAGGGAATGAAAATTCAAAAAAATTATTTTTTTTGCCTTATTACAGGGCTCAAAGTATTCATTATTTTGGAAGTTTTGATAAAAAATATTTAATCAATAGTATTAAAATGACATTTCCAAAAATCTTAAGTCAAATCAATATAAAAAAGAAAAAAATAAAAATTTTTAAATTTGATGATTTAAAATTAAATATCAAACCTCACTTCGTAAAAATTGATGTAGAGGGTTTTGATCATTTAGTTTTGCAAGGTTTTTTGAGAACAATTAAAAAATACAAACCAATATTTTTAATAGAATATAACAAAGAAAATTATATGAAAATTTGTAAAATCCTCAAAAATTATAAACAATATATATATAATATTAATGAAGATAAATTATTTAAAATAAAAAATTCTTTTTTTTCAAAAGATATTGGCAGATCTAATAAAAAAAATTTACTTTCATCTAGAAATATTTATTTTATACCTAAATAATTTATATATGTTAATTTCAATAATTGTTCCTGTTTATAATGAGGAAAAATTCATTATAAAACTTTTAAAAAAAATTAAATCTGAAAAAAAAATAAAAAAAGAAATTATCGTCATCAATGATGGATCAACAGATAATACTTTAAAAATTTTAAAAAAAAAACATTCTAAGAAAATGTATTCAAAACTTATTAGTTATAGATTGAATCGTGGAAAAGGATATGCTTGCAGAAAAGGAATTAGAAATTCGAATGGTGACATAATTATTATCCAAGATGGAGATTTGGAATATAATCCTAAGAATTATTCAAGATTATTAAAACCTATATTATTAAAAAAAACTAATATTGTTTATGGTTCTAGAGTATTAAAGGGAGCAAAGAGAATTAGACCAAACACATTTGACTTTAAAATAAGAATATTTGCAAATCATTTTTTAACTAAATTGTCTAATTTGATGAATAACCAAAAACTTACTGATGCACACACATGTTACAAAGTTTTCAGAAAAAAAATTATAAAAAAAATTAGATTGGAGGAAAATGGATTTAATTTTTGTCCAGAGCTAACAACAAAATTTTCAAAAATGAATGAAAAAATATTGGAAGTCCCAATTGATTATTTTGGAAGAACGGTTGATGAAGGTAAAAAAATTCAATTTATTGATGGTTTTAGAGCCATCTATTGTTTGGTAAAGTACAAAATAGTTTTTTAATAAATGATAAAGAGAGTTTGTTATGTAGATGAGGATGGCAGGTTCGGCGGACCTCAGCAAAGAATGTTGCTTATCGCAACAGAATTAAAAAAAAAAAATATTGACGTAGAAATAATAATTCCCAAAGATGAAACGAAAATTTTTAGAAATAGATTACTAGAAAATAGAATTAAATTTCATGAACTGCCATTAACAAGATTATCTTTAAAAATTAATTTTTTAATAAAATATTTTTTATTATTTTTTTATGAAATTTT
>MDSV01180865.1_pt1 | contig 21760 bp, 21 predicted proteins | sample 810851 | NCBI WGS metagenome assembly MDSV01 (sample SAMN05326640, study PRJNA326480) | marine metagenome | isolation source: seawater | place: Atlantic Ocean: North East | collected 2012 | reverse complement strand
TTGGTGGAGCCTGCGGGACTCGAACCCGCTACCTCCTGCTTGCAAAGCAGGCGCTCTCCCAGCTGAGCTAAGGCCCCAATAAAATTCTGCATAAATAATGATAACAAATCTTTAATTGTAGTTTGCAATCAAAGCAAGTAAAAATTAGTTATTATTTATATATATTTATATTATACTAACGTAAAAATTAACTTTAGAGAAAGTGAAAAAGATGAAAATTACCAAAATAACCTCGACTCCTTTATCAATTGGAAAATCATTAGTAAGAATAGAAACTAATTCAGGAATAACTGGTTTTTCGGAAGCTTTCTCCAGTAACTCACCAAGCTCTAATAGTAGAAATTCTACTATATTTGATACTTATCTGGAAGAATATTTAAGCCCCCTTCTAGTTGGTGAAAATCCTCTTGAAATTGATCGACATTGGGAGACATTGGCGCTTGGAAATGGAGAAAATCTATACAAATTACCAGCACAAATTGTAGGTACTATAGATATAGCTTTATGGGACATATTAGGGAAAGAATCAGGCTTACCTATTCATAGACTTATGGGAGGAAGTGCTAGAAATATTATCCCTTTATATTGGAGTGTTGGTTCAGGTTGGAAAATGACATCAGAAGAAATGCTAAAAAAAATAAAAGAAGGGTGGGAACAGGGATTTAGAAAATTTAAAATCCGAATGGATTGGAAAGGCTGGAGACAAGATATTGATCCAAATAAAGATTTTGAAATGTTTAAACTTGTTAGAGAATTTTTATCTAATGGTGAATATTTAGGCTTTGATGCCAATAATGGTTACTCTGTGAGTACTGCAATACAGCAAGGAAGAAAATTTGAAGAATTAGGAATTGATCATTTTGAAGAACCCATACCTCATTATGACTTAATGGGTTTAAAGCAAATATCAGATTCGCTTGATGTAGCAGTTTCAGCTGGCGAACAAGATTCATATAGATGGTGGTTTATTAATTTAATTCACTTAGGAAATCCAGATATTTTACAGCCAGATATCCTAACAGCAGGCGGTCCATCTGAAATAAAAAAAATATACCATATTTCTGAAACATATAATAAACCAATCATGCCTCATAGTCCCCAAGCAGGAATAAATTCTATTGCATCAATTCAAACTTATTCAACAATTACTAATGCAACTAGACCTCACGAATTTTCAACTGAATTCACAGGCCCACTTGATGAAATAGCAGAACTATATGGCGAGGATGTTATACCTAAAAATGGTCAAATATTACTAAATGATAAACCAGGATTAGGAATAGAAATAAATGAAAAAATAGTGGATAAATTATCCAAAATATAAAACATAAAATAATTATGTTATTTATAATTTAAGTTCAATCCTGGGTCGTCTAATGGTAGGACAGAGGACTTTGAATCCTCTAATCCTGGTTCGAATCCAGGCCCGGGAGCCATTTCAAATAAAAAAGCGGTCAATGTTGACCGCTTTTTTTATTATTCTTTTACTCTATTATGGAGTTGCTGGAGCTGCTGGAGCTGATGAAGAGTCACCATCCTGCTCTGGACCTTCGTCAGATCCACCACCAATTGACGGAATAAAGGATTCGAATCCTATGCCGCCACCTTTTTCAAGTTCCTCAGCATTTTCTATAGCACCAGTTATAACTTCTAGAACACCAAATTCAGCCTGTCTATCCAGATCACGAACTTGCTTTTCAAGAGTTTCTAATTGGTCCTTAAGATCAGCTTGTTGTTGGTACAAAGAATCAAGTGCAACAAATTTTTCTTCAATCTGTTCATCTAGTTCCTGAGCTTGCGTTTCCAACGGAGCCATTTTTTCATTCATCAAAGATTCTCTTGAATCATCTAAAGCTCTCAATTGCTTTTCGAATTCATCTTCAAAAGCATCTTCAATGTTCTCTATTTCATCTTCAAGAGCGTAATACTTATCATCTAACTCTCTTCTTTTAGCTTTTATTATGTCTTCCTGTTCATCACGGAAATCTTCCATTTGAATTTGAACCGTACGCTGTTGATCCTGAGCCCATGTATCTAATTCTTGCCAAAGCGGATCAAGTATCATTCTTTCTTTTTCAAGAGCCATTCTTTTCTTTGAAAGAGGCCTCCTTGACTGATCTAATGCTTTCCTTTCATCCTCAAGCGGTTGAATTTGATTATCCTGCAAGTCTCTGATTTGTAATCGTATAGCTTTTGCATTTTGCTCTCTATTTTTATGCCAGTTCTCTTCTTCCCTATGAACCATCTTGATCTGATCCTCCAGAACTCTAATCTCATTTTCTAGAGCTTGAACATTCTGGGGTTTTGATTGGTCACCAAATGAAGCTGAATCAATCTCAGCCAGTCTATTAGTTAACCATTGATCTACCTCATCAAGTTGAGCCTGAATATTGTTCTCTACTCCTTGGATATCAACCTGTTCTGTTGATCCAGCAGCATTAATTTGATTATCTAAAACAGCTTTTTCATTAACAAATGTTGTTCCAATATCGCTAAGAATTGCTTCATATTCCGATTTCATAGAATAAGCAGCAGTTAATTCAGGATTAGCTGAATTATCTCCAGCTGCAGACTTAGCTTCTTGTGCTGAAGCAAGTTCAGCTTCTTTTGAAGCTAACTCTGATTCCAAAGAGGAAACTCTTGCTTGTATATCTGCTACTGCAGGATTTGCAATCTCCGTTTCAGGTAATGAAGCAGGTGTTGCTTCTAAGTTACTCTGAGCAGACTGTAATGCAGCCTCTGCATCTGAATATCCAGCTGTTGGATTACCTTCAGCGTCAGTTGGTGTCAAAGCATCTAATGCCGCCTGAGCTGATGTTACAGCTTCCTGCGCTGCAGCATAATCAGGATTATCTCCTCCACCAGTAGTTATATTAGCAGGTGTATTAGCCAAATTATCCTCAGCAGACGTAAGATTCGATCTAGCAGCTTCAACTCCAGCTATAAGTGAGCTAGTATCTATATTACCAGTATCAGCAGAAGCAGATGACAATTGTGAAATTATATTATCTTGCTCAGCGATTAGTGATTGGTAAGTTGCTACATCATTATTATATTTTTGTTCAAGTGCTATTAGCGATTCACTAGCTCCAGAAGCATCAGATTGAGTCTCATCCTGATCATAACTAGTAGTCCTCAATTGTTGAACTTCATTCATTTTTGCCTCATGCGTATCATAAGCTTCATTTCTTAGTGACTCTAGCACATCCCAATCTACCTCAGCTTGTTCCCATGCACCTTCCATTTGGTTATGAAGTTGATCCATTTGTTCATGTTTATCATTGATAACAGCTCTATAATCTATATTATTTTCTTCGTTATGCCATATATCATCCTGTTGCCTGTGAAGAGCTTCTACTTGTTCGTATAGTGGATCCATTTGATCTTCTAGATCAAATCTCTTCTCTTCAATCTCCATTTCAGTTAATTGGATAGCATTTTGTTGCTCTTGAATGAATGCAAATGCATCTTGGATGCTTTGTTGCCTACTATATCTTTCATCTTCAAAAGCACGCCAAATATCTTGTGTTTGGTCTTCTATAGCATCCCACATATCTTCTTGATTACGATCAAAATCTCGTCTTTCCTTATCAAGAGCCTTATATTGATCATCAACTTCATCGTAGAAAGCTTCCCTAGCATCATCTCCACCTCTAAACAACATTTCATACTGTTCATTCATATCGTCTTCAAAATCTCTACCTAGTCTTTCACCTTCTTCATACAATTGATCTCTTAGTTCTTGTAAATCCTCAATTTCTTGTTCTTTAGGATCTATCTCATCTTTCAAGACACTCAATTGCTCTAAAAGAGGTTCAATTTGATTGGCCTGAATATCTAAAACCTGAGCTTTTAAATCTAATGCTTCATTAGCAGCTTCAGTATCAACAATTCCACAAGCTGTCAAAGCTATTGAAATCAAACTTATCATCGTAATCTTAAACTTCATTGTCATTATTCCTTCATATATATTAAGACATTAAAATTATATCAGAATTAAGTAACAAAAATGTTAAGAAGATTTAAATTAATAATAGAACAATATAAATTTATTTTACTAACTAAATAAAGGTTATTTAGACACCTTCATGACCTTCAATTTCGACCTTTAGGCCGGCATCTTCAGCAAGTGACCAAGGAGTTTTAACAACCCAGTGATCTTTTTCGACTTCAACCAAAGGAGGTCTTTCATTAGCATATTTATGTTTTTTATCCACTTTCAATGGAGTTCTAGTCATAAAGACATCCCCTGGCGGAGGATCAATTGGAGAAACAACTTCTCCAGGGAGCAAAAATTCTTCTCTTTGTATATCAGGATGAGATGGTAGTGCTGCTGACACTAACGCATTAGTGTAAAGATGCATAGGATTGTTAAAAATAGCCTCTGTATCGCCACATTCTTGTACAACTCCAAGGTACATTACAGCTGTGTCATGACACATATACCTTACGGTAGCAAGATTGTGTGCAACCAATAAGTAAGCAAGACCATGCTCTTCTTGTAAGTCAACTAACAAATTCATTATTTGAGCACGAATAGAAACATCAAGAGCTGATACTGGTTCATCAAGAGCGATTACTTTAGGATTTAGAGATAAAGCCCTAGCAATTCCAATTCTCTGTCTTTGACCGCCAGAAAATTCATGGGGATAAAGATTTGCTTGATAAGGATTCAGCCCAACCTCACTTAGTAAATCACCAACACGAAGTGAAATTTCTTTTTTTGTCATTTTTCCTTGAATTTCTAATGGTTCCCCTACAATTGAACCCACTTTCATTCTAGGATTTAGTGATGACCATGGGTCTTGGAAAACTGCTTGAACAGATCTCCTAAACTCCCCTCTTCTTACTTTTGACATTTTTGCAACATCTTCACCCTCATAATATATTTCTCCACCAGTAAGTTCCTCAAGACCAAGTAATACTTTAAGTGTTGTAGTTTTACCACATCCAGACTCACCAACAAGACCAAAAGTTTTACCTCTCTCTATATCAAAACTCACATCATCAACTGCCTTAAGGTAACTTTTGTTTCCAAAATTAAATATACCTCCCCCAACTTGATACCATTTTCGCAAGTTTCTAACTGATATTATCGGATCAGAATTAGCTTTAATACCATGTGCTGTAGGTATAACAGTATTTGATTTTGAAGTCTTGTTTTTTGTAGTCATATATCTTTTTCCTAATTATTTGTCTAGTAAGTGTGAAAATTTGTCATAATCTGCAACTGAGCTTTTAGATAACTGAACCCAATGTCCCGGTTTAACCTCTACTAATGGAGGCCTGCCCTTTGCATCTTCTTCGCTAAATTTCAAAGGAGATCTAGGTGCAAATGCATCACCTTCTGGAAGATTATATAGAAGTGGAGGTTGCCCTTCAATTTGAGGAAGTCGTCCTGTTTTTTCTTCTAATTTAGGTACAGAACCAATTAATGCTTTTGTATATTCATGTAATGGCTCGTTAAATATTGTTCTAACATCACTAACTTCAACAATTCTTCCAGCATACATCACTGCTACCCTATCACACATTTTTGCAACTATACCGAAATCATGGGTAATGAAAATTATTGCAACACCTTCTTCTTGTTGAATTTGTCGCAAAAGTCTTAAATACGCTGCTTGTATAGTTACATCTAAGGAAGTGGTAGGTTCATCTGCAATTATTACAGATGGAGCAGAAGATATTCCTATAGCTCCAACAACTCTTTGCCTCATTCCTCCAGATAACTGATGAGGAAAGTCTTTTGCTCTTGTATCTGGAGCAGGGATTCTAACTTTCTGAAGTGAATCAACTATTTTTTTCCATAAAGAGTCACCTTTTAAACCTTGATGAATTTTAATAGCTTCACCAACTTGATTTTCTATATTGAAAACAGGGTTAAGCGCTTGCATAGGATCCTGTAATATCATGGAAATTTCTCCACCTCTAACCTGAGTCATCTCTTTTTCAGAGAGATCTAAAAGATCTTTACCATTTAAATTTACTTCACCACCAACAATATTTCCCGGAGGTGAAGGAACTAGTCTCATTAATGAAAAAGCAGTAACGGACTTTCCAGATCCTGATTCTCCAACAATTCCAAGGGTTTCTCCTCGCCTTACATAATAACTCACACCATCAACAGCCTTAACTGTTCCCCATCTTGTGGTGAAATGTGTTTCAAGATTTTTCACTTCTAAAACCACTTCATCAGACAAGGCACTTTGACCAAATCCATCGGTGTCAACATTTTTTTTAGTTGATTTTGAACTCATATTTTTGGTTTTTGTAGTTGCTTTTGATTTAGCAGTTGTTTTAGTTGTTGATTTAGCTGTTTTAGGCATCCTATATCCCTATTTCTAGTTTTTATAAAAAATGTAACATAAGTTTAATGTATATAGTCAATGAAAGATAACAAATAATTTACTGTTTTGCTAGAATAAACTATCTATGAATTATTCATTTAAATCTTTTTTTAGCTCAATAATAGAATCTTCTATTGCATCAACTAAATAATCAATCTCATTTTTTGTGATGGATAGAGGTGGACAAATTGAAATAATATCACCGGCTCTAAATGTCACAATATTTCTTTCAAATAAAAATTTAGGCAATTTTTTACTTAATTTTACGCTTGCTGGAAAAGGCAATTTACTATTTCTGTCAGAAACAAATTCTACAGCTGCCAAAAGTCCCAGACCACCTCTAACGTCACCAACAATATCATGTTTTTTTAAATCCAGTAACTTTTCGAATAGATATTTACCCATTCTTTTTGAGTTTCCAACTAGATCTTCTCTTTCAAAAATTTCTAAATTAGCTATAGCAGCTGCACATGCTGATGGATGTCCACCAAACGTTATTAAATGTGTAAATGTTTCTTCTGGACCTCCAGTAAACGCATCAGCAATTCTCTTTGTTGCAATTGCGGCTCCAAGTGGCGCATATCCACTAGTTAAAGCTTTTGCAACTGTAGTTATATCTGGTTGTACATCCCAGTTCATTGGACCAAAATACTCCCCTAATCTTCCAAAACCTGTAATAACTTCATCAGCTATCAATAATACATCATACTTATCAGCTATTTCTCTCAATCTTTGCCAATATTCTTGTGGTGGTATTTGTATACCAAATGCTGCAGATACTGGTTCTGCAATTATTGCTGCAACAGTATCAGCACCCTGATGTTTTATAACTTCTTCAAATTCATTAGCACACTTAATTGCAACATCAATAGGATCACCAGAGTAAGGCAATCTATATGAATTCCAGTTAGTGACATGTATAGCTCCGGGCATTGTAGGTCCCATTGGATCAGCTGTTTTAGCTCCACCCAAACTTACCGCCATAGCAGTACCTCCATGATAGGAGTACCTTCTACTTAAAATTTTATAAGCTCCGGGCTTGCCATTAAGAATGGAAAATTTTTTTGCCATTTTTACAGCTGTTTCAACAGCTTCAGCTCCACCAGAAACAAAGAAAGACCTAGATGACTTTTCAGAATATAAATTAGCTATCTTTCCGGCTAGTTCAATCTGTGAAATTGTGGCGGATCCGGATGGAGATGACTCTATCTGAGTCATTTGCGTATATACTGCATCGGCTATCTCTTTTCTTCCATAACCAGCAGCTTTATACCATAATCCACCCATTGAATCTAGATATTTCTTACCTTTTGCATCTTCTACCCAAACACCATTTCCCTTAACAAATATATTTAAATTTCCACGCCAATCATTTAGTTGAGAGGCATGCATAAACATATTTTCTTCAGCAATTTGCTGTAATTCTTCTAAACGTTCACCTGAAATATGATAATTCTTTTTTGCAACTGTCATAACAATTCCTCAGACTTAAAAAATTAATTATTACCACTAATTATATAACAAAAATTATTATGAAAAATATTTTTAAATCTTATTATTAAAATTAAACCTAAATTTTTATTTAAATAACCAAATGAAAAACAAAAATTATAATAAAAAATTTTTTATTGAAGCAATAACTATTTTATTACCTGTATCAGCTAGTATGAGTGTAGTAATAGCAATAATCCCATTTCTAACAGCACTACTTGCAAGAACATCAAATCCAGAAGAGTCAATATCTGGCTATAGTATAGCTTTTTTTATCATGATGTTTGTAGGATTACCTCATCTGAGGACCCAAGGATTAACTATAATGTTTTTTACAAGCTCAGAATCAATAAAGCAACTAAGAAAATTTTTATCCTATTGTGTAGTTTTTGTTACACTTATTGGACTGATAATATCTATAGGTCCATTCTCTAATTTTATACTCACAAAGATATTCATAATAGAAAATTCACTAATAATTAGCGTAAGAGATGCCCTTTTATGTTTAATACCTTTTCCAGGGTTAATGATTATAAGAATGCATTTATATGGTTCGGCTCTCAGATTAAATAAAAAAAATATTGCTTTATGGGCAAATGCTGTTGGCATAGCATCTATTTTTACATTTTCATCAATATTTTTCATACTAAATGTTTTTTCAGGATCTATGATTGCAGCTTCATCCATTACATTGGGAATCTTTTGCGAGGTAGTTTTTTTAAGAGTTACTCTTTATGCGGATACAAATAATTTTATGAAAAAAAATTCTAAGGATAATGACCATATTTCACAAAAAAAATTACTCGTATTTTTTGTGCCTCTTTTTATTGATGCTATCTTACCTGCTAGTACTCAATCTATTATTAATGCAACAATGGGATTAAAAAGCCACCCTGAACTTTCTATTGCATCATTGATGATGGCCTTAGGTGTATTTCACATAATACTTATCCCAATAAATGGAATACAAAATACTACTTTAACTCTCTTCACTATGAATAAATATGAACCATATTTGATTAGAAGATTTGGATTATTTATTGGTATATTTGGATTATTTATTATTCTTATTATAGCTTTTATTAGTCCTATATCTAACTTAATCTTTGGAACAATATTAGGTGCAGAAAATGATCTTAAAATATTATCTATAAATGCGATAAAAATTTTATCCATACTTCCATTAGTTTTAATTGTTGAACAATTTTATGTGGCATGCCTAATAAGTACTAAGAATACAAAGCCAGTAATAATAATTAATATATTGAGGCTAATTACTTTTGTTACCTGGTTAGTTTACGGCGTAATATTTTCAAATGTCTCAGGTTTAGTATTAGGAGCTGCTGGCTGGACCATTACATTATTTTCTGAGGGTATATATGCTTGGTTAGTTGGAAAATCATCATATAATAAAATTAAATATTTACATTACAAGAAAAAAATTGATTATAATATTCATATATAGTTTTATTCCCGAGTAGCTCAGCGGTAGAGCAGCTGACTGTTAATCAGCGGGTCACAGGTTCGAATCCTGTCTCGGGAGCCAAGTTTGATCACTAAAAAACTTTTGCAATTCTGAAACCTAAGTAAACAAAAATTACTCCACCGATATTTGTAATGAGTAAATTTAAAGATAACATACTCCATTGGGAATCTCTTAAGAGTGTAAAATTATCGAAAGCAAAAGTAGAAAAAGTTGTAAATGCGCCCATAAATCCTACTAAAATTGGAACCCTTAATTGCTCAGATATCAAGCCTTTATCATAACTAAGCGACCAAATAAATCCAAAAATTAACGAACCCAACATATTAGGAATAAAAATACTAAAATTTATTGTATTTATTCCATCCCTAACAAACAAGTTACCAATAAGATATCTTGCGAGCGTACCCAAGGCTCCCGCTATGGTTATGTAAATTAATTTTTCCAATAGTCTTTTAATCTACATCAACCCTTGGAGGCGGGTTAAGGGTTGAATGAAGTGCAAGTAGAGTTGCTGTGTCATTTGATGCATTATATATTCCATGTCTAATTCCAATTTCACAAGTAAAGCAATCACCTTCTAATAGACTGATACCATTATCCTTTGCATATACGGCCATCAAACTACCATCTAAACAAAACATTGCTTCCTCATGAGATGGATGGTAATGATTAGGTGCTATCGACCCTGGTTCAAAAGTTAATTCACTAATGTAAGTAGATTTTGCACCTATAAAATCTCCAACCATATCATATCGAGAAATCCCAGGTTGAAATTCATAAGGTTCATTATTTTTTCTTAGAAACACAGATGGTGGAGGATCAGTCTTTTCATAATCAACATCATCCAATATTTCTCTATTGGGCTTAGCATTAGGATAAACTGTTATTAACCTAGCTTTATTATTTCCTATATTTTCGAGTCCATGGCCAATACCTTGAGGCGCCAAAACACAATCTCCAGATGACGCAGAAAATATTTTACTTCCTAACCTAAATTCTAAATTACCTTCTACTACAAAAATAGATTCTTCAGTATTATCATGAAAATGGTATGGTGATTTTGCTCCTGGTTCAACAAATAAATCTGCTACGGTTATCATACCTGTGCCAGTATTCTCACTAGCCATGAGCAACATTTCAGAACCATCAAATGGATTAGATATATTTTGGTTAGACCTTTTTACAATTGTCATATTTTACCTCTTTGGTGAAATTATACAAAAAATTCCTAATCTAACCAACCCTTTGTATGCCAAGCTGAATCCCAAAAAAGATATTCGTATCTTATACTATGTAAAAATTTATCCATCATTTTTTGTCTAATTATGCTAGTAGTATTTATACTTAATTTATTCACATAGTTTATTAGCCAGCTAGTAAGATATCTATATTCAGTGTTGGTATAACCTTTAATCCATTTACTGATGAAATCTACACTATTAGCTTTTTTAGAATTTTCAAGATTACGACCTATATCATCATAGCCCCATTGACAAGGTAGTAATGAAGATACAATCTCTTCAATTGAATCACTTGAAGCAGTAGATAATAAATAGTTTGTGTAAGAGGATGTTGCCGGCATTGCTTCAGCAGATTCTATCTCTTTACTTGATATACCAATTTCGTCACAAAAATTTCTATGTAATTGCATTTCTGAATTAAGTGTTTCATTGAGTAAAGAAGCAAAATGATTCATCGAATCTAAATCTGTTGCCTTAGTAACTGCCAAAGATATGACCTTACAATAATCTATCAAAAAAAGATAATCTTGAATCATAAAGTACTTAAATTTATCTACATCCAAATTACCTTTTTCCATTGCAACTATAAAAGGGTGTTCAATATGAGATTTGTTCCATAGAATAATATTTGAATTCTTCATGTAATGGGAAAATTGCTCGGTCATTATTTAATCTTCAAACCTTGATATTACCATTTTATTACCAGCATTAATATCTTTAATTTTTAGCAATTGAGAATCAATTGAACCAAGTAAATTTACTTTTGAAACTGGTCTAATTTCTTCATCTCTACTCATTGGTGTTGGGCCCCAAAAAATACAAAAAGCTGATCCTGGAGGCCAAAAGGCTATATCACCAATATTTACCACCTCTAATGAATCAGCATCTTCTTCCATATTGATGGGTGTAGAAAAAAAAAGTTCATCTCCCCAAAACTGAGAAGATCCCTCGATGGGTAAGTTTTTATATAAATAATCTGCCCATTTAGTATTATTTAGAGTTGCGGTAGTATGAAAATTTTCTGAAGATATCTTTATTTTTTTACTCATATCTAAGCGCCTCAGATGGACTAATCGCAGATGCTTGCCTTGCAGGTATTATTGTATTAAGTAATGAGAAAACTATTGCAATAAAAGTTATAACTATAACTGTAGACCAAGGAATACTAAATGTAGCTGTAGCAGTTTCTTCTCGGAAGTCTTGAAAAATATTCCAACCAATAATTGTTCCTAAAAGTATTCCAATTACTGAACCAATCAATGCAATAACACCAGATTCTAACAAAAAATGTATTTGTATCATTTTTTTATTAAATCCTAAAGCTCTCATTAAACCTATAGATTGCCTTCTTTCAACTACTGACCTGAATGAAATAACTCCTAAGGCTGATATTCCAACAAACAAACCTAGCCCCATAAATCCTTGAAATAACAAATTAAAAGCATTACTTTGAGATGTTTGTTGCTCAATCAATTCTTCTGTTGATACAGCAATCATTCCATTTTCTATAAATGCAGTTTCTAATGTCCTTGTAAATTCTATTGCCTTTTGTGGATCCCTCATCCTAAACTTAAAGTTTGTATAAGGTGTTGTTTGATCAGAAATTTCATCAAGAATTTTAGAATTCATATATATCAATGAGGGTACTGGCCCTCCATCACCAAACTCTAAAGAATCAGCATATATATCAAGAACTCCGATTACTTTTTTATTGGTATTAGTAAGGTTTGTTTTAACTCCAGATGGAGGTGCAATAGTTATATCAATTGCCTCGATTTGACCTGTTTCGTTTGGATCAATATTGGTTATTGTGAAGGCTTGATCATCTTGAAATCCAAAAGATCCTCCACTCAGCACATTTGCTCCAACAATAACCAGTTCTGAGTTATTTGCTACAGATTGCCATACTTCATTTGAAGTTTGACCATATTTATTATCCCAATGGGTTAATTCATATTTATTATTGATTAACCATTCATTATCAGAGGAAATAACAAAGGCTTCTTGTAAAATACCATCACTAGTCTTTGCTCTAGCTGGAAAGTATGCTTGAGAAGAAACAATGGAAAAATCATTAATACTTAACCTATCGTTGGAATCAATGAAATCTCTAATATTATTATTGATTATAGGCTCAGAAATAGATGCTCTTATATCAAATCCACCAGATACAGTATCTGGTTCTTCCTCGACTCTATCACTTATGTTTATGATTATTGCAAAAACCATCAGAGTAAAAATAACTAATGAGAACATCGCTAATGTCAATCCTGTTCTAAATCTGGCTGACATAGGATAAGCAATAGACATCTTAACAACTGATTTTAAATTACCCGATCTATAGGAGAATACTGATAATAAACGTATAATTATTTCTGGGTTATACATAATTAGCCAAACAGCAGCAGTAACTAAACAGACTCCAGATAAAATAAACATCTCTATATCTCCATCTAGCTTACCTGTGAATCCTTCTAGTGCATCAAAGGGTAAACTCCAAAAAATCAACATTGATATACCAATGAAAGACATAGAAATTCTTTTTTGAAAATCTTTTCTGAGTTTAGATAAATTTAGTAATTTTTGAATAAGTAATCCAAAGCCAATAAATATCAGCGTAACTCCAAACGTCCATAAGAATGCTGAACTTTGAGATTGTTCATTACCAAAATCTGAATCTGGATTTAGTCCATATATTGCCATAAAAGAGCCAATTAATAATAGAGGTATGCCAGTTATTATTGTTGGAGCTAGAATTTGGTAAAGTTTTATATAAAACATAAACATCCAAATAATAAAGGGAAGTGCAAAATTTGAATTTCCTCTACTAATATCTAATGTTAGAAGTACTAAAATAGGAATTCCCCATCGAAGAAAAACAAAAATATTACTTTTCCTATTTTTTTTACTAGAAAGAATCAGATAGAGAATACCTATTGGCTCAAGAAGAGAAAATAATAATTCATAAAATTTTTCCTTATAAGACTTGATTTTTTCTACTACAAACTCCTGTGGTAATCCTCTAATTGCCACAACAATATTTAATCTACTAACTCTAAATGAACTAAATATCACTGTAATTGCTGTTAATATTAATCCAGCACAAAATGCAATATTTATTGATTTTAAGCTTACGTTATAAGCAAAAGAAAATCTATCATCAGTACCAACACCCTGTATAAAAAGTTGGAATAAAAGAAAACTTACTACAATTCCAAGTAAAGTTCCCACTAATGCTGCTCCTACAGAATAAACAAGGCCTTCATATGTGAACATCTCAATCAAATTTCTTCTTTTTGTACCCACTGCTCTTATTATTCCCATTTCTGTTTGTCTAGAGGCGGCAAGCATAACAAAAACCAAAAATATAAGTAACAAGCCAACTATAATTGAAAATGAACCTAATATACTAAAAAATAAAGTTATAGCCGATGCTAATAAGTCTCCAAAAGTTAATAGATCATCCTTTATGGGCCTGACATTTAAATCTACTATTTGAGATACAGCAGGTCCAAATGAGTTAGATAACTCAGGATCTCCTAAACCGTCTATAATTCCACCAATTATCGCTTGGTTTATACCTTCCTTAATGATATTTTTGAATTCATCTGATGGTTGATCCTTTTCTAGCTCTAATATTAAACTATCAATCACTTCTTTTGAATTCTGAGAATTTATAATATTATTTTCTTCATTAGTATTGGATAAATTTTCAATTTGAAGCTTAAGAGCTTGGAAAACCTCAGGAGATTTAAGAGCAAAAAATATTTCGCTTGTTATTTCATCATTGATAAAAAGTAGCTGAATATTTTCTGATAATTCTTTGGATAATTCTCTATCAATTTCTAATCCACCATTCAGAGAAACACCGACATAATTATATCCCTCTAAACCTGTAAAATCTTTTACAACTTCATAATTGATCAATGCTGAGGCTGGAGATCCTTCATTTCCACCTGCCAGGCCCTTTGATTCAACAATATTTACAACTTTAAGAATTTTTTTATCGCCAGGTTTAATTAGAAGAATGTTGTCACCTATACTTGCATCAATCGCATCAGATAAATATCTGTTTATTATAGTTTCATTATTTTGTATTGTGAGATCATCAATATCAAGAAATTCACCTTCTATACTTTTTATAGACTGACTTGAAAAAAAACCATATGTATTGCTAACATCAAAGCCAACAATTGCTGAATTAGATACTGTCTGTTCAGATTTTTCTCCCATTAGTGGGGATGTATATCTTATTGCAGGAAAAACTCCATCAAGATTTGGATTATTTTTAACATTGTCGGTTATAATTTTTAGTTCTTCATCGCTTATATAGCCTTTTTCTATATCAGAATCAATTATTGCTATATCAACTTCTCCTAGCCCTCCCATGACAGTATTTTTTATAGACCATGATACTGAATCACCTATTGCTAAGGCTGACATTATTATTGTAGAACTTAACATCAAGCCAAAGATTATAAGGACTGATTGAGCTTTTCTTCTTGGAATATTTCTGAGAGAAATTTTTAGTAAGATTTTATTCCTCAATGATAGTAAAACAACTACAATAACTAATAAAATAGTAAGGAATAATAAGTATCTAGAAATAAGATCTGTTTCTAATCCAAATAATGTTTCCAATTATTTTTTCCTTCTTATTTTTTTTATTCCATCATCAATAATTTTACCGTCACTCATACGTATAATTCTGTTAGTCATACTACCAATTTCTTCAGAGTGGGTCACAAGCACGAATGTTTGTTTATCTTTTTTATTCAATTCAACTAATAATTTGATGATTTCAGATGCATTAGATGAATCTAAATTTCCTGTAGGTTCATCTGCCCATACAATTGCTGGATCATTAGAAAGAGCTCTAGCTATTGCAACTCTTTGTTGTTGCCCACCCGATAATTCTGTCGGAAGATGTTTTGCTCTATCAGCCAAGCCAACAAGATCAAGTTTTTCTAAAGCTTTACTAGTAGCTTTCTTTTGAGAAACTCCCGCAAGAATTAATGGTAATTCTACATTTTCAACAGCATTAAGTACTGGAAGTAAATTATATGATTGAAAAACAAATCCCATTGCCTTAGCTCTATAATCACTTAATTCATTATCACTTAATTCTGTTAATGAGCGTTCGGCTATTTTTATTTCGCCCGAATCTATGCTATCTAATCCAGATACACAGTTAAGCAGAGTAGTTTTACCAGAACCACTTGGTCCCATTACCGCAACCATTTCCCCCTTGTTTACCTTAAAAGAAACAGAGTTTAATGCATGAACAGATAAATCATTTGATTTATAAATTTTACCAACTTTTTTTGCAGATATTATAGTATCCATTTGATGTCCTAATTTGTATTATATAAGTTAATTTTATCATTATATTATGAAGATATTTATGATTATTGAAGCAAATAAGATAGAGTTATTAGTTAGATTATTCTTATGATATTAATAAAGAGACTTCCCTCATAAACCAAGCTTTATTTGATATGAAATTAAACAATTTATTTATATTTAGGATACAATTATTTTTAGTGAAATTTTCAGATTATTTAGGAAGTGATTAATGAGCAGGACACCATCAAAAAAACCCGAAGATGGAGAAACTATTGAGAAAAAACCTATCGTATGTAAAAAGGGTGGGCCATGTCATTGGGTGATCGAACCCCCAAATGGAAAGCTCAGCATTGGAAAATGTAAAAAATGTGGAATAGAAAAGGAATTTGAAAACTCTTTTGAATATTCATCCTGGTATGGTACAAAATCACCCGAAGAATAAAATTATCTAATCATCAAATATTTAAATAAGTTTATATGAGGAAATTATGGATCTTGGTATAAAAAATAAAAATGCATTAATAACCGGAAGTAGTAAAGGACTGGGTAGAGAGTCTGCTATCGCATTAGCAAAAGAAGGCGTAAACATAGTTCTTTGTGCTAGAGGCTTAGAGCAACTTGAGAGTACTGAAAGTGAAATTAAACATTTAGGAGTAAATGTTAGCTCTTATCAATGTGATATCAGTAAAATCGATGAATTGGATAATTTAATTCATAAAATCCATTCTGATGTAGGTAAAATAGATATCCTTGTTAATAATGTTGGAGGTAGTTTGGGTACATCTGATTTATTAAACTCTAAAATCGAAGATTTTCAAAAAGTTATGGATGCAAATCTTTGGTCAGCAGTAAGCTTAATGAAATTGCTTGTTCCTGAAATGCAAGAAAAAAAGTGGGGTAGAGTCATAAATATATCATCTATTTATGGGAGAGAATTTGGAGGAACAGCACCTTATATGACTGCAAAAGCTGCAATGATAGCCTCAACAAAACATCTTGCTATGACTATAGCTAAAGATGGCGTAACAGTTAATTCTATTGCTCCAGGATCTATACTTTTTCCAGGAGGATCTTGGGAAAGGTTTATTAATAATAATTCACAAGATACAGTTAATGAATTTATCGAAAGAAATTTACCAATGGGTAAATTTGGTTGGCCTCAGCCTATTGGTGCTGCTGTTTGTTTTCTATCTTCGATGCAAGCTGATCTTATTACTGGGGCATGTATAAATATTGATGGTGGGCAATCTCATAACTTGTTTTAGATATCAATCAAAAAGATCATAAATAAATATGATCTTTTTGATTGATATTGTCTTAAGATTTAACTTACGATAGTTCTACAGTAGCGCCAGCTGCCTCTAATTTTTCTTTTGCTGAATCTGAATCTTCTTTTGAAGCCGCTTCTAATACTGGCTTAGGAGCTGCCTCAACTAAATCTTTAGCTTCTTTTAATCCGAGTGGAGTTACTTCTCTAACAGCCTTAATTACTGCTATTTTATTAGCTCCTACTTCTTTCAGAATTACATCAAATGCATCTTTTTCCTCTGCAGGTGCAGAATCTCCTCCACCAGATGCTGCTGGAGCAGCAGCAACAGCAACAGGAGCTGCAGCACTAACACCAAATTCTTCCTCTAATGCCTTAACTACGTCTGCTAGATCTAGTACTGACATATTTTTGATTTCTTCTATTAAATCTTCTTTACTTATAGCCATAATTTTACTTCCTTATATTTAATATTATTTTTCTAAGCCGCAGAATTTTCTTGGTTATTCTCCACATGTCTCTGCAAAACATTCGCTAAGCTTCTAACTGGCCCATTCATTACCATAACAATTCCCGTGATAGGACTTTTCATTGAACCCATCATTTTAGATAATAATTCTTCTTTAGAAGGCAATGTTGCTAAACTTTTAATTTTAGATTGATCAAGCATATCTTCATCTAACATTCCACCGATAATATTTATAGGTAGATCATTTTCTGTAGCATACTTAACCAATACCTTTGTAGCTTCGGCTGGATCAGAATCTGAAACAACGAAGCCTATAGGTCCGTTCATAACTTCTTTCAAAGAAGATTTACCTGATTCATCAGCTGCAAGTCTAGCAAAAGTATTTTTTATCACCTTAAATCTTGCACCCTTCGTTCTTAATTGTTGCCGCAAAGCTGTCATTTGAGTAACATCGATACCTCTATATTCTGCTGCAATAATCAATGAAGAATTAGAAAAAATATCAGACATTTCAGATACTAAAGCTTTTCCTTTTTCTGTTGGCATAAATTCTCCCAAAAAAAAACCCAAGACAAAAGTTCCTGGGGTTTCAAAAAAAAAATTTTCAACCTCGGATGGTGTCTTTTGACATTATCTTTTAGACCATCTGTCTGTGGTTACTATATTAAGTTATAAACTAATTATATATCTTTTTCACAAAAATAGAAAACTTATTTACTGCCACTAGCTAATTTTTCAAGCTCTGTTTGACTTAATTTTATAGAAGGTCCCATAGTAGTACACATTGAAACATTTTTTACTAATGATCCTTTTATGCTGTCAGGTCTAGCTCTCATTATTGTTGAATAAACGCTAGATAGATTATCTAACAGCTGTGTAGATTCAAACTTAACAGTCCCTATTCTCACATGAATATTTGCACCTTTATCCAATTTGATTTCTGCTCTGCCTTTTTTTGCGCTATCAATTGCACTCGTAATATTCTCTGGCTGAACTACTGTTCCTGTTCTAGGATTAGGCATTAAGCCTTTTCTTCCAAGATATCTACCTAACTTACCTATCTTAGGCATCTGATCTGGAGTAGCTATAGCAACATCAAAATCCGCCCATCCATCTTCTATTTTTTTTACTAATTCATCATCAGAAATATAATCTGCTCCTGCCTCTTTTGCAATTCTCGCATCATCACCTTGAACAAAAACAAGAACTCTAACATCTTTTCCCGTTCCATGAGGTAATTCTGCAACCTCTCTTAAATTTTGATCTGCTTGTTTCGGATCAGCATTAGTAGATATATGCAACTCTACCGCCTCATCAAACTTAACCTTTGAAAGTTCCTTTGCCAAATTTACTGCTTCATCTGGATTATATTCTGTTGATTTAATTTCTTTACTTATTTCAATATATCTTTTACTTTGTTTTGCCATATTATCACTCCTAAATTAATCTACTACTTGGATACCCATACTTCTTGCGCTACCTTCTATAATTTTCATTGCAGATTCAATGTTATCTGCGTTCAGGTCTGGCATTTTTGTCTCAGCAATCTCTTTAATTTTATCTCTTTTTATGGTTCCTGCAATCTCTAAACCAGCTGTTCCTGATCCGCTCTCAATACCCGAGGCTTTTTTAATCATGTCAGATGCTGGAGGAGTTTTTAACTCAATTGTAAAAGATTTATCAACATATACAGTTAATTCAACAGGAACAATATTTCCTGCAAGTGATGCTGACTTTTCATTATATTCCTTCACAAACTGCATGATGTTTACACCATGCTGACCTAAGGCTGGACCAACAGGAGGAGCAGGAGTAGCTCCACCAGCTGGGAGTTGTAATTTAATTATTGTTTGAACTTTTTTTGCCAAAATCTATCCTTTTCTTTTAATAAAATTTATGATTTTTCAACCTGTAAAAAATCTAATTCAACTGGTGTTTCACGTCCGAAAAATGAAACATGAACATTAATTTTTCCTCTATCCTGATAAACTTCATGAACAGTACCCATAAAGTCTGAAAATGGTCCGTCTTTGATTCTAACTGCTTCACCAACATTAAATCCAATTTTCACTTGAGGGGCATCTGATTCCATTCTGCCTTTAATTCTATCAACCTCTTCTTTTTCTAGAGGTACAGGTTTAGGTCTCTGTTCATTTTCATCGACCATAGAAATAAAGCCTGTAACTCCTGGCGTATTTCTAACTGCATACCAAGTATCATCATCCATAATCATATGAATAATAATATACCCAGGGTACATTTTCTTCTCAACAGTTTTTTTTTCTCCCTGCTTAATCTGAACTTCTTCTTCCTTGGGAACTACAACGTCAAAAATTTTATCTTTGAGATCCATCGTCTTAATTCTTTGTTCAAGATTTTGTTGAACACGATCTTCGTGGCCAGAGTAAGTGTGGACCATATACCACCCAGAAACTATTTTATTGTTTTCATTTGAAATTGTGGTCATTAAATTATCCTCCTCCTGAAAATATTGAAAAAAGCTTAGCAAATAGCATATCTACTAAACCTAACAATATCCCTATAAATGTGGATAATACAATAACAAGTATTGTAAGTCTTGTTGCTTCTTGACGTGTAGGCCAAGAAACTTTTCTTAACTCCGAAAAAACTTCTGAAAAAAATCTAAAAAGAGAAAAACCTGAAGATTTGGAAACTCCTGGACCTGAGGTACCTCTGACTGTATTTCTAGCCAAATCTTACCTCTTTTCCTTAAATACTTGCACTTTTCTACAAGGTGGAGAAGGACAGAACTTTTTTAATTCAATCCTATCTGGAGTATTTCTTCTGTTTTTTTCTGTGTGATAACTATAAGGTTTACAATTAGGATCTGTACAGATCATTTCAACCAAAGTCCTAACAGCACTTTTTTTTGCCATAATTTACTTTCTTTATGCAGTAATTAAAGTACTTTACTTCTGTACTTCTATTATTACTCCTGATCCAACAGTCTTGCCACCCTCTCGAATAGCAAATCTTAGATTTTCTTCTAACGCTACAGGATACATTAATTCAATATTCATAACAGTATTATCTCCGGGCATAACCATTTCAACTCCTTGTTCAAGAGTTAGTTCGCCAGTTACATCGGTAGTTCTGATATAGAATTGAGGCTTATATCCTGAGAAAAAAGGAGTATGTCTACCACCTTCATCTTTGGTCAAAACATATACTTGAGCTTTAGCTTTAGTGAATGGAGTTATTGATCCAGGTTTAGATAAAACAGCTCCTCTTGAAACATCCTCTCTCTCAATTCCTCTTATCAGTGCACCTACAGCATCTCCAGGCTGACCTTCTTCTAATGTTTTATGAAACATTTCAACCCCGGTAACTGTAGTTGTTACAGTATTACCAAAACCTACAATTTCAATCTCATCTCCAGTTTTAACTATTCCTCTCTCAACTCTCCCTGTTACTACTGTACCTCTACCTTTAATTCCGAATACATCTTCTACAGGCATCAAGAAAGGTTGATCAACAGGCCTATCTGGAATTTCAATATAATCATCAACAGCCTTCATCAACTCATGGATAGATTGAACCCATTTATTATCTTGATCATCGGCGTTTTCCAGAGCTTCAAGAGCGCTAACTTTTACAACAGGTATGTCGTCACCAGGGAAACCATTTTTTGTTAATAATTCTCTAATTTCTAGTTCAACAAGTTCTAACAACTCTTCATCATCAACTGTGTCAGATTTATTAAGAGCTACTACTAATTTTGGAACATTCACTTGTCTAGCTAAAAGAATATGTTCATATGTCTGAGGCATTGGTCCATCAGCAGCAGATACTACAAGGATTCCCCCGTCCATCTGTGCAGCTCCAGTAATCATATTCTTAATATAATCTGCGTGACCAGGACAATCAACGTGAGCATAATGCTTAGTTTCAGTTTCATACTCTGTGTGAGTAGTTGCAATAGTAACACCTCGCTCTTTTTCTTCAGGAGCATTATCTATTTCATCAAACGCTTTTGCCTGTACATTGGTATTAACTGAAGCGAGTACATTTGTTATTGCAGCAGTTAGTGTGGTCTTTCCATGATCAACGTGACCTATTGTTCCCACGTTAACGTGAGGTTTACTTCTA
>MDSV01141996.1_pt1 | contig 21760 bp, 19 predicted proteins | sample 810851 | NCBI WGS metagenome assembly MDSV01 (sample SAMN05326640, study PRJNA326480) | marine metagenome | isolation source: seawater | place: Atlantic Ocean: North East | collected 2012 | reverse complement strand
GTACCAGTCTTTCCTCTTCTACTGCGGCGACCAGTTCACCATCTACAAACAGCGCAGCAGCAGGGTCGTGGCCAATAGCGCCAGCCAAACCTAAAGTGACGTTACTCATAGACTTTTCTCTTTCTATCCCCTGCTTTTGCCAGCCACTGCAGCAAGACGCTCTATGATCTCTAAAGCGACTTGCGGAAGTGTGTAAAGTTCAGTCCGTTTACCATACTCTAAACCATTTTTGGACCAGCCTGAGGTGGGAAGGGTTTCTAACATGCCAAGCAGGCGCGAATTGAGTTCAGCTTGCTGAAAAGGCTCAGCACACACTTCTCCGGATTGCGCCTGCTCTATATGAAAAGCATAACCACAGCTTGCAGTGGTGAGCACCGGCAATCCCGCAATTGTCGCTTCAAGCAAAACATAACCTGCACTTTCCATATACGCCGGGTGTAATAATAGGTCTGCGCCTTGCATGAATCGGGGAATATCATCACGTCCCGGCAACACCGTCACGAGATCGCTGATGCCCAGCTTACGAGCCTGTCGCAAATATCTGTTGGGTCTTCCCTGACCTACCAGAACGTAACGCGTACGCTGCCGCCAATATTCCGGTAAGGCAGCAATAGCGTGGAGCGCCCGATCCACACCTTTAATCTTGAAACCCGAGCCTACCTGCAGAAGTAGGACTTCGTTTTCAGTAATGCCAAGCTCAGCACGCATTGATGTGCGCAACTCAGGTTCACGGCTGTCTGCTTTCCTGTCTCCCTCGATACCCGGCGGGACCTGATGCAATCGTTCCCCGCACTTCGGGTAGTACTCAATGTATTGGCTGGTTTGCAACGGGGATAGGACCAGGGAATGAGCCTTACTATCAGCGCCAAATACCGCCTCTTCATACACACTGAAGTGTTTAAAGCGAGGAGTGTATTTGTAATAACTACCGCGCTGAGTCGCAGCCGTATGCAAAAAACACGAATCAGCCGCGAAGTACAGATCCAGGTGTGGCATCTTATTAAAACCAATGACCAAATCGGGAGTACTTTTAGCGATCCGTTCTTCTACCCAAGCTGAATAACGACGATAGAGCTCTAGCCGGCTCAAAGCTTTGAAAGGTGCCAAAGTCACGTTGAACCCCTGCGGCTGTTCACCTTGCCAGCGCAAGGCGTAAACCTCAATCTCGTGCCCCCGACTTAGGCACGCCGTTGCAATCCTGAAGAAGTCTCGCTGTTGTCCACCATAAGGAAAATAGTGATAGATCAGAAAACAGAGCTTCATGATTCACCGTCTTGCATTAGCAGCCTTTCAAACTGCTGCCAGACTGTTTCTGGCTTGTGTGATGAAAAGCAGGGCGGTACGACTGCGAAAGGTTGATCCTTAAATTCATCAGTCACGCCTGGACCATTGTAGCCGCATACTTTTTTTACACAGGGCGCGCAGTTCAAGTTTGACTTCAAATGCAGCTGTTGATGGCCGAAGGTACCGGATAAGCCAGGGTTAGTCGGGCCATACAGCGACACCGTCGGCCTCGAGAGCGCTGCCGCCAGGTGGCCCAGGCCAGTATCCACTGCAATGACTCCTGCTGACCGATTTATCTCTTTGGCAATACCACTAAGAGGCAAACGATCTAAAACTTCTACCTGTTGGTTATCCTTGGCAATGAAGTCAGCGCGTTGCTTTTCTGACTGATCGCCCCAAGGAAGCAAGACCTTGAAGCCGTTTTCAGTTGCAATATGTGCCAGATGTCTCCAATAGTATTCAGGCCAGTGCTTCGTTGCCCAGGTAGTACCATGAAGAAATACAACCTGTTTGTGTTTGACAGGTTCATCGCTGCCATCAATACGTGATGTATCCAACCCATAATCTATTTCATTTTTGTCGTAACAGTGCTGCAGTGCACGGGAGAAAAGCTGTCTCACGCGATCCACCGCGTGTTCATCCCATGGCACAGAGTACATTTTGTTGTAGAAGAGTGTCGCCATCGGCTCGCGAATCGTGCGGTTACTCATGCCAATGGTAAGCCCGCGAGACAGACGACTAATTATTCCACTCTTGATCAGGCCCTGGGCATCGATTACCAGATCATAGTGCTCACTCTGCAGAGTATTTTTGAAGGCGCGATACTCGTGGTTGAGCATGGTCCGCATAAGACTGCGGCGCCAGCGCCGGATAGCAACCGGGATAACCTTATCCACAGCCGGGTGCCATGAGGGCACGTCGACAAAGTTTTCCTCAACCACCCAGTCGAAGGTCAGATTACGATGGGCGCGATGAGCATCGGTCACAGCTGGCAGGGTGTGAATGATATCTCCAAGTGAGGAGACTTTTACAATTAACACGCGCACTGCGGCATTTGTCCTGTGAATTAGTTTTGGGGTGTTGTTTCAATTAATTCAGCTACGGCGTCAATGGCCAGTGCTGGGCTCAGCTCATTGAGGCAGCGTAGATGCCCGTAAGGACATTCCCGCTTGAAACAAGGCCGACACTCAATGTCGGTAGACAGTAATTTTACCTTGTCAGCCAAGGGCGGTGTAAAGTCAGGCGACGTGGAACCATACATGGCTACAATGGGCTTGCCTAGTGCTGCCGCAACATGCATCAGACCCGAATCATTGCTGGCTACAACCCTAGCGCAGGCCAATAGATCGATGGCCTGTCCGAGAGTGGTTTTGCCGACCAGGTTTACACAGCGATCGAAATGGGCGGGTTCTATATCAGCCATAATTGACTCGGTGACCAACTGGTCACTAATTGAGCCAAAAAACCATACTCGCCAACCTTTGCTAAGAAGGCTGTTTGCGAGTTCTGCATAGTGTTCCGCAGGCCACTGTTTGGCTGGTCCGAATTCCGCCCCCGGGCAAATACCAAGTACCGACCCTTCGCCATCCAGGTGGAATTGATCCAGGACTTCGGCTTGACTTTCCTCATTCACCTGCAAGCGCGGATTAGGACAATCAGCCGGCGGCTCGGGTAATGCAGGATAGGCCAATGCGACAAAGCGCTCTACCATACGGGCGAACACATCTTTATCCAGTCGCCGCGCATCATTAAGCAATGGCCAGCGAAATTCGCCAACCCACGCCGTGCGTTTCGGTATACCCGCGTGAAATGGTATCAGCGCAGATTTGAAGGAATTCGGCAGCACAATCGCCTGTTGAAAGCCCTGCTTGCGCAACCCCTTGCCGAGTTGCCGACGCTTTCCAAGGTTCAGCTCACCATGGGAAAGATCCAGGTCTATGCTTTGAGCCACCTCAGGCATCCTCTCCAATAGCGGCCGCGTCCAGGCTGGCGCCATCACCGTAATATCTGCGGCTTCATGGCGCTGCTGCAATGCCATAAAAAGGGATTGCGCCATCACCATATCCCCAACCCAGGAGGGACCTATGACCAGAATCTTATAATTGCTCATTGAATCCATTGATTACAGAGTCTGGCTACTGTTCCTTTCGAGCGCCTATGACTCGCGCCACTGCAACACCGTTCATTTGTTAGAGCAGGTGCCTGGTGCGTGTTGTCAATTTTGCATATCAGGTGTGACCCTGAGCACCTCAGTGACCGTAGTCAGCCCTGCGGCAACTTTCTGGGCACCACTCAAACGCAGACTCAACATGCCCTCTTTATAGGCTAGCCTACGTAACTCAGGCAGATCCGCTTTATCATCTGCAAAGCGAAACAGTGACTCGGTGAACGGCATCACTTCATAGATCCCTTCGCGTCCCAAAAAGCCGGTTTCGCGAATTTCCAGACAGCCTTCAGCGATCGCGGCCTTCTTCAGCAGCTTCACTTTCCATGGCAAGGTGAGTGTATCCCAAGCTTCCTGTTCCACCTCGGTGGTTTGCTTACAGTGCGGGCAAAGTACTCTCACTAACCGTTGCGCCATGACCCCTATTACTGTTGCTTTTAGCAGATAAGATGGTACACCCAGTTCAAGCAGACGCGTGATTACGGAAGGGGCGTCATTGGTATGCAGGGTCGTAAAAACCAGATGCCCGGTTAGCGCCGCCTGGATTGCCATTTCCGCTGTAGGCAAGTCACGCACCTCGCCAATCATAATGATATCCGGATCCTGGCGCAGCAGAGCCTTTATCCCATCGGCGAATCCCAGGTCGATGTTTTCCTGCACCTGCATTTGATTAAAGCTGTCCTCCACCATCTCGATGGGATCTTCGATCGTGCAAACATTTACTTCCTCTGTCGCCAGAGACTTGAGGGTGGAGTAAAGCGTGGTGGTTTTACCACTACCGGTAGGGCCGGTGATTATGACGATACCATGATTGTTTGAAGTGATTTGATTCCAGCGTTTGAAATCATCGTTCACTAGACCGAGCGCCTCAAAAGGCTTCAGCAATACTTCTGGATCGAAGATACGCATGACCAATTTTTCGCCAAATGCGGTTGGCAGAGTAGAGAGACGTAGCTCGACTTCATCGCCGCTCGGGCTCTTGGTCTTGATGCGACCATCCTGAGGTTTGCGTTTCTCGGCTACGTTCATGCGGCCCAAAATCTTGAGGCGACTAGTAACCGCACTCAGTGCAGTCATGGGCAAGGCATAGACCGTATAGAGAACCCCGTCGATGCGGAAGCGGATATTACCTTTCTCCCGCCGGAGTTCAATATGAATATCACTGGCTCGCTGTTCGAATGCATACTGTAACAACCAGTCAACAACATTGACGATGTGCTGATCATTGGCTTCCGGATCCTTGAGCTTGCCCAACTCCAACATCTGCTCAAGATTGCCAATACCCTTGAGCTGGCCGGCTCCCTGGATTGCGACCTGAATCGATTTGGAGACACTATAAAATTCGGAAGTCAGACGCTTGATGTCATGCGGATTGAATACCACTCGCTTGACCAGTTTGCCGGATGTGTGCGAAAGCACCGAAACCCAAGCATCCAGGTAAGGCTCGGCGCTGGCAATTATCACTTCCTGTGGATTGTCTGCCACCGCCAGAATTTGGTGGAGCTGGGAAAACTTGTAATCCATCACTTTGGTGACCTGGGCGACATCAATCTTTAGAGGATCGATGCGGAAATATTCCTGACCACACTGCGCGCTTAGAGCCATATCAAAGACTCAACATCGAGCTTGCGGCCCGGATTCTGTTGATCGGCAATCTCCAAATCAGACAGGTAGTGAAGTATATGCTTGCTCCGATGGTCTGCATCATGGCGGTGCTTGATCGCAAGGTCGCAACCAGCCTGGGTAATTCGGGAATCCGCCAAGAGACCGTCCAGGAAGACCTTGAGGTCCAGGGGACCCTGCCCCTGGCGGACTTCCTGCTTCCCCTGCTTTTGCTCTTCGACCGCCGCCATGTTTATTGCCCCAACCCAGAAGCTGCCTGCTAATTCCTGCGGATTGATTTGAACCGCAGCGCTTTGCCAAACCCAAGACTCTGCCTTTCAGCAAGTTTAACCCTGCACCGACCAAAAACAAACTTTGTTACCCAAGCCCACAACTGAAAAGCCGGACTTCGAGCCCGGCTTTTAATAATCATCTTCGTGTACGCGAGGTATTGTTACTGCACGCTATTCCACAAGTTTTACCCATTCTCCAGCCTCAGGGGTGCCAGATGGGTAAAAGCCATTAAGCAAGCGCAGAGTTTCCTCGGGATAGTTGGCAATGCGGCTGGACTGTCCGACCACAGAAAAATCGAAGAATTCGCTGGCCTGCACGTACTTTATTTTCATTTCGTCGCCGAGCAAAGTTTCTCCGCGCTGAATCGTCCGAAATGTTCTGATGCTTTCCAATAATGCGGCGTCCACTGTCTCAATGTCAGTGCTATCTGTAACTTCACCTCTAAACACAAACACTCGCGGCCCAAGGTAGATTGCAGCGACTCGCTCTGGATTGCCCGATGCCGAGGTTGTTACGCCAGTATGTCCAAGTAGGCGATACTGTGACACTGCTTCAGATTTTTGCAGATCGGTGATTCCCAGCTTCTCTCTAAGAAAGACACGTGGCTCGATATTTTCCTGGAGCCGCTGTGCTTCTACACGCAAACTGCCCTTGCCAGCCATGACCGCGGTCACAGTGGTTGTAGTTTCACGTATGCCCCACTCATCCGGAAACACTAGGGTATAACCAAGCAACGTCTGATAATAGCGATTACGTGCGTCCTGCTGTTGCGAGGCGGCACTGGCACCAATAATCAAACCATCGATCTGCTCCCGAAATAAGGAGTCATCGCTCATCGTGACCTCGCCTTCTTCTAACTCGCCGACAGAGGCGATGGCTTGCTGCAGACGCGTGTCACTCCGTGGGTGTGTGGCAAACAGACCGTGATATCCACCACCACTGCCAGTTACCCGTCGGTTAAAGTCTTCCTGGTTCTTAAGTACGGTGACAACGTCAATCATGGCAGCAGGGTCATAGCCAGCTTCCAGTAAATACTCGGCGCCGAGGCTATCCGCCTCCAGTTCCATCTCGCGGCCAAAACCACTGAGACTGGTCTGGGCCCAAATTGAAGCCACCTCGCTAATCTGGGACCCGGCGTAGCCACTGCCCGTTGCAACAGCAGTGACAAATCCGCCCACTGTCGCAGCAGCATTAGCCAATGCGCCGCGCGCCTGCTGCTGCACAGCGTGGCGCGCTGTAATATGACCAATCTCATGGGCAACCACCGCGGCCAACTGCGCTTCTGTATTCATGAAAGTCAACAGGCCACGATTCACATACACATAACCGCCGGGCAAAGCCATCGCGTTTATGCTGGGGCTATCAATAATGGTGTAGGTATATCCGAGATCGGGGCGGTGACTCACTGCCGCTATTCGGTTGCCAACCTCGGTTACGTAGGCAAGCAAGTCTGCATCCTGATAGACAGGTTGACTTGCCAGCACCTTGGCGTGCTCCTCGGCACCGATTTCCTTCTCACGGCTCTCAGACATGAGAACGAGGTTTGGACCACCCGTGGCGGGATTCACTGCGCAAGAAGTTAGGACGGGCAAGATTACCGCCGCGGAGATCATCATCAGGAATGTTTTGGGGAAACTACCTAAGCACAGCAGAGTCTTCAATTCAGGAGATCCCAATTTGGTCATAATGCCACCTGTCTCATCAATGGCAGCCGGTTGGCTTGCCTAGCTGCCGTTTACAAAGGCTTTGAGCTGTGTAGCCAGTCTGTTACAGGCATTGGCTTCAACTCTTGCGATAAGTGGTATCGGAACCACCAGGGCGGGCAGATAGGACTGGCCTGTGGCGTCGGTGTTAATCGTTCCCACATTAGTAAGCGAATCGACATCCCAGACCCGAGCATCAAAGTTGGCATCATCTTCCCAGGTACCAAACCCGAAGCAGCCACCGCCTCCCGGGCCAATGGTGCAGGAAATTGAGCCTTGTCTATCAGTGGTTTCAGTAAACCCATCTAACCAGACAATATAGCGAATCCCGTATTCGCTCATTTTGGCTGCTACTACGTCCTCAGCCATCAACTGTTCAAGGTCGCGGGTGCGCAAAGGGGCTGTTCGCGGCTCAAACCAGGGAAACATCGCATCGATGAATTCCTGCTCGGGAACAATATTGATTGCATTATCACCGCGGGCCATGCGGTCACCCACACACTCCACAAATTCGCTACGTGTCTCGTAGTCACTGGCCTGGCGACGTCCCAGAATGACAACTGCTTCATCGTTTTCAATGCCAGTTTCTCCCTGTCTGAACTCGTCAACAGTAGTGCTTGTGCAGGCAGCAAGCAGTGCTGCACTGAACAATAACAGCGTCCTGGCGGAGGCAATGCTTACTAGTGACTCCATGATCAACCTCAGGCTTCGACCCACTATGTCCAGGCCAACTTCAATTTACAGACTCGCCAACCAGTCCCGCACCTCTGGAACTTGGGTAAAGCTCAAAGAGAAGCTGGAGGCAAGGTCACGCAAAGCAACCACAGCAGCATCGTTGATGGCCGCCTCAGTAGTGCGGAACGTTTCCATTGGTGTCTTGCCGTAGGACGTCAGGACCCAGTCGGCAATATAATCACCTTCAGCCGTAACCAGGCGCATATTGTATTTAATCCAAACTTCGTAAACATCGAGCTTGGTTTTAGCCGGTAGGGCTAGCTGGAATTCTTCGATAAGCGGCGCGAAAACAGCATCCACGCCTCGTCCCTCGGCGGCTTCCATGCTGTCCACCACCACGACTTCTTCGAACATGGCAGGCAGAACCGCATTAAATAGTTCAATGTGCGACTGCCCACTTTCGATGTTAAATTCTTCAGCGCCTGTCTCGGAATATTCCAGATAGGCGAATTCGCGCAAGGCATCATCGTAATAGACGGCGACGGTTAGTGGCAGTTTGCTGATGTTTGGCGTGGGGAAACTGCCTTCTATAGTCACGTTGCTGACACCACAACTCTCCAGCAATAGCGCCGACAGGAATAAGCCCGTCCTTGTCAAGAGACGTCTGACTATTGTTTGCTGCTTTCTCATGTTGCTATATACGTTGCTCACGGTCTGCTCAGATGACTCGTGGTTGGCCAGCGAACTTCTATTGAAAGTCATTCAGTCCTACAAATGTACCACCATTTCGTGACGTGATCTCGCGCATCAAAGTCGAATAACGATAAACGCTTTGCTGGAAACGTCGGGGACCGGAAAAAATGGTCGGAAACCCGATACCGTGGATGCGCACCAGTCGGTCACCATTGACGTCCTCTACGTTGATCCTGTCAATAGTTTGCAAAACATCCTGAATCGATCCGCCTGGCTGAAAGTCGTCGCCCAGCACGTAAATACTAATTTTCTTGTCCGGTGAATAAAAGGTATTGATTGCCCGTGTCACTCCCTCTACAGGGCTACTATTGCTGTATGGGTTCCAGTTTCTAAGGGTTTGGATAATCTGCTGGCGTCGCCCCGCCGTGTCGGGGATCCATTCACCACGATAGGTGTTGAACATGTAATCACCCATATCATTCATCACCTGTATGCCCTTCACCTCAGGATAGACATCAAGGGTGTTATCAATCACCTCGAGCATCTTGTTCCAGTTACCGGGCGTGTTATACATACTGCCAGAGGTATCGATGATGAATATGATGTATTCGCTATCAACCGGTACGCCGCCAATAGCATTGTTTTCCGGCGCTGCGACATTCGCTAGCAGGCGCTGCATCTCTGCTGTGAGGGTCTGCCTGGCGATAGAAAGCTTACCGAATTCATCGGTGGTTTCATCGGACAGCTGAGTCGATGTCTGATAGCGCCCCTCGATATCGCTGAGGTCCCGCCGCAGTCTGGCAATGCGCTCAGTGAGTGACGACAGCTGCTCGTGCTTGGCGTTGAGATCGCGATTCAATATCCGGGTTTCACCGCGGATTTCAAACAGCTGCTCCTGCAATTCATTTACTGAGGCATCAGATGGCACCTCTGAAACTTCTATCATGGTTGGATCTGCGGGCTTAACGATCATCAGCAGAATAATCATGGCCCCAAAACCACAGGAAGCCACATCCAGAAAGGATACGGTGAAGGATTCTGTTTCGGCGCGTTTACGTCTGGCCATGTTCTTGGTGTTGCACCCTTTAGATGGTGTCTGTAAGTCTCTGGTTTAATCTCAGAAGTTCAGTTTGTTGCGCAGTTCCCCGGCGCTAAGGCCAGTCATCCGATGGCGTCAGAAATGAGCCCTGTGTGTACTGCGCGAGTTGCCAATAGGCGGCAGCGGCGCTCGGGTCCCCTTCGAGTGGCATCAATATTATATTGACCGGAATTCCGCCAGGTAATTCCTCAACCGCGTCTTCAAACAATTCCATGCGCCTGGCGGGCGTGACCAGATTGTCGCTATTTGCCCGGACTCCCAGGGTAGGCAGCCCGTCAGTAATTAAAAAAATGTTATCTGGTGGCGGGTTCATATTAGCAACCGCTCTAAAAACCCGCTGCAGGTTGGTGCCGTTGTTCGGCACCACCGTCTCTGCGCTGCTTATCACGCCATTAAGCTGGTCCCGATCCGCCACCTCCAGCCACATTTCCGTGCTTCCCTCGAGCACACTGCCGTGTTCCTCGTTGAATTGCCAGATCTGATAGCGACTGGTGATGGGCAGCTGGGTTGATATCCAGTCCACCGTATTGACAACACGTTGCCATTTTGGCGCTGTTCGCTTTCTGTCGTCCGACATATTGCGAGTACGGATGATGTTTACCAGGGTGCTGTCTAGCATGCTGGCAGAACTGTCCATCAGGATGAGGATGCGCTGGCCACCGAGATACATGCCAGACAGATACTGCCTTTGGCCATCACCCATAAACTGCCGCACGCTCGAACCTTCCTGGTCCAGCGCGCTGGCCTGCAGCCGCAGCAGCTCTTCTTCCAGGGACTGCACGTCTGCCCGCAATCTGGCAATATCTTCTTCCGATGCCACGCTGGAGTTTTCCAGGGCGGCCAACTCCTGCAGAAAGGTATCAATCTGGTCCTGAATCTGGCGCGCCAGCCCCTGTGCCTCCACTACATCGTAATCCACATCGGAGAGCGTATTGCGAATTCGTACCAGGCCCAACTGCCCTTCCCTGATTTCCTCTTCGAGCAAATTGATCTCGGCCATAAGGTCGGGGCTGGTGTCGTCATCGGAAACGGTGCTGGCGTAGTCCAGGATCAGAAAGATAAGAATCACGGCGCCAAATCCACAGAACATAACGTCCAGAAAGGACAAACTGATGGGATTAAGCTCGCGACGCTTGGACTTTGTATTGCTAGCCATCACTCACCTTTATCAGGATCATAGCCTCAGCGCTGCTGCCGAATTTAATTTGGTCGCCAATACTCAGGCTGGTCTCGCCGGTAACGGATTTACCATTGACTCTCGAAACGTCTGCCAGGGACTGAAAGCGAACCTCGCCTCCGGACTGGTAAATGCGCCCAAGATCTTCTGGCAAGCCGGCAATCGACAGCAACATAGTGTTGGCTGAACCGGCATGGCCGTTTACCTCGGCCTGGTTTGCAATCTGGAGGTCCTTGATAGGCACTGCCCTGTGCTTAAACAGGACATGGGTCGGGGACACTGTTTGCGGTGTCTGTGACGAATTCGCTGGCTTCGATTTGGCAACCGGCAGGCTCTCTACCAGCTTGATTCCTTCATCCCCCGCGATAATGAGTTCCTGATGCTCCAGCGCACTTCGGCTCACCGCATGTTGATCCAGAACGATTAGTTGCGATTGCTGCGGTAGACTCGCCGTAAAGCCAGGCAAGGCTGCCATTGCTGGGCTTATCAGAATTTGTGTATCGCGCTCCGTCAGCATGGGCGCCAGCTGCTCATTGATCTTGTTGAAATGTCCGCCCAGGCTATTGATCAGGCTTTCCCTGGGCATCTTCGCCGTGTGAAGCGTTTCCCCCGCTCTGAGCTCAAGAATCAGATTGCCGTCCTCTGCTTCTGCTAACCAGCCCGGCAATTCATTGTAGAGCTGCTGTTCCGAATCGGCATTGTGTTGCGGATTAAATCGGCATTGCTGAATAAACATGCCGGTAGCCATCTGCATCATCAGGTCCATAAAATTTTGGCTGCCGACACCTGGCACCTGAATCGTAGTGCCTGCCTGCAAGTGATCACCTTGGGTATTGAGCCGGGTAACCACCGCCTGGTGTAGCTGTAAGTCGATGTAGATGATATCGCTGGCCTCGGCGGCGAGAGCCGCGGCTGCCACTGAAGAGTTAACAACACCACCGGCTTTAAAGGGGGTATGGTTCACCAGACCCAGTAAGATCGCGAGCTGTTGGCGGGTGAAGTTACCGGGTACGGCGAAAATCACATCGCCTCCGATCTCCGCCTCTTCTGCCAGATGCATCAAATGCGCGTAAGCGATGTCCGCGAAGTGTCTGAAGTTATTGCCGTGTGAAATCGGGTCCAGGCTCAGTTCATGCCAGAATTTATTGTAACTGTTGGTCGGTTGCAGGCGGGCCTGGCGCTCGGCTGCTTCGCCCAGAACAATGGACGAACCATCAGCCAGAGCGAAACCAGGGCTTTGTAAAATCACGCCAGTCTCATCACCAACATGGACGGCGCGATCATTGAGTTCGATAATCTTGACACTCATTATCTGGTCTTTGCCTCAGCTATTGCCATAACCCTTCCCGCTACGTCATCGCTTGATCTGGTACCTGCAGATGTCTAATCAGGCGCTCATCACAGTAATTCTGTGTATCCAAAACCAAGCGATCCTGCAGTAACTGCAGCTGATGCAGCAGGAACATGAGAAAAATGCTAACTACAAGTGCAACGAAGGTTGAGTTAAACGCCACACCGAGACTCACGGTCACACCTACTATATCTCCGCTTACCGCCTGGTAAGCCTGTCCCAGCGCAGTACCGATACCTCGCACCGTGCCAAGGAAGCCGATGGACGGAATAGCCCAGGCGATATAGCGCACGATCGACAATTCTGTTTCCATGCGATCCGCCTCAGTTTCACAGACATCTTTTACGGTGTTTGAAACATCCTGAATACTGCGCGTACTTTGAAACCGGTGGAGACCTGCGAGTAATGCTCGAGGCAGGAGGAAATCCTGCTCCTGCTCTGGCAAGGCCTGTACCGGTCTTGCGTAGTTTCTCGAATCCTCGGGTAGGACGCTCATCCCTTCGTTAACCTGAACCAGGGTTCGATCCAGCAGACCACGCTGCTTAATAGTCTGCTGTGTCTTGAGCCCAATGATGAACGCAGCCCATAACATGAGCGTTATGCAGGCCTGCTGCTCAATGTCCTTGAGAATGACAAACACCGAACGCTCGGGCACAAAGTTCTCATCTATCTGTTGTTGTTCTGCCTGGAATGCCTGGATATCGTCGGCAATCGGGCGGATCACCGTGGTGTAGACCGCCTGCACCACGATAAAGGCAAAGACCAACGCCGCGAGTTGCACAAATGTTTCGTATAAAGAGCCTTGTTTCATGGCTTGTTCCTTACTCCGTATTCCTTAAGCGTTAATAGCGGCGGTTAGATATCTACCGGGAAAGAGACTCCCAGGTCCTGTGAAATTTGTTCCGTTGGCACAAAGCGGCCTGGCGATTCTTCATCTTCGAGCGCTTCTCCTGGTTCCCCTATGGCAGGCTCGTCCGAAATCGGGGGAGCAGCATCGTCGACAGTTTCAGCAAGAACAGCCTCTTCGGTCGCCTCCGAATTCTCCTCGCTTTGCTCAACCTGATTCTCAGCCGCCCAGGCCCAGCCTGCTGCAAGCAAAGTGAATAATAATGCCGGCAGTCTTATCCGCATTGCTCTCTGACTTATTTTCGTCATTTTCTCTTAATTACTCTTCCAAATACCGTGCTATGCGAAAGCCCACATCATCGCGCGGCTCCTCGCCGAAATCTCGAAACGATAAACGCAGTTCTGTGATCGCGCCATGTGCCCAACTTGAGCCCCGGATGGTATGGAACTGGCCCAACTCAGGCCCTTTAGGATCCACTTCAGGGCCGGCAACAGCACCCACAGCACCGTAGTAATCGTGCACCCATTCTGAAACATTGCCCGCCAGATCAAAGATGCCGTATTGGTTAGGGGCAAACGAAGCGACCGGCGCGGTGGCAAAGTAGTTGTCGTTATAGTCGAACATCACTTCGCCGAGATAAGCCCTGACAGTAACGTCGGCGAAATTGCCCGCGTTTTCAGGTGGTGGCAATTGATCGCCCCAGGGATACTTGAGCACGTTACCGCTACCATCTGTGCGCGCAACCCATGCCCACTCTGCCTCTGTCGGTAGACGGTATCCAAGGGCATCCGGGTTAAAGCCAATCACTTCTTCGCCCTCTACCTGGTAGTAGAGTGGCAGGCCTTCCTGTTCACTCAGCCAGTTGCAGTAGAGCGCAGCCCGGGTCCAGCTCACCTGAACGGCAGGCTGACCTTCATTATCCAGAGTAAGCCCCTGAATCGTGCCCGAGGAATGTTCGCTATCGAATAGGCGAAGCTCGGCGTTGGTTACTTCACGATAGGCCATATAGAATGGCCGTTCTAGTTTAATATCGCGCAGATTTTCATTAGGTCGGCGCCCAGCCTCACGGCGCGAAGCACCCATGGTAAACGAGCCCGGATAAAACAGCTTGAGATCTTGTCCTGCAGCAGAGGTTATTTCCGGTCTAATCTGATCCAGGCGCGCCTGCTCCAGCGACTTGAGGGTGACGCGAATTATCTGATCCAACCCAGGCCGCGAGGTAAATTCTGTGGTGTAAGGTACGTAGCCATCCTTACGAATCTCAATCTGCTGATTCGCCGCCATTAGTTCAATAGTCTGATTAGCCGCACCCCGGAATTCCCCATTTACATAAAGCTCTGCGTCCGGCGGCTCGCTGACTACGCTGACATTCGCCAGCACCGGGTCAAGGCGGACACTGATTTCACGTTCTTGGTTTGGCTCGGTGCGAACGCTGCTAGTAGACGACTGATAGCCATCCTTGAAGAAAGTAACCTGATGATTTTCGTTCGGTGTCAGCGCAACTTCCAGGGGCGTAAGGCCCTGAAACACGCCGCCGATGGTAACGCTGGCGGCGGACGGATTGGACCGTATGAACACGAGGCCATCGGCAGGCTCCAATGCAACCTCTGGCACCACAAAATCTTCACCGGCGATCACATCGAAATCTTCCTGCCAGGCCTTGTGCCCTGTTAGCTTGAGCGTAACGTCACGTTGACCCTGCAGTAATTCTGCATTGAGCGGAGTGGTTCCAAAGATTTCACCGTCTACGATCACATCAGCGCCCGCAGGAGAGGTCGTAAAAGACAGTGTGGCCCAGGCTGGCTCAAGACTCGCCTCAAAACTCTGGGGAACCGATCTCCCCTCTATGGTAATAGGCTGCCCGTAGTCAAGGTAACGGTCCAGCGTAATTGTCATTTGGTGATCACCTGCCTCGACCGGAACGTCGGTCAGGGGAGTCTGGCCAATATCAACACCATCGATCTGAACTCGAGCGCCTTCGATATTGGTGCTCAAGATCGAAACCAGGCCCGGTAACTTTCGCATGGTAAACGGATGTGTTTGAGCCTGCTCCGTTCCGACGATAAGCTGTGTGATCGTGTCGTGATAGCCTTCATTTCTTAGGGTGATCTCATAAGACCCTGTGCGCATGAGATAGCGCGGCCCTAGCTGAAGTGCAAGGCCTCCGCTGATCTCAACATCTGCCGAAATCGGATCGACTTCAACGAATACCGAACGTGCTGTCAGCACGAAGAAACCCGCTACAGTTGAAACAACGACGAAGACCGCAACGATCAAGTGAAACCAGCGAAATTGATAGCTGAAATTACGCCCTGAATCTTTATGGGGCGTAAAGTCAATGGGAACTATCGGGTCAATTGTCCCTTTCCCTCCGATAGGTTTTTCGTTGTTCTCCATCGCACCGTTTACCTGTTAGTGGCAACTACGCGCTCAATACACTGGACCACGACAGAATCTGGAGTATGACCAAATCCGACCGTGAACTCTTCCCGAACATCGCGATATCCGGGCCTACGACCAACCGCAACATAATTACCCGGCTTCAGTGCCATCGAGGTTTGTTCAAACTTGCCAAGGTCGCCAATCTTGAGCAGCGTAACCTCGGTAAACGTGTCGGAGATGAAATCAATATCGATAGTAACCTGTGAATTTTCCAGCAGCACCTGAAGCTCATCCAGTTGCGCGCTCAGCACCGGCCCGGGATTTTCAATGTCGCGGCCGATGAAGTAATACCGAAGGTTTTCTTCATACACATCATTTTCTGAAAGCCGCTCTGGTGCTTCGATTGCATTGACCAGTAGCTGGTTGAGCGTGGCACGTTGGTTGGCAAGCTCTTGGCCTTGAATCGCAAACAGCAAGTTGGCGTCGATCTCCAAAACCTGGTCATAGGCGTCTACCGCATCCTGCCATCGTTCATTTGCCTCTGCTGCGGTAATTTCCTGCTGAAACCCATTGATCTGCGCGTTGGCAACCTGAGTTTCGGTTTGCTGAATCGCAGCCTGGGCCTGTTGCTGGTTAATACCCATGGCTGCAGCGCGTTGAAATGTGGCGATGGCCAGTTCCGGATCATCTGCCTGGAGCAATGCATAACCCTCGGACATGATTGCTGAGAATTCGTTCTCTCGTATTTGCGCATCGATTTCACTGATGCGCTGCGGCGCGGCTTCATTGTAGCTATCCAGGCCCACAATCTGCTCGTACAGATCGCGGGCCGCCTCCAGCTCGCCATCATCAAACAAATCCTCTGCCTGATCCATCAGCGCCAGCACCTCATCCAGTACCTGTGCCCTGGCCAGCCCAATCTGGGCATCCTCGTTATCAGGCTGCAGCATCAGAGCAAGTGAATACCTATCCTGCGCTGTTTGGGTGTCAGAAGCAGTGAGGGCGTTTTCTGCATCAATAAGCAGTTGCGCCAGCACATTGGGTACAGACTCGATCAACTTGGCGAGTGCATTGCTCCCGTTGCTGTAGGATTCTGTAGCTAGATCGAATTCCTGGGTGCGATAGTACTCATCGCCTATCGAAGCGGTAGAGAGTGCCGCTTCGTAGTCTTCCTGACCCCAAGCCTCGACTTCAAGCAGATCCAACTGTCCCTGCAGCTCCAATAGCTCTGCCAGTACGTCCTGCGATTGCTTGCGCTGAATTGAGCGCTGGGCTTCTTCGAAGGGTGAGACGGCTGTTTCCGTAACTTGTGACACCGCGGTAGCGGACTGGGTCACTTCTTCGACGCGTCGCTCAAGTGGCAATTCATATTCCGTCACCACAGAGGGCAAAACAAAGACGACCGCAAGAGCCAAAATCACTAGAGCACCTAGCCCCAGCCACATCGCTGTGCTGGGTTTTTGGCGCTGTCTGGGAGCCACCTGTTTGGCATAAATGCTGGCGTCGGTGGGTTCCAGAGCGGATGGATCTGTATCTACAGAATTGTCTTCTGACATAACTCTTCTACGGGGGATTTTGCACTTGAAGATAGTTGCGGTTACAGCTCACCCATTTCAGCAGCATAAAGCTCTGCAAGAATCTCGCGCCACTGACCGTACTGTTCATCTACGGAACCACTCAGGGTAATGGTACGATCATCCAGATTAAGGACTTGGGGCAAGACCTCGTTCTCTAGCGACTGGCCAAGCTCTTCGAGCGCCTGCATATGAATGCGAGCCTCTGCCTGCTTGTCGAAACCACTCTTTATCAGAAACGCCCCGGCACCAACGCCGACGGCACCGCCCGCCTGAGTCGCATAATTACCTCCACTGCTGGCTGCGGCCAGACCACCTACCACGGCCGCCGCACCGGCAATGAATCTTCGCCGGGCGGAGTCACGCAACTCTCTGAGCGTGATAGTTTCCTGGTAGCTCTGTTCGCGCCAGGAATCATAGGGCAATCGCATCTGCCTAACATAAGTCGCGTAGTAATCCTGCACAGTGTCGATGAACATGAAATCGCGCTCACGGATATTGCGAATGCGACCCAGGATCGGGTCGTTTTCTGCAGGCAGAGAAATCAGTTGATATTCCCCCCGACGGTTTTGACCGAGATAAGCACCGAAGACTTCATCCTGGAACTTTTGGGCAAACAAAATTTCCGAAATCGTTCTGATTTCCTGAATTTCATTATCTTCTATATTGCTCTGTCGATAGGCCAGCAGGTCATTGGCGATCTTGTTGTAAATCACCTGGAACGGATCGTTCTTCTGACGCTGCTGTGGGTCATAGCTGAACTGGCTGATAATCTCTTCATATTCTTTGGTGTACCACTCACGGCCACGCGAGTCTGATACCTTGACGCGAACAACCATAGACTCGCCATTTGATCGCAGAATGGTGCCATTAACCTGCACATCCATAGGGCTCTCACCGTTTGGCATGACCCGCACGATGCCCCAGTTGGCAGAGCGCTGAAGGGTCTCGGCTAACAGGTAAGGCGCGTAGCGGGATTCAGCTACCCGGATTTCACCGTTGACGGTGTCTTCTTCATCTTTATCGATCTCATCTATGCCTGGGTCAAAGACGGTGATGCCAACGTCAAGAAGAAAATCCTCCGGCACATTCTGGCTGTCTTGAACGACTGGTGTATAAGTGGTCGACTTTACAGTGTGCGTGGCGCATGCATTGACAAAAATTGCCAGGCAAACTATCACGACTGCGTGCTTAAATTGCAGGATCATTGCTCTTCACCAATACCCGTATAATTTCTATATTCTTCCCAGAGTGCTTCGCGCAACTCAGGATCCGGTTCTCTCATAGCCGCTTCTCTGAGCTGCCGTGCGACGACATCATCATCGCGCCCACTCGGAATATCTTCCGGGGGCGGGAAAGTCTCCGCTGGTTCGCCGCTGGAAGAAGAAGGCCTTCCGATGGCGGCAACAGCGCCTGCTGAGGCAGATGAGGCGGCCTCTTCCATGGTTTGCGGCTGTTGGCCGCCGCCAGCAGCACCACCGGCTGAACCCCCATCTCCACCTATCGCGACAGAACCTGCTTCGTTGCTTTCATTCTGGGCACGCTCTCTTTCCCCGAGGATGAATCCATCGAAAGTCTCGTAGCCGCGGCGCAAACGCTCATCGAGAATGGCAGCGCGTTCCGCGGTAGTCGCCGCGCCTGCACCAGTTGAAACTTGCTGCGATGACCCACCTGAAGCCCCCGATGGCAGAGAATCTAGCCCATAATCCCCACCCGGCCTTCTTAAAGCGCCATTTCTTGAAGATTGCATCCCACTTTGTCCATTTTGCAGGTCGCCAGTAGAAGAATCTCTCCCACCGGCGTCTCCGCCCTGCTGCTCGCCCGGAAATCGGGAATCTGTGCCAGCACCCTGGCCAGCGGATTCCTGGCCTCCGCCGCTGGCTTGCTGAACATCCGCGGAATCGCCTGTTTGCGCGTCCTGACCTCCACTTTGGCTCGCGCCTGCGCCCTGGCTTGCACTACTTGACGATGAAGAAGCCCCAGGAAAAGACGCTGTGGGCATTGATGCCCCACCTGAGGAAGAACTGCTGCTTGAAGATGAACCACTCGCAGATTGCGCGCCAGACGCTGAACTGGACTGAGAACCAGAGGAGCTGCTCTGCCGTTGGCTTTGCTGCTGGCTTGAGCTTGACTGCGATGAAGGTGAAGGCAGCTGAGGCGTCGACGGGCGCGAGCTACTCGAGCTGGACGGTGAGGGCATGCTCGGCGCACTGCTGGAACTGGATGACTGAGAAGGAGGCATCGGCATGCTGGAGCTAGACTGGCTCTGGCTAGCAGATTGGCAAGCCACCAGGATCACACCTATCCCACCGGCTAACGCTAACTTGAATAGATTCATTGATCTCTCACTACAGGATTGCGCTCATTTGATTTCGCATTTTGCCGTTCATTCGACGCATTTAACTGAATTTGGCGTCTTTTCGCCGCGGTTCTGAGGGTGTTTTCAGGGCGCTTTTCATCACGCCTTTCAGGACTCTGATCAACGATGGTAAACAGCTGATTAGCGCTGCCTGATTGCGTTTAGCCTGCCACCATGGGCACCGCTGTGCGTCCGGCCCCTCGCCCGCATACGCACCGGCTTGTTATACGTTCAAATTGGCAGAAACCCCCTTAATCCTTGCTGAATGGTGTACGAATCGTTCTTAAGATCGTACCCCTAACAGCGCTAAATTAGTACCAATACCGGACCCGAAAGCGGTTACCTTCGGTAGTTACAGGGACCCCGTCTACGAGGATTGGACGGAAGGTAAGATCGCGCATTGTCCGACTCACGTTGCCAATCCGGATGATGTTGTCTTCGTTCTCGTCACTAAGAACCTGTACCGACCTTACAGAACCATTACGAGTTACCGTGAACATAAGATCAGCGTAATCAACCCTCAGTGAGGCACGCCCCTCACCTTTGGCGCTGCCACGGCCCATCCTGCGAGGCTGCCTGTCAATCACCGGTATAGGTACGACCGTGCCGAACAGTTTTTCTCGCGTGGCTGCGCCGTCTTCTTGCACCGCCAATAGATTCCAGGCTGTCTGGTAAACCTCGCCAGCGCGACGACGCTGTTCATAGATGAGGTACCAGTCGGCCAGGTTGGTCAAGGCCTCGGCGAGCAGATTTACATCTTCGCCCTGCTCGTAGTGAGTCACAATCTCGCGCAGGGCCCCTTCACCGGCACTGAAGCCGGCAGGCTCTGTTGAGTAGCGTTCATTGAGGAGCTGCGCCAGCAATTCCTGGCTGGTTCTAAACTCTGTGTTATCGACCTGGTTGAGCAATTGCGGGTTACGAGAAATCTGGTAAGAGGTCTGCACGACATTATTCAGGTATGGCACATATCTCTCATCGTCTTTACCAAAGTGAAACTCCACCAGTCGTGCCGCGGCATTGAACATGAGCTGCGCGGTACTGAGGCGAATTCCCAGCGCCTCGCCGAGGCCAATATTAAAAGCCTGCATATTCCATTGCCCCATCTTCTCAAGCACTGGAATGATGCGGGGATCAGTGGGCCCGTAGGCGCGCTGCTGAATATAGAACAGGTAGTCATGATAGAGATCCGCATCACTCCATTGTCCCAGCGTCGTGTAACTCTCGATCATGTCTTCGACGATTGGGATTTGATCAGTAGTGTGCAGACCGCTGTTTATCCGACTAACGTGCATCGCCCGGTCCAGCGATTGCAGTGCAGCAATATGATCGCCCTGTGCCTGATTTAATTCACCCAGCGCGGCGAGTTGTTCCACCAGGCTGACGTCCCATGCGCCACCAGCGGTCTCAGTGGTCGCAACCGCGGTACTGTACTCCTCGATGGCGAGGCTGCGCTCCGAGAACGCAGGATCGTCTTCAGGGCTTTGCGCAGGCGCGCCTTGATCTGGATAAATCGGATCCTGTCCTTCAATGATAGGAATCGGGAAATCAACGTAGAGGACGCGCGAGCCCCCCTCTGTTTCTGCTGGTTCCGCCTCAACGGGCTGATCCCCCGCCGCTGCAGCGGCAGTTGCAGCAACGCTTTGAGCGAAGGAAAATCCATGCAGCAGCATGACCGCCGCGCTGAATGCGACGATAAAAAATGGGGGTGATTGAGTTCCGCTAATCTTTTTCATGAAAATTGGTAGCGCCTAGTCAAAAAATGCGATCAATAACCCGGATAAAACCAGTTCTACGCTCCGGGTGGCGGCAAGGTTTAAAGACAGCGGCTAAGCCTTTACCCACTTATAAAACACCCTCTTGGCACTGTAAACAGCTAAGTCCTTGAAACCTCATTAAAAGCTGACGTTTCTGCGCCTCCCCCAACTCAGACTGTTTTCTGTAAGCGCAGATTGCCACTCGGGTCAGTTTCAGCGCACCAATCCGGCGCCACAAAAGTTGTCGCTGAATATTCGGTTATTACAGCCGGGCCAAACAGTCTTCGCCCGGATTTCATGGCGTCACGCGCAATCACCGCAACCCCGTCTTCGCGCCCATCTTCAGCATAGACCTCGCCATTGGCAACATTATCGCTATCCTTTTGCACTGTTGCGCCCGGTAACTCCAGGGCGTCAGCTACAACCTGGACATCAACGCATATATTTACCAGTTCAACTGCTCCAGAGAGGGCGTAACCATAACGACGCTGGTGCATCGCGTTAAAGTTCATAAGGGTGTCGGCAAGACCGACCCAAGGCACATTCAGAGTGTAAGACTGTCCGCGATAACAGATGTCGACGCTACGTTTGGAGTTGAGCTCAGGCGGCTGTGCAGACTGATCACTGAGCTCTTCGGTCGCCTGATCTTCCAGAGTTTGAAATTCCGCCTCCAGCGCAGAGACTTCAATCTGGTCCTGCTGCAGGCCGACCGTCCTGGTGAACTGACGCCCGCGAGTTGCTACCAACATGCCCAGCGCAGACAGCACGCCACCGCGAGATGGCACCATGGCAAATTTCATCT
>MDSV01080303.1_pt1 | contig 21762 bp, 20 predicted proteins | sample 810851 | NCBI WGS metagenome assembly MDSV01 (sample SAMN05326640, study PRJNA326480) | marine metagenome | isolation source: seawater | place: Atlantic Ocean: North East | collected 2012 | reverse complement strand
ATTGAATATATCTTTACCAGTTTATCCTAAGTTAAAAAAACAAGAAATTGATGAAATATGTAGGGAGATTATAAAATTAGTATAGCATGAATAATAAAAAAATTCTTCTTGTAGGTGGCTGTGGTTTTATAGGACATAATTTAGCTATTCATCTAAAAAAAATAGGAGCAGATCCTGTTATAGTTGATAGTCTTGCAGTAAATAATATTCTCTCATTTGCAGATAATGATATAAAAAATAAAAAATTATACTCTTCGATACTTAATAATCGTATTGAATTGCTAAATATTAATGAAATAAAGCTAATAATACAAGACGCAAGAGATTATCATGCCATCTCAAAAATATATAACGAAATTAAACCTGAAATAATAATTCATTTAGCTGCTGTATCTCACGCAAACAAATCGAACAAAGACCCACATAGTACTTTTGATCACAGCTTTAGGACTCTAGAAAATACCCTTGATTATGCAAAAAAAAATAAAACACATACGATTTACATGTCCTCAAGTATGGTTTACGGAAATTTTGACTCAGAAGATGTCAAAGAGGAAAGGCCATGTAAACCAATTGGTATCTATGGCACGCTTAAATATTCTGGTGAACTTTTGGTAAAGGCTTATAGTGATGTATTTGACTTGCCATATACAATTATAAGACCCTCAGCTTTGTATGGGGAGAGGTGTGTAAGCAGACGCGTCGGGCAAATATTTATTGAAAATGCAATCCAAAATCTTGATATTTCTATTAATGGAAATGGAGAAGAAAAATTAGATTTTACATACATTGATGACTTAATAAATGGTATTAGCCTATGTTGCAATAATAAGAATGCGATTAATCAAACATTTAATTTAACATATGGTAAGTCAAAAAAAATAAATGAGCTTATTGAGATACTAAAAACAGAATTTCCAAAAGTTAAAATCTCCTATAAAGAAAGAGAGAAATTTATGCCGGAAAGAGGGACACTTGATACTTCTAAGGCAAAAAAATTGATCGGATATAAACCAATAAATCCAATTGAAACAGGATATATTAAATATATTTCCTGGTATAAAAAATTTTGGTCTAACTTAAAGAGAGATTAATCTAGAGTCTGATGGTTAAAAAAAAGATTAATTCTAAGAAAAAAGTGATGATAGTTGCTGAAATAGGCAACAATCATGAAGGATCTTTTAACCAGGCAAAAAAATTAATCCAAAAGGCTGCACAATCAGGTGTTGATGCTGTAAAATTTCAAACTTTTAAAACAGATGAATTTATCAATGATACAGATCAAAAAAAATACAAACGTTACAAAAAATTTGAATTGACAAAAGAAGAATTTTACAAACTTTCTAGGTTTGCAAAAAGTAAGAAACTAATTTTCATATCAACACCACTTGATATTCAAAGTGCAATTTTTCTTAATAAATGTGTTGATTATTTTAAGATTTCGTCTGGAGACAATAATTATTTTCAGTTAATTGAGAAAGTTTTAAGTTTCAAAAAGCCAGTAATCATATCTACAGGACTGTTAAACTATTCTGGGGTAAAAGACATTTTGAAATTTATTAAAAAAAAAAAATTTCCTATGAAAAAGGTATTTTTATTACATTGCGTATCTGATTACCCAGTTGAAGATAAAGAAGCTAATTTAATTTCAATTAAATATTTAAAAGACAAATTTAAAGTTAATATTGGGTATTCTGACCACACACTTGGAATAGAGGCATCTATTATGGCTGTTACATATGGATCTAAGGTTATAGAAAAACATTTTACTTTAGATAAAGGTTATTCAAATTTTAGAGACCACAAATTATCAGCAGACCCAGATGAAATGTCCAAATTAGTTAAATCTGTAAGGAGATCTTCGGCAATGGTAGGTATTTATACAAAGACAATTTCAAAAAATGAAAAGAAAAATTTTAATTCGATGAGAAGATCTTTGTATGCAAAAGTTCAAATTGATAAAGGCGAAAAAATAACTTTAAACAAAATAAAGTTAGTAAGACCCCACAATTCAATTTCTCCAAAAAAAATAAACAAAATTCTAAATAAAAAAGCAAAATCTTTGATTAAAAAAAGTCAGGCTATCAATTTTAAAAGTGTTTGAATTAAAAAAACTTTATAGATGTTTAAAATAATAAAGAAATGTCCACTTTGTGGTTCTAAAAAAAAATCAAAAATAATTAAAAATAATAGAAATATTTACTCATATTTTCTATCGAAAATTTTAAATTTGGATGAAAATTTTATTTTGAAAAATATGCAAAATTATAAGTGTGATAATTGTGAACTTATTTACAAAAAAAAATGGATTTTCCCTAAGAATGTTGAAAAAATTTATAGAGACTTTCAGCCCATGCATCCTGGAGGGCTTAATACTCTTAAAAAAAACTTCGGTAAAAAAAAGTTTATAGAGTTAATCAAAAAATATAAGTATTTTTTAAATAAGAAAAACTATGAGTTTTCAGGCAGAAAAAAAAGAGAAATAATTAAAATCTTAAACTCAACTCAAAATAATAAAATTAACTTTATTAAATTAAGAAAAAAATTTGTACATAACTTGATTAATGACCAACTTGATTTTGTAGTTCGGGATAATTTAACTCTTTCCAAAATGATAGATAAACCAAAAATCTATTCACAATTTTCAGGTTTTAGGAGTGACGAAATTTCAAATTATTTAAACAAAATAATTAATTTGGAAAATATTTCATCTTACGCTGAAATCGGATGTCCTCTTTGGGGCAATTATAATCATTTTCAAAAACCATGGATAAAACAATACTTTATTAATATTGATGAAAAAAATTTTTGGAAACCAAAACATTGTCTTAAATATTTGTCTAAAAGAGTTAAGATAATAAAAAAATTAAATAGAAATAAAATTGATTTTGTTGGTATTTATAATTTTTTAGATCATCCTGAAAATCCATTAAACTTATTTCGCAAAGAGTTAAAAAAAGTAGAGTACTTGGCAATAATTTGCGAAGATATAAATCTAAGTAAAAAAATTGATTGTCAACATTTTTCTTCTTGGGGCTACAAATCATTGTTATTCCTATCAAAAAAAATTGGATATACCATTATTGCAAAACCATTAAGGTTAAGTAATTCAATTTTTAAACTTTATGCATTAAAAAAAATAAAACAAAAAACAATGAAAATTTAGAATTTTATGAAAATTTTAGTAATTATAGATAATAAATTACTTTATCAATTTCAAATAATAAAGGATTAAAAAAGTGAAAGAAAAAATAATTACTGATTTCCTGAATTACGATAAAATGGATAACTCTCCCAAAAAATATCTAGAGTTACCAGCTTTTGACAAAAATTATAATCTAAAAAAAAATATAATTTTTTATAAAAAATGGGATAATTATTCAAAAAGATTAAAAGATAAACAAAGAATCTTAAGACTGTACGATTACTTCCTAGGACAACTAACAATTTTTTTGAATAAGTATCATAATAGAAATTACTCAAAAAGGTATTGGTCAATTATTTTAGGCCAATGGTTGTTTAAGTTTATTTCACCTGTATCTTTCAGATGGAATTTAATTAGCTCTCTTGAAAAAAAAAAATATATTTTTTTACAAAAAGAAATTAACTCAAACGATGTTATCCCGTTAGGAATTGAAGATTACTTGAAAATGTCCAATACAAATTATTGGAATCACTATATTTATACCCAAATAATCAAGCATTCTTTTTCTGATAAATTAAAAATGACGAAAGTAGGAAAAATAAATAAAAATAACGAGAGAGATTCGATCTATCAAAATTTAAAAAAAACAAACATTAAAGAAAAGTTATCTTTATTTATTCAAAAATTTTTAAATTTTTTTCCTCAAAATAAAAATTCTCTTATATTCTCAACTTACATGTCAAATTTGCAAGAAATGAAACTAAATTTATTAACCAATAAATCTTTACTATTCTATAAGATGCTCAGGCCTTATTTACTTTTTGAAAAAAAAAACCTCTTCAATATAAATAGAAAAAACTTCAAAAAACTAAAATCTTCCAAAGATAGTTTAGAAAATTTTTTAAGTATTGAAATATTAAGATGTCTTCCTTCATCATATTTAGAAAATTTCGAAAAAGTAGAAAATTTAGTGAATAAAATTCCTTTCCCCAAGTCACCGAAAAAAATATTTACTACGCTTGGAATTTACAGAAGTACTTTAATGGATAGATATATTGCTCGAAATGTAGAAAATGGTTCGTCTTTAATTCTAGCTCAACACGGGGGATATTATTTTCAAGAAAAAAAACATTTTTCTTCAATTCACGAAGTAAATATATCTAATAAATATTTATCATGGGGAAACATTAAAGAGAAAAAAGTAATACCAATTGGAGTAATTAAAAATGTAAATAATAGTAAGAAAAGATCAAATAAAATTATATTAGAAGTGAGAAAGCGAAATAGATATACAGGTGAGATTAAAATAGATAGTGGTTTTTTAGAGACCAAAAAATATTTTGATAATATGTGTACTTTTTTTTCACTTTTAAAAGGAAAAAAAATAACTGAAAATTTGTATATAAAATTGCATCCCGTCAAATCATTTTGGCAGGAGAAAAATCAATTTCTGCACCATAACCCAAAGTTAAAATTTTTGGATGAAAATAAAAATATGATTAAAGAAATTAATTCTGCAAAATTAATTATTCATACTCATTTGGGTACAGGACATTTGGAGAGTTTAGCAATTAACATGCCAACTTTGATTCTAATGGTAAATGATCTGAGTTTATTTAATAGTAAATCAATAATTTATATAAAAAAATTTATTAAGTCAGGTATCTTACATACATCGCCTAAAAGCCTTTTTAAAAAGTTAGAAAGTTTAAATAATATTAGAATAGAAGATTGGTGGAATAATAAGAAAAGGCAGAATTTATTAAAAAATTACACAAAAGACTTCTGTTTTTTAAATAATAAAAAGATAAAAGATTTACAAAAAATAATCACAAATGCGTAACTTTACATGAAATATGATTTAAAAAAATTGATCAATAATTATCAAACTTTACAATAAACTAAATGAATAATGATACTTTGTTATTAATTGATTTAAATAAGAACTTTAATCTTAATGAAAAAAATAAACAATATATTTATTTGAATAATGGAAAAATTAACTTAAGGAATTGTAAGCAAATAAAATTAAAAAACTTTTCTTATTTAAAAAAAGATTTTCAAAAAAAAATGATAAATGAGTTTAAAAAAATTATTTATAGAGATCCAAAAAATAAATTTTTTTTATCAGAAATGGAATTTTTTAATTTAAGAAATGATAAATCTAAATTTCCGGATAGAATTTTAAATTTTTTGATTATAAAAAAAATATTTTATTTAAAGAATATTAAGAAGATAAAGATTATTTCTGACAACAAATCAACATTGAAAGTTTTTGATAATTTTAATTTAAAAATTGAAAAAAAAGACCTTTCAAAGTTTGAATTTAAAGCTCTATTTCCCCATCTTAAAATAATAAAGTTTTTGATCAAAACTTTATTTTTAGTTATTTTCTTAAAATTTAAAAAAAAACAAAAAATAAAATGTACAAAAAAAAATAACTTTTATTTTTCAATTTATCCAAATAAGTATTCTTACGGGAAAACAAACTTTTTAAATAAAAATGAAAATTTTTGTAATTTTCTTTTGACTGATGAAACGCATTTAAATTTTGATCTTAAAAAATTAATTTATTATGCAAATCTAACTCACAATAAAAATATGATAAATATCGAGGGGTATATAAATATTTTTGATATTTTTCATCTCCTTTTGAAACATTTTTTTAATATTTTTTTCTTTAAATTTGATCACCTAATTAATATTAATCTAGAAGGTTTGAATTGTAAAAAAGAGTTAGAGAACATCTTTGTTAGCAGTTATATAAATAGATCTAAGTTAGATATATATTCTAAAGCCATTCCACTTTTTTTGAGAAATAATAATGTTTCTAGTATTAATCTCTATTTATTTGAGTTTAGTTTCGGTTTTTATTTAATAAGAAAAATTAAGAATTTTTCGAATAAAATTAAAATTTCTGGTTTTCAACATGGAATTTATTCTGATAATCTTATGTGGCTTGATTTAATTAATGTTTTAAAACACAAAAGAATTTATGCTCCTGATAATATTTTTTGTTTAAATAAATATAGTCTTAAGAATTTTAGATCTAAATTTAAGGACATAAAAATTTCAATCATCAAAAATTCTATAATTAAAAATAAAGAAAAAAGAGATTTTATTAATGAAATAAGGACAACAAATAAATCCAATAAGATATTAGTTTTAACTGGTCTCCATGATATTAAAGATCTATATTTTTATGTAAAAAATATATTAACTTTAGATAAAAAAAATATTTATTATTTTAAACTTCATCCAAAAAATAAATTTCTTTTTTATGAGGAAAAAAATATTAAAAAGATTATTAGTTTTAAAAATATTAATTTTTCCAATATAATTATCTCTCAAGCTTCATCGTTACCTTATGATTTCTTAAATTTAAATCGTAATTTTTCAGTTGTAGATTTCGATTACAAACAAAATTACATCTCTAATTTATTAAATAGAAATAAAAGAATTAAAATTTTAAATAATTAAAAGTTAAAAAATATAAAATTTGTCAGAAAATATTTTTTTTAATCTAAATTCTAATTAATAATTTATAATCTTTAATTGACTTGTTTGCATTGAAATCCAGATCATATTTAGTTAGATCATTTAAATTAAACTTCATTAATTTATTCTTGGATTTATAAATTTTAATAATCTTTTTTACATACTGATTAGTTTCATAACATTTGATTAGATAACCATTTACACCATTCTTTATAAGAGTTTCTGATCCAATAGATTTAAAACTTATAATTGGTAAACCACTAGTTAAGGCCTCTAATATTGTTATACCAAATGACTCTATTCTTGATAAATGCGCATAGATAGTACTTGATTTGTAATATTTAATTAATTTAGAATTTGGAAAAAAAAGTTCATCATTATTTATTTCCTCTACAAGTATGAAATTTTTTCTATGTTTTGAAATAAATTCATTTTTACTTAGTTTACTGACATTTCTTCCTATTATTACCCATTTAAACTGAATCTTCTTCAATAAACATCTGCCAATTTTTTCTACAAAGTCAAAGCCCTTTTTTTTTTCAGCATATCTAGCAACAGTTATAAGAGTAAGTAATTTAGGTCTGAAAGATCTGTACTTGTTAAATTTTTTAAAGTGAATGCAATTAGGAATTTCTAATATTTTTTTTTTTGGGAAAATTAAGCTTAATAAGATCTTTTTTTATTTCTTTTGATATACAATGTACTCTGTCGACTAGTTTAAGATTTTTTTTTAGCATCTTATCATAACTTAAATCTAATCTATAACCATACTCAATTTTCTTGTCCAATTGAATATCTACACCTTGGAATGTAAATACAACTTTTTGATTTAGATCTTTTAGTACTTCAAAAATTATTAAAGTTTTAAAATTAATCGAGTGAAAATGCCAAACATCATATTTATTAGTATCAATTATTTTTTTTAGATAATTTTTTAAAAAGAAATTAACTTTGATTTTGAAGTAGTATCTAAGAAAGTAAGTGCTATTTATTATGAATTTATTAAAATTATTTATCCTATATAATTTTCTTTTATAGAATCCTTTTTTTGTATTCCAAATATCTACTGTATGACCTTTCTTGGAAATTGAATTAGCTAAATTGTGCGTTTGTATTTCTGCTCCACCAACCAAGGGTAAAAAAGTTGAGGGTATAATTGCAATTTTTAAAATATTTTTCACCGCACTATACTTTCGTTGTAATATTTTCGTTACGCAGTAATTTCTTTATCATTATCTTTGTATATATGATTTATTTATAGTAATTTGATCCTTTAACCAATTAAAAATAGTATAGCGCTGAAAAAAATAAAAATAATATATAATTCTAAATTTTGCCACTTTAAGAAATTAAATAATTTTTTAATAAGGATTTAATTATTACTCATGAATGTAAGATTATGATTAAAAATAGAATAAAATTGCTTGATTGTACATTAAGAGATGGTGGATATTACAACAATTGGTTTTTTGAAAAAGAATTAATTAACGAATATTTAAAGGTAATGGATTTAATAAAAATCGATTATGTTGAAATAGGATTTAGACTTTTAGATAAAGTAAAAATTAAAGGACCCTGCGCATACTCGGAAGAGAGTTTTTTAAAAAAACTTAAAATTCCAAAGAATTTAAAGATAGGCATAATGGTTAATGCATCAGATTTTGTTGGACAAAAAAATATTATTGAACATGCAAAGAAACATTTTAAACCAAAAAAAAAATCTATCATTTCTCTTATAAGAATAGCTTGTCATAATCATGAAGTTAAAGATGTTATACCACTTATAAATTTTTTAAAAAAATTAGGTTATGAAGTAGGGGTTAACATAATGCAAATACCTGAATTATCCCAACAAGAAATTAAAAATACGGTTAAAGAAATTAAAAGAACGAAAACAGACGTTTTGTATTTTGCAGACAGTATGGGTAGTCTTGACACCACAAAAACAAAAAAGATTATCCATAAAATAAAATCTATTTGGAAAAAAGAAATGGGAATTCACACTCATGATAATATGGGCAGAGCCTTAGAAAATTCTGTAACTGCAATTAATAATTCAGTAAATTGGATTGATTGTACAGTAACAGGCATGGGAAGAGGGCCTGGAAATACTAAAACAGAATATTTAATTTTAGAGTTTGAAAGAAAAAAAGAACACCTAATTAAATTATTTAATTTGGTAAAAAATTATTTTGAACCTTTAAAACAAAAATATAAATGGGGATCAAATTCATTTTATTATTTTGCTGGATTAAAATCTATACATCCAACTTTTGTTCAAGAAATGCTGAGTGACGATCAGTTTGATAATGAGGATATATATTCCAATCTTAATAATCTTAGTACTCTTGGAGGAAGAAAATTTAGTAAAGAACTAATTTCATTAGGTAAAAATTATTATAAAAAGATGAACAAAGGTGATTGGGAACCGAAAGAAGTTATTAAGGATCGCAATATTCTTATTCTTGGACCAGGTTCTTCAAATATAAAATATAGAATGAAAATTATAGAGTTTATCAAAAAATATAAACCAATAGTATTAGCTTTAAATGCCATTAGCCCAGTCCCTAAAAAATATATATATGCGAACGTTGTTTGTCACACATTGAGATTATTATCAGACATTGATAAGTATAAAAATTCAAATAAATATTTGATTACTCCTTTTTCTAGTTTTTCAAAAAATATAAAAACAAGAATTTCAAATAAAAAAATATTAAACTTTGGACTTCAGGTAAAAAATAATAAGTTTAAATTTGAAAAAAACTATGCGTTATTACCAAACTCTTTAGCTATAACTTATACCCTTGGTGTATGCACCAGTGGTGAATGCAAAAAAATATTTTTTGCTGGTTTAGATGGATATGATAACGATAGTCCAAAAAAATTTGAAATGGATGGAGTTCTCCAAAACTATAAGTTAGAAAAAAAAGCTAGAAAAATAGTCTCTTTAACACCCACAAATTATAAAATTAGTAGATTTAAGATTTAGAATGTCAGATTTTTTATTAGTAATTCCCGCAAGATATAAATCTACAAGATTACCCGGTAAACCACTTATTAATATAAAAGGCACACCAATGATTATTCGAACATATAACCAATGTAAAAAAGTAGTAAATGCTTCAAAAATTTTAGTGGCAACAGACCATACTAAGATTTTGAATTTGTGTAAAAAAAATAAAATAAATGTTATGATGACGTCAAGCAAATGTCTTACAGGAACTGATAGAATTGCAGAAGTTGCTAGAAAATATAAAAAAAATTTTTATATAAATGTTCAAGGGGATGAGCCTATTTGTAATCCGAATGACATAAAAAAAATAATTAACATTGCTAAAAAGTATCCTAAAAAAGTAATAGGCGGTTTTACAGAAATAAGGAATGATGAAATGTTCAATTCTCCCCATATTCCAAAAGTTATAACAAGAAAAGATGGAAATCTAATATATATGTCGAGGGCACCAATTCCCTCTAATAAAAAAAAATCTTTGGTAAAAGCATGGAGACAAGTATGTATTTATTCTTTTCCTCATAAATCACTCAAGATTTTTTCAAATTTTAAAAAAAAAACACCTTTAGAAGAAATTGAGGATTTAGAATTGAATAGATTTATTGAAATCGGTTATGAAGTAAAAATGATAAAAATGTCAAATAAATCAATTGCAGTAGATACAAAGTTTGACCTCATAAAAGTAAAAAAATTGATTAAATAAATTTATAGTATGTAATATATAAAATAATCTCAAAGAACACATAGAATGTTGAATAAAATTGGTATTACTGGTTCAAGTGGAAGTTTAGGAAAAGTAATTTTAAAGAATAAAAAAAATTTTCGGATAATAAAATTTAATGGTGATTTAAGAAATCGAAAAAAAGTTTTTAATTGGATAACTAAAAATAAAATTAAGACTGTTATTCATCTTGCTGCAGTAGTACCAATTAGGGTGGTAAATCTTGATAAAAAAAAAGCATATAATGTAAATTTGATTGGAACAAAGAATATTGTTGATGCTTCAATTAAGAATCGTATTAATTGGTTTTTCTTTTCATCAACATCTCATGTATATAAATCATCTAATAAAAAAATTTCAGAAAATTTTTTAAAAAAACCTATTTCATTTTATGGTAAAACAAAACTACTGGCTGAAAATTACATAATCAAAAATTTTAAAAAAAATAAATTAAATTATTGCATAGGTAGAATATTTAGTACTACAAATAAAAATCAAAAAAAAAACTATTTAATACCTGACTTAAAATATAAGATTAAAAAATCCAACAAAGTAATAAAACTTGAAAATCTTCATCATTATAGGGACTTTATTTCTATGAACGATATCTCACAAATAATCTTTAAGTTATATAGTCAAAAGTTTTGTGGTGTACTAAATTTAGGAAGTGGCAAAAAAGTATATCTAAAAGATATAGCAAAGATAATTGCGAAGAAATATCATAAAAAGATTATTTTCAAAGATAATAAAAAATTGACCAGTCTCATAGCAGATAATAAAAAATTAAAAAAAATCATTAAATTTAAATTATCAAGTAAAATTGAAAAAATGATATTTTAGAGTATGACAACAACTCCATTCAAATTTATTTTACTTATTATAAAAAAATTTATTATATGCATTTTGTTTATTTTTATTTAATTTCATATTCTATAATTGGATATGGAATTTTATTGTCCAACTACCTAGATATAAGAAAATATAGTTTTGGTTATTTAGGAATTTTAGGACTCAGCTTTTTGCTTTTTATCTCTTTTGGTTCTTCAATGATTATAAATCATAGTTACTTATTTAACTTATTAATCCTTATACTTGGACTAATATTTTTTTTTATTCACATAGACAAAATAAATAATTTAAAAAAGAATATATATATTCATCTTGTTGTATTTACTTTACTGTTATTGTTTATAACCATTTCAAAAAATCATGATGATTTCTCTTATTATCACTTTCCCTATATATCTATCTTAACGGAGTTTTCTCATCCTCTTGGTATAGGATTGCTTAATAACGGTTTTAGAAGTCCTTCATCAGCTTTTTTTATAGGATCAATGTTTTACCTACCAGGAGTTAATATTTATCTTTTTCATATTACACCCGCATTTGTATTGGGATTTTCAAATTTAATTTTAATACAAAAAATTTTTAATGAAGAAAATTTTAAATTATTAAAATTTACGAATTTTATATCATTAATATCTTTAATTTTTATCAATATTTTTTTTTACAGATTGGCAGAGCACGGAACTGATAGATCAGGAATGATACTTGTCATAATTTCATTTATTTTATTTATAAAAGTTATAAATTTAAAATATAAAGATCATCTTAGTGAAATAAAATTTTTAATTATTAGTTTATGTTTCGCGATAACTTTAAAGCCTTTTTATTTAATTAATATCCCTTTAATATTATTACTATTATTATATGATAAAACAAAAGATGTTTTTTTAAACTTGTTTTTTTCTAAAACATTTTGGTATTGTTTATCTTTAATATTTTTTATAATTTTTTATACATTTATTAACTCAGGCTGTTTATTTTTTCCTTTAACTTTTACTTGTTTTGGAAATTTGCCATGGTCAATGGATTTAAACTCAATCAATGATATTAAAATATGGTTTGAGTTGTGGTCAAAAGCTGGGGCATCACCTAATTTTGTTGTTGACGATAGAATTTTTTACATTTCTGACTTAAATTGGATCCCAAATTGGATTCATCATTATTTTTTTAATAAAGTTTCTGATTTTTTATTAGGTTTATTGCTACTATTAATAATACTCACATTTGTTTTTAGAAATAATTTTGGAAAGAAGGTCGAAAAAAAAATCAGTTTTCTATACTTATATATCTTATTAGTTTGTTTTCTTCTAGAATGGTTTTTTAATCATCCAACCTTAAGGTATGGAGGATATCATTTAGTTTTTTTATCAATCTTCATCCCATTTAGTATTTATCTAAATCAGCTGAATATTGATTTTAAAACTTTTGAAAGGAAGGCAGTAATTTTAATTTTTGTGACTGTAATAATTTTTTCTTTTAGAAATTTTGATAGATTATATGATGAATATAAAAAATATGATTATAACCCACTTATAAACTTCAATTATAAATTTATTGGTGGAGATAAAGAATTTCATTATAGATACAATTTTCATTTAAGAAAAAAATATATAAATTATAATAGCTTTAAATTTTTAGGTAAAAACTTTGTTTATTTAACAAGGAAAAATTTTTAATATTAATTAATTTTTTTTTAAATCAATATAAATAATGAACTAATTTTATTTTTTATTTTAAATAAAATGGTTAATAATAGAAAATATATCATGAAACAAATATTTGCTAATAATAGTAAAATAATTACCAACTTAAATCTTATTTTAATTTCAATACTACCAATAGGAATAGTTGCTGGGAGCTTAATAAGTAACATTATTATAGGTTTGATTGGAATTCTATTTGTTATAGAGGTTATTATTAAAGACGAATGTCATTATTTTAATGAAGCAAATTTTTATTTTTTAATAATAATTAATATTTATTTAGTCTTAAATTCTTATTTTATTTCTGCAAATGAAGAAAGTGTAATCAAATCTATTGGCTTTATAAGATTTATAATAATGGCATATGCAATATCTTATTATTTCAAAAAATTTGATAAAATTTTTTTAAGATTTTGGTTATTATTTTTTTTTATTGTAAGTGTAGACTTACTAATTGAATTTTTTTTTGGAAAAAATATATTAGGATATGAGTCATCATACCCAGGAAGACTAGCCGGATTCAGTGGGGACGAACTAAAAATAGGTGGCTTTTATTTTGGATTTATCTTTTTATCACTTTCTACATTTATTAATAAAAAAAATTATCTTTTATTTATATTTTCAGCTTTATTTTTTGTTATTGCAATTTTTATTGGAGAAAGATCAAATTTTATAAAAATATTCACCATGTATTTAATATTTTTTATTTTTTTTATTAGAACTTCTAATTTAAAAAAATTTTTGTTCATTTTTATTATGTGTTTTCTTTCTATTTTAATAATTTCACAAAATCCAAATTTAAAAGGAAAATTTGTAAATCAAATTTTCAACACTCCTTTAAAATCCTATTTAAATGCGAATCAAAAAATAGCTACCGGTAAAGGACTGCATTCACAAACTGAAGTTATTGAGTTTATTTCCTATAATCAGCACTTTAGTCATTACTATGTAGCTCTGAAAATTTTTAATGATAATAAATTATTTGGATCTGGTTTTAAATCTTTTAGAATTGAAAGTAATAAACCAGAATATAAAAAAGAAGTTTTTGGTTCATCAACTCATCCACATCAATTTCATTTTGAATTATTATCAGAACTAGGTGCTATAGGTTATATTCTTATTATATCAAATTTATTATTTGTTGTTTTTAGGTATATTCAATCAAGCCAAAAAAACGCTATAAGTAATTGTGCGTTAATTTTCATTATAGTCTCAATAATACCAATATTACCGACTGGAAGTTTTTTCACCAGTTATGGTGCAACAATCTTTTTTATAAATTATTCCTTTTTAATTCGACCTAATTATTTAAATAAGGTAAAAAATAAAAGTGAGTAATCTTACATTGTTAATTCCAGCTAACAAGGAAGCCGAGTCCTTACCTATTTTTTTACGTGAACTTGATAAATATGATTATAAAAAAATGGTAGTTCTTCAAAAAGAAGATAAAGAGACAATAGACTCGATTAAGAATTTTAAAGATATTGAGTTACACATCCAAAAAAATAAAGGATATGGGAGCGCTCTTAAAGAGGGTTTGGAAAATATTAAAACTGAGTTTTTTTGTATTATAAATGCAGATGGATCAATGAATCCAAAATATTTAGAACAAATGCTTCAAGATTGTGAAGACTACGATCTTGTTTTTGCTTCAAGGTATTTAAAAGGTGGAGGTAGTGATGATGACGATTGGATTACTTATTTAGGTAATAAAATCTTTTCTTTCTTAGGTAATCTTTTTTTTAATTTGAAACTATCAGACATTCTTTACACTTATATTTTAGGAAAAACTAAGAAAATAAGGGAATTAAGTTTAAATTGTCATGATTTTAGAATTTGTGTCGAAATCCCCATAAATGCCAAATTAAAAAAGTTAAGATATATTTCAAATCCAAGTCTAGAAAGAAAAAGAATTGCAGGTGTAAAAAAAGTCAATGCTTTAAAAGATGGTTTTTTAATTTTAATTGAAATGATTTATTTATTTATCAGAAAATTTTTAGTTAAAAGATAAATTTATTTTTTGATTAAAATACATTGACCCATGTAATTTTTTAAAAAATGGAAGTTTTTATAATTTTTTTTTTCTATCTCATAAATAAATCTTTTAATTCCATCCACACCCCAGATTCCAAAATCATCAAAAATTACAAAACCTCCTTTTATAATTTTTTTTTTTACAAAATTAAAAACATTTTTCGTATCTTTGTAAGTATTTACATCAATATGACAAAGTTTTATTTTTTTAATTCTAGGTTTAATCTTTTTTGGAAAATATGCTTTATGCACAAAAGTATTTTTAAGCTTAAGTCTTAAAATATTTTTTTTTACAAAATCAATATCACTATAATTGAAAATATCTTTTTTATGTAATCCATCATCTTTTTTAAATCCTTCAAAGCTGTCAAATAAATGAGTATCTCCATTTTTGTTTGCTTTAGCCATTATGAATCCTGATCCTCCCAATAAACATCCTATATCTAATATCATACCATTAATTTTACGCACATTGTTGGCACATTGCCATAAAGTATAAGCTCGAGGATTATCAAGTAATGTATACTCTTTAATGGTTTTAAAAAACACACTAAAGTTTTTATCTTTGAGCCAGGGAGAATGGGTCGCTGATGAAATAATTATTTCATCATTTGCATCAAGTTTACAAAAGAAACTAGCAAAAAATTTTATTATATTTTGTAAAAATTTCTTTGACGATTTAAGTATTAAACTCTTAATATTACCATATGGATGTTTGATATTTTTCATTTTAAATTAATTCCACATAACAGGCATGCCCATTTTTCTTTTTTTTTTACCACAAAACTTTGATTACAACTTTTTTGATTACATTTTTGAAAAATATTTGTAAATTCATATGTTTCGTTTGTTTGAAAAAATTTTTGTTTATAAAAAATATCTTTTAATTTAATTAGCAACAAGTCAAAAAAACTAATAAAAATCTGCAGTTTAGGGATCTTTGATTGACCTTTATTTCTATCTTTAAAGTGGATAGGAACTTCTATTAAATTCGCATCTAACTTTTTCATTAGCCAAACTAACCTCACACCCAAACTATATCCTTGGGCATTTAATTCATTAAATGGTAATTTTTTCAAAAGTTTAACACTATAAATCCTATAATATGTAGTTATTTCATTTAGATTAATATTAAGAATTTTTTTAGCAAAATAATTGCCGCAAATAGAAATTATTCTTCTTATGCCTCTGTAATCACTTTTTGCCCCTTTGCAAAATCTTGAGCCAATAACAAAGTTTTCATTTCCAGCATATTTAATCAAGTCTGGCAAATATATAGGGTCGTGTGAAAAATCAGCATCCATCGTTATCAAAAAATCATAATTATTCTTTATAGCAAAAACTAACGATAATTTATGGGCTGTACCAAGACCTAATTTTTTTGGACGTTGTAGAAAAATTATATCTTTATCATTTTTATTTTTAATTAATTCTTCTGTATTGTCTCCAGAGTAATCATCTATTATTAAAATTTTAATTTTAGGAAATTTATCTCTTATTTTATTGGTTATTTTAACAATATTTTCACCCTCTTTGTAGGTTGATAGAGATATTAAAATATTTGAATTACTCATTTTTTATAATTTTGATAGTAATAAAATAAGTGTAGCTTGTTACTTAAAAATTAATAATTATTAAAGAAAATAATATGTTTTTTAATAAAAAAATAACCATTTATCTAGTTTTTAGCTTCACACTATTTTTAGGTTTTCTTTTAGAAGAAAATTCTAGTGGTGGTGCAAAAATTGATCATGAAATTTTGTTACCTTATATAAATAACTTTTCGCTTGATTTTAGTAAAGGTTTAGAAATTTTTTTAAACAACCCTGTAAGTTTAATTCATTCACCAGTATTTTATATTATTTCAGGTTTTTTTCTCAAAATTACTGAAAATTTAATAATAGTAAAAATTTTTTACATAATTGTAAGTTTAACATTGCCCTATTTTTTTTTTAAAATTTTAAAACAAAAATTTCAAACAGAAAATTTTTTCATATTTTACTTATCTCTAATTATTTTCTTATCTCCTTTTTTTAGAACCTCAGCTATATGGCTCTTGGGTGATAACTTAAGTTTAATTTTTTTTTCACTATCTATATTATTTTTTTTAAAATTTGATCAAAATAAAGAAAATGACGGCTTCATTTTTTTAAGTATTGGATTTCTAATTGCCTGTTGCTACATTAGATATTATTATTGTATTTTTTATTTTTATTATCTTTACTATTTTTTAAAAAATTTAGATAAAAGATTTTTATTTAAAATTTTGTTTTTTTCATTTTTTTTGTCTACACCAGCATTATTTTACTTCTTTTATGTTATTACTGAATTTAACTTTTTTCAAACTTTAAGTGTTACTGGGAAAATGGATTATTTAAATTCAGCAATTACCATTTTATCAATGATACTATTTTATGCATTTCCTTTTTTGATTGATAAGGACTTGACAGTATTAAATTATTACAAAAAAAGAATTAAAATTGTTTTTGTCTACATATTTATATTTTTAATAATTTACATACTTAACTTTTTTTTATTAGTTGATTTCATAAATTTTTCTGAAAAAGGAGGAGGTGTATTTATTAAATTTTTTAGACTTCTAGATATCAGTGAATCTTTTGGTATGTTATTCACTGCATTTATTTCATTAATATTATTAGATTTTATATTTAAAAATGACAGAGTTTTGAATTATCTTCTTTTATTTATTTTAATAGCTTCTTTACCTATGGCAACAATTTATCAAAAGTACTTAGATCCATTGTTTTTTTTAGTATTTTTCGGGTTGATAAACTCAGATTATATTAAACAAAACATTTTAAAAAAGAAATTTAATTTAAAATTTATTTTTAGTTATTTTTTCTCATTTTATTTATTTTCACTATTTTATTATTTAAGTTAAATTGGAGATTATTATGAATAGCAACTTTGTAAGTATTATAATGCCTTATTATAAGAAGAAAGAATATATTCATAAGTCAATTGACTCGATATTAAATCAAACCTTTAAAAATTTTGAAATATTACTGGTAGATGATGAGGGGACAAATGAAAGTCATGAAATTATGAGAAATTTAGAAAAAATTGATAACAGAATTTTAATAATTAAAAATAAATATAATCTAGGAGCTGGTTTATCAAGAAACAAAGCTATCAAGTTTTCAAAGGGTGAGTATATAGCTTTCTGTGATTGTGATGATTTGTGGGAAAACACTAAACTAAAAACACAATTAAACTTCATGAATGATTTAAAGATTGATTTTAGTTACACATCCTATGATATTATAAACAAAAAAGGCAAAGTAATTAGTAGCAGGATTGCAGAGAAAGAAATCAGGTTTGGTCAATTAATTAAAAATTGCAATATTGGGTTGTCAACAGTGATTATGAAAAAGGATCTTCTTGGTAAAATAGACACTGATTTTCCAGACCTTAAAACAAAAGAGGACTTCGTACTTTGGTTAAAACTTTCTCAAAAGGGTGTGAAAATGTTAGGATTAAATGAAAAACTAACTTATTGGAGGAAACTTAATAACTCTCTATCTTCTTCTACTTTTCAAAAAATAGTTGATGGTTATAGAGTATACAGACTTTATATGAAATATAGCATGATAAGATCTATCACTTGTTTGTTAATTTTATCCTTAAATTTTTTGATAAAGAAAAATAAAAATTAAATGTCAGCTTATCTTACGTACCTCTTTTTTTTAACTTTTTGCTTAATATTTTTTAACAAATATTTAACTTATAAAAAATTCTTAATCAGCGAAACTGGTGATGAACATCAAAAATTTGCATCAAAAATTAATACGCCTTTGACGGGAGGCATTTTAATTTTTATGAGTTTAATTTATTTATTAGACAAATTGGAAATCTTTTTTTTATTATTCTCTTTTATGATTTTTGTATTAGGTATTTTATCTGATATGAAATTTTTTAGATCAGCTAAATTAAAATTATTTCTTCAAATCCTGATAATTATTTTTTTCGTAATTTTGAGCGAAATACAGATAATTGATACAAGAGTTTATTTGCTAGATAAGCTTTTAACTAATACCTATTTTAATTACGTTTTTGTAATTTTTTGCATTTTGATAGTAGTTAATGGTTCAAATTTTTTTGATGGATTAAATACTTTAAGCATTGGATACTACTTACTTATATCTGCCTTACTTTTTAATTTAAACTTCAATCAAGAGATCTATATAGACAATTTTCTTCTTATAAATTTAATTTTTGTATTAACAATTACTTTTATTCTTAATCTTCTAAATAAGGTTTTTTTAGGTGACTCGGGGTCTTATTTATTGGGTTTTATCTTCGCTATATTTCTAATCAATATCTATAAACAAAATACTCATATTTCACCTTTTTTCATAATACTTTTATTATGGTATCCATCTTTTGAATTACTTTTTTCTATGATTAGAAAAGGAACTTTAAAGAGTTCTGCCCTAGAGCCAGACTCCAACCATCTACATCAATTAGTTTTTTATTTTTTGAAAAATAAAAATTCTTTGAAAGTTTTTTCAGCAAATTTGCTTTCTGCGAATTTAATTAATGCCTATAATTTAATTATTTTTTTAATTTCGATGAATAATATTACAAATACGCAATTACAATTAATCTTAATTTTATTGAATTTAATGATTTATACAGTTATTTACTTAAAACTATTTATTTTTAGATATAGAAGAATATGAAGAAAAAAATTGCGTTAATTTTTGGAGTTACAGGCCAAGATGGTTCATACCTTTCTGAATTTTTAATTAAAAAAGGCTACCTTGTCCATGGCGTTAAAAGAAGATCATCATCTTTAAATACAGGTAGAATTGATCATATCTATCAAGATCCATTTGAAAAAAAAAAAAATTTTTTTTTACATTATGGCGATGTAACAGATGCTATTTCAGTTTCAAGTTTAATTAAAAAGATTAAACCAAATGAAATTTATAATTTAGCAGCTCAATCACATGTTTCGGTCTCTTTTGAAGTTCCAGAATACACAGCAAATGCTGATGCAATTGGTGCTTTAAGAATTTTGGAAGCAATAAAATTTCATGGTTATGAAAAAATAACTAAATTTTATCAAGCTGGTACCTCTGAGATGTTTGGTAAAGTTAGAGAAGTTCCTCAAACAGAAAAAACCCCTTTTTATCCGCGAAGTCCTTATGGAGTTGCAAAAGTTTATGCTCACTGGATAACAGTAAATTATAGGGAAGCCTATAATATATTTGCTTGTAATGGAATTTTGTTTAACCATGAAAGTCCAGTTAGGGGAGAAACTTTCGTAACAAGAAAAATTGTTCTTGGATTGTGTAGGATCAAATTAAAAAAACAAAAAATTCTTTATCTGGGAAATTTAAATGCTAAAAGAGATTGGGGTCACGCTAGAGATTATGTTGAAGCGATGTGGAAAATGTTACAAAAAAGAGCACCTTCTGATTATGTTATATCTACAGGAAAGCAATATACAGTAAAACAATTTATAAATTTAGTTTTGAATGAATTATCTATTGAACATAAATGGAAAGGTAAAGGGATTAACGAAAAATGTTATGATAGCAAAAATAATTGTATAGTCGCTTGTGATAAGGAATATTTTAGACCATTAGAAGTAGATACGTTATTAGGAAATTCAAAAAAAGCAAGGCTCGAATTAAAGTGGAAACCAAAAACACCAATTAAAACTTTAGTAAAAGAAATGGTTAATTTTGATTTAAAGAAATTAATTCATGATAAATAAAAATTCAAAAATTTTTGTTGCAGGTCATAACGGATTGGTTGGTAGTGCGATTGTAAGAAAATTAAAAGAGAAAGGTTTTAAGAAAATCATCACAATAGCAAAATCTAAATTAAATTTAACAAATCAATCTAATGTTTTCAATTTTTTAAAAAAAAATAAACCTAAGTTCATTTTTATAGCGGCAGCCAAGGTTGGAGGAATATATTCAAATAATAAATTTAAAGCAGAATTTATTTATAGCAATTTATCTATACAAAATAATATTATTCATGCAGCTTATAAATGTAATATTAAAAATTTGATTTTTCTCGGCTCAAGTTGTGTTTACCCTAAATTATGTAAGCAACCTATAAAAGAAGAATATCTCTTGAGCGGGGTTTTAGAAAAAACTAATGAACCATATGCTATAGCAAAAATTGCCGGAATAAAGATGTGTGAAAGTTATAATTTTCAATATAAGACAAATTATAAATGTCTGATGCCTACAAACACTTTTGGACCAAATGATAATTATGATAGTTTGAATTCACATTTTTTTCCATCATTAATAAAGAAAATTCACACTATTAAAAAAAATAAAAAAAATACTCTTATTCTTTGGGGTGACGGCTCCCCAAAAAGAGAATTAATTTTTGTAGATGATGTTGCGGAAGCTTGTGTTTTTTTCATGAATAAAAGAGTAAAGGAGTCTTTAATAAATATAGGAACTGGAAAAGACTTTACTATTAAAGAATATGCAAAACTCTTATTAAATATAATTTATCCAGATAAGAAGGTTTTAATAAAGCTTGATAAAACAAAACCTAATGGGACTCCCAGAAAAGTATTAAATATCAATTTAGCAAAGAGATATGGTTGGGTAGCAAAAACTGACATCAATAAAGCTATTAGAATTACTTATAAAGATTATCTTGCTAAAAGTAGTTAAAATTAGACCTCTTACTGCTTTACAATTTTTAGATTCTTGAGTATAACGCTCGTGCCGGTGATTATTGCGAAGGTGTCATACCCGATCCCATTCCGAACTCGGAAGTCAAGCCTTTCAGCGCCGATGGT
>MDSV01053945.1_pt1 | contig 21762 bp, 12 predicted proteins | sample 810851 | NCBI WGS metagenome assembly MDSV01 (sample SAMN05326640, study PRJNA326480) | marine metagenome | isolation source: seawater | place: Atlantic Ocean: North East | collected 2012 | reverse complement strand
TCCATCGACCAGGTGGACGGCGCGGTGACGTTCCGCGATGCCGAGGACGGCGGCGCCGTCGTCGAGCAGTGGGACGCGCAGATCATGAACGTCTGTCTGCAGGTCAACGCCGTGGTGGAGCTCATGGAAAAAAAGAACGTGACGGTCGCGATGTGACGGGTTTCGTCGCGAGAGCGCCTCGATTAGAACGGCCTACATAGAAACGAGACGAACGCCCCCCGCGTTTTTCGGACGCGCGGATTCCGGAACGCGTCACGCGATTTGCCAATCGATCGGCGTGCCGCCCTCGCTTTCGATGAACGCGTTCGCCTGCGAGAAGTGCTTGCACCCGTAGAAGCCCCTGTGCGCGGATAAGCCGCTGGGGTGCGGGGACTTCAGAACCTTGTGCCCCTTGGATCTGTCGATGAGCCGTTCCTTTTCCTGCGCGTTTTTGCCCCACAGCAGGAACACGAGGCCGGAACGGTTTTTGGCCAACGCGCGGACGGCGGCGTCCGTGAACGTCTCCCACCCTTTTTTCGAGTGCGAGTTCGCCTGGTGCGCGCGGACGGTGAGCGACGCGTTGAGCATCAACACGCCCTGCGTGGCCCACTTGTCCAGGTCCCCGTGCGTCGGTTTCGAACACCCAAGGTCCGTGCCGAGCTCCTTGAAGATGTTCTGCAGCGAGGACGGCACCTTCCACCCGCGCGGCACGGAAAAGCTCAGGCCCATCGCCTGGCCGTCGTCGTGGTAAGGGTCCTGACCGAGGATCACCACCTTCACGCGCTCCATCGGACACGTGTTGAAAGCGCGGAAGATGTTCCCGGGCGCGGGGAACACCTTCGCGCCGGAGTTCCACTCGCGCTTGAGGAACGATTTCAGGCTGGACATGTACTCCTTCTTGAACTCGCCTTCGAGGATGTCCCGCCACGTCTGCTCGACGAGCAGAGCGTCCAGGTCGGGGGTATCGCCCGCGTTCTTTGCAGCTTCCCACACCTCCATGGCTCTGTGCTGAAGCCGTTTGCTCATCGCCACCTGTTTGTTGAGCTCAGCGCGTTGCCTCTGCGCATCGGTCAAGCCATCTCCAGGGGCGGCTGTCTCAGAGGGACTCTTCGAGGCGCTCTTCGCGGGACTCTTCGCGGGACTCGCGCCGACGGCGTTGGAGACGGGCGCTGGGGCCGGCTCGGCCGCTTCGATCACCTTGGACTTCTTCGCCACGGGGGCGAAGAACGACTGAATGCCCCGCTTATCGGGCGCCATCTCTCCCGCGCGTCGGGTGTGGCGTCCCGAGCCGAGGCGCGATCGGGGCAGTGATTCAGTGTGCCCACGTGCGCCGGCTGCCGGGTGCGTCGTGCAAAGTTCGAAAAACCAACTGTTTTTTTTTTCCGTTGATTCGAATTTCTCGGCTCCTACGACGCCCGTCGGTGGTGTCATCGCACTCCACGGTCCGCGTGACCGAACCCACGAGTGTTCGCTCGGGCATTTCGCGCGTGCGCGTCACACTGCCGCGAAGCACGACCTCCGCGGGTGACTGGAACGACGCGCCGGGGGTACTCTCCGCGTTCGTCGTCGTTCGAATTTCGACCACGTTCCCGGCGACTCGGTCCCCAACCCGAGGTTCGAGATGGCGCCCGACGGCCTTTCGGACCGCCAGTTCCGGCGTAAGGTGTTCGAGGAGCTCCAGAATGCCGGTACTATCGACGGCCTGAAAGGTACGCTCCGGTCGCGCTTGGTCGGCGTCCTGCAGCGCCGCGACCCCGGCGTGTTCGCCAGCAGCGGCCCCGAGCATCAGACGCTGTGGCAGAGGGCGGCGAACAGCCTGTACGTGGAGTACCTCGCCTCGCAGAACTACGGCTACTCGCTGTCCGTGTTCCAGCCCGAGTGTGGGCTCACGAACCAGCAGGTGATGACGCGCGAGGAGCTCTCCCGAGTGCTCTCGTTGAACGGCCCCATCGCGGGGCACCTTCCCGCCAGCCCCACGAGCGATGCCCCCGGAGCTCCGCCTTTGCTCGTGAGCCTGCTGCAGGGTGTCGCCGACATGGGCGGCGCCGGCGCGAGGCGAGAGATCCAGACGCAGACGGACGACGACGGCGGGAACAGCTCTCTGTCGCTTCGACTCGCACAGATCGATGAGATGCACGAGCGCGCGGTGGAGACGGAGCGCGCGGCGCCGCTCCGCGACGCCGAGGCGCGCATGGCGGCGTTCCAGAAGGAGTGCGAGTCGCGCCTGCGCGCGGAGATGGAGGAGCAGGTGCGCCGCGTGCGCGACCACGAGGTGGGCCAGGCGCGCCTGGAGGAGGCGGCGAAGCACCGCCGCCAGATCAAGGAGGCACGCGAGGAGCTCGAGCGCGTGCACGCCGAGCGCCTGCGCAAACTGCGCGCGCGCGAGGAGAGCCAGACGGAGCGCGTGCGCGCCGCCGAGGCGTCGCTCGAGCGCGCCGCGTTTGACCACCGTCAGCGGCTCGCCGCCGAGCACGAGACGCTCCGCGAGGCGAAGGCTACCGCGCAGCAGGAGGAGGCTGCGCGCGCCGTGCGGCGCGCGCGCGAGGACGAGCAGCTCGCGCGGCGCGAGGCGGAGATGGCGTCCAAGGAGCAGCAATGGGCGACGCGCTACGCGGAGCTGTCCGCGCAGGCGGAGCGGCGCGCCTCGGCGCGGCGCCTAGAGACGGACTCCGAGGCGGAGCTTCGGCTCGAGACGGTCACCGCGGAGATGTCCGCCATCTCGGACGAGCGCGCCAAGCTGGAGGCGGACCGCGCCGCGCACGCCGCCGAGCTCGCCGCGCTGGCGCGCGCGCGCCGCGAGGCGGCGGAGGCGCGCCAGAACGCGGGCGAGCACGCCACGGCGACGGACATCCTCGAGGCGCAGCTGCGCGACGCGCGCGCGCAGCTGGACGCAGCGAGGGACGCGCTCGAGAAGCGCGGCGTGCCTCTCCCTGTGGCCGCCTCGGACGTCGGCGCGGGGGGCATAGGCATGGGCCTCGCGATGAACGCGGGCGTGGCGAGCGGCGCTGTCTCGCCGGGCGCGGGCGGTCCCGCGTACTCGCAGCTGGTGGCGGCGACAGAGCGAGCCAAGGCGGAGACGCAGCTCGCGCGCGCGGAGATTGCGCAGCGCCGCGGGGACCTGGCGCGGATCAAGCGGGAGCGCAACACGGCGATGGCGGAGCGCGGGGACGCCGTGCGCGAGGCTGCGGAGTGGAAGGGCAAGTACGATCTCGCCAACGCGATGCTGGACGAAGCCGTGCGCCGCGCGGAGGAGACCTGGGCGACCATGCAGGACACCAAGGCGACCATGCGCGTGATGCTGGACGAAGAGCGCGACAAACGCGTGCAGGCGGAGGCGGCGGCGGCGGCGTTCCGCACGGCGGCGGAGATCCCGGGGGTCACCGCCGTCCAGCTGGGGCTGCGGTCGTCGCTGGACGACGGCGTCAAGGCGCGCGCGGGGACGGATGACTCGCCCACCGTCAACGTGCTCCGCCTGCAGCAACTGGAGCACCAGCAGGAGGCGCAGCGCTCGGCGCTGGACCAGTACAAGCGGAAGCTGACGTACGAGAGGCAGGCGCAGGAGGCGAGCGCTGCCGTCGCCGCGGCTGACCTCGTGGCCATCCGTCGCGCGGATGCCGCGCGCGCCAAGGCGGAGCAGGAGAAACACAAGTTCTACGTCGCCGAGTCCGCGGCGGGCGCGCGCGAGGAGGAACCCGAGAGCGCCGAGAAACCCGCGTCGCCGAAAGCCGTCTCGCCGAAACCCGCGTCGCCGAAACCCGCGTCGGCAGAACCCGCGTCGCTGAAACCCGCGTCGCCGAGCCAGGAAGACGCCGCCGAGGCGAAGCGCCGGAGCGAGGCTGCGGCGGCGCTGGAGGCGGACCGCAAGAAACGCGAGGCGCTCAGCGCGAAGATCGCGGCGGCGCAGGCGGCGGACGCCGCGTCCGCCGCGCCCGCCGCGCCCGCCGCGCCGTCCCCGGCGAAGGCGAAGAGTCCGCGGACCACCGGGTCGGACGATATCGAGGAGGTGATCGAGGAGTACGATGACGAGTTCGTGCCGGAGGAGCTGGACGAGGACGCGGAGGCGGATCTGTCCATGCCCGCGGACTCAGACTTCGACAAGTCCTTCCAGGGAAAGAGCGGGAGCGGAGACAGCGTCTTCTGAACGACGCGCGCGGCGCGCGAGAGCGGTACGCGAGGAAACCTCCCTTTTTAGTGAAAATTCCCCTGGGATCTTTTCTCTTCTCACGATCGTTCGAGTCAGCTCTCGGAGTCGTCGGAGTCCGACGCGCGCCCCGCGTCACCGTCGCACAGCCGCCCCCCCGCGCCGCCGCCGCCCCAGAGCTCGGCGTACATCTCGCGCTCGGACGACGCCGCGTACCCGGTTTCGAAGCACCGTCCCAGAAACCCGCGCTCGCCGAGCGCGGGGTCGCCCGCGTCCGCGCCTCGCTCGGCAGTCACGAACCCCTCGGCGCCCTCGTCCAGCATACGGTCGAACGACCTGCCGCTGATGCAGCACATCTCGGACATGCCGTCCATGTCCACCACGCGCTCGCGGCACTCGTCGTCGCACACGTGCGCCTTGCCCGACGTCTCGCAGGCGAAGACGTCGGCGCCGAACCGCTTGTAACTGCACCCGCTGGCCAGCGAGCAGTGGTGCCTGGCCTCGGCGCTGGAGCCGTCGCCGAGGCCGCGCGACGCGCGCCAAGCCACCACCGCCTCCGCATCCGTGGGCGTGGAGATGAGCACGTCGTCCGTGTGCAGCGCGGACCACTCCGGCGGCGTCGACCGCTTCGCCGCCGCCGACTGCACGAAGATGTGTCGAAGCGGGCCGTGCTCCGCGCTCGCCGCGAGCATCTCGTTCGCGTCCTCCAGGCAGTACAGCGCGCGCCACGTGCTGCCGCGAGCGGGCCCGCCGCCACGGCGGCCGATGACGGACCCTCGAGCGCCTCCGTTGCGTGTCTCCCCTCGTTTCGCCGCGTCGCGCTCGCGCTGTTTGGGATGTCCGAAACGAGCGCAGTAGCACCTGCGCCACAGGGCGTCGTCCAGCGTTGGCGCACGCAGCTCGACGCACGTCTGTGCCACCTGGGTCAGGTCCTCGGGCGAGAGCCAGCGAAGGACAAGGTGTAGGAGCTCAGGAGGGAGCGTCGCGAGGCCTGGGGGCTGAGGCTCGCGCTCGCGAAGCCGCGCAGCCTTCGCCGAGGGCGCCTCCGCATCGGAGGTTTGCTCTTTTCGTTTCCTCGACGACGCTTCCGCGCCTAGCCCTCTCCGTGCCTCCGCCTCGACGAGCTCTGCCTCGAGCTCATCGGCTAAAGCGTCGCTGGCGTCGTCGCTGTCGTCGTCGACGACGGCGACGTGCTCGAGGAACGGGTTTCCGACCGAGGAAGGCGCCACCGCGGTCGCCATAGCTGCCCGAAGTGAGGCGCTCGTGTGACGCATCTTGAAAGAACGTCGAAAAACTTGAGAGTTTTTCGACCTGGAGGACATGCAATGTACTTATATGAACATTTAGTCAGGATCGGTCCAAGTATACCGTATGTCGAATTAGTCATCAATTTGGACAAAAAAAATAGAGAAGCGGTGGCGGCTGCGGTTTTCGTCCGAACGTAAGCCGAGACCTCGCCGACGGCGCGCCCTTTTTACGTCGCCCAACGCACGCCACGTGCATCCGCCGAGCGTTCCGTCGCCGCGCGTGACAGGGCTCCCGCCGATCAGAGCGACACGTCTCGCGTCTGACCCCACGGCTCTCGCCGCATCCGCGCCCGAAACCGAAAGCTCACGATGTCCACCTGCGTGCTGGTGGAGACCGGCGAGGAAGACCCGGTCGTGTCCGTCGCCACGCTCGTGAGCGGCCTGATCGGTGATTCCTCGGACAAGCTCGCCGCCGAGTGCGGCGCGCTGCTCGAGGCGGGCAAGTTCGTGGACGCCATGGGCAAGATCATGGCGCACGGCGCCAAGCTCTTCGCGGACGCTTCGGACAAAGATCTCGAGGCTGCCGTGCTGATCCTGGGAGGCACCGCGCAGCGCCTCCCCGCCGCGGACGCCGCCGCGTGCCTGGAGAAGCTCGTGGCCGAGGCGCTCGCCAGCACCGACCGTGGCGCGATGCGCGCCACGCTGCTGTTCCAGCTGTACAACATGCAGGCGGACGCCGCGGCGCGCTTCGCGACGCTCGCGAAGATCCTCGCGTACGTCAAGCGGGCCAAGCTGGGCGCGCTCGTGGATCCGCTCGCCCGCCACGTCGAGGAGAACTACACGACGTGGAACCTGGACGCCGAGGCGACGCGTGCGCTTCTGCGCGACATCTTCACGATGCTCTCCGAAACCCACGGCGCCGTGGACCCCAACGGCGCCGCCGCGACGCGCGTCCTGGAACTCAGGCTGAAGTACCTCAAGACCTTCGCCGCGGGTGAGGCGCTCGACGCCGCGGGCGAGGAGGTGGCGACGGCGGCGGTGGTGTCGTTCATCCAGGCCAAGGACATGATGTTCCGGTGCGACATCCTCGGCTTGCCCGCCGTGCAGGCGCTCAAGGGCACCCAGTCCGCGCCCGTGCTCGAGCTGCTCGCCACGCTGCTCACGGCGAGCGGCGTCGACGCCTTCGCGGCGTTTGCCGCGAAAAACGGCGCGCTGTTCACGCGGCTCGGCCTGGACGAGGCGGAGTGCGCGGGCAAGATGAAGCTGCTGGCGCTGTGCGGGCTCGCGGAGAGCGCCGTCGGGGCCGGCGGGCAGGTGACGTACGCGCAGGTGGCGGCCGCGCTGTCGTGCGGAGAGAGCGAGGTCGAGGGCTGGATTGTCCGCGCCATCGGCGCGCGTCTGGTCGAGGCGAAGATGGACCAGGTGCGCGGCGTCGCGACGGTGACCCGCGTCGCGCACCGCGTGTTCGGCGAGCAGCAGTGGAAGGACCTCGCCGCGAGCGTCGAGTCGTGGAGGGAGAACTTGGCGGGGGTCGGGCAGGCGGTCGCCAAGTCGGTGGCCACCGGGAACGCCACGCTCACCAAGGAAGCCGTCGCCGTCTGACGTCGCCGGGCAGCCGCGAGCGTTCGCTCTTTTTGTGACGCGACAACGAGGAAGGTTGAACCGCCGTCGGCGCCGCCGATGGACGCACAAAACCCCGACCGACGCGTATCTCGCTCGCTCGCTCGCTCGCTCGCTCGATGCGTCACGCGCCCCACAAGACGGCGACGCCGTTCTTGTCCGCCGTCGCTAGCCCTCTCTGTCCCCACGCGCACGTCGCCACCGCCGCGTCGTGCGCGCGAAGCGCGGCTTGCAAGCCGCCGTCGCGCGCGCTCCACACGAACACCCCGCCGTCCGCGCCGCCCGCCACGACGTGCCTCCCGTCGGGGGAGACGCACGGATTCGCCCACTGGCTGCCGCTCCGGTACGCCGAGGCCCTGAACGTCTGCACCACCTCCCCGGCCCCGCCGCGGAGATCGACCAGCTTGAGCGTGTTGTCGCGGCTGCCGGTGACAAACTGCGACCGGTTAGAGGGCATCGTCGCCACCGCCGTGACGTGCTGCGCGTGCGCCTTGACCTCGATCGGGTCCGCGGACTGACCCGGCTTCTGCCGCAGGTCCCACACGCGACACGCCCCGTCGAAGTGGCCGCTGACGATGACGGACGCGCCGTCCCCGTACGTCACGGCGTTGCAGTTGCTGGCGCACATGATGCTCGCCACGCAGAACCCTTTGTTCAGGTCCCATGCCTTCACCGTGCGGTCGTGCGCGCACGAAACCGCGCGAGTGGACTCCCACGGGTTGAAACGCGCCGCGCACACCTTGTCCGCGTGGCCGGTCATGGTGTGCCGCACCCTCCCTGAAGTGGCGTCCCACAGACGCACCGCGCGGTCCGTGCCCGCGCCGAGGAGCATCATCGATCCGCCGCCGTGGCGCGTGTCCGGCCCGCTCGAGAAGTCGGCGTCGAGAAGCGCGCCCGTCGCGCCAGTCAAACGCGCCGGCCCGGTGGCCAGGCCCGTGTCCACGTCCCACAGCGCGATGACCTTGTCGTCGCCCGCGGTGGCCAGCACGTCTCCGCCGGGCGTGAGCGCCACGCGATGCGTGCCCCCCGCGTTCGCGCGAATCGAGACGCGTTTCCGGGCGGGGAAGTAACGCCCCGCGAACGCGCCCGTTTCGGCGCCGGCGAGGCTCGCCATGCTCGCCGCCGACGCCGCAGAGAGGTCGGACGCCATCGCGCGGAGCTCGTTCTCCTTCTTCTGGCGCTTCAAGTCATCGTACAGGTCGTTGATCTCGTTCATCTTCTCCGCCTCCTGGACCTTGATGGCCATCAGGCGCTCCACCAGCATCGCGTTCTCGGCTTCCAGCTTCTCGGCTCTCGCCAGAGCGTCGTCGCGGCCCGCCAGCCGCGACTCTGCCTCCGCCGCCGCGCGCTGCGCGGCGGCGCGCGAAATCTCCAGCGCCGCGTCCAGGTCATCCCCGCGCGCGATAGCCCCGTCACGTTCGCGCTCGACCGCCGCGAGTGTCTCTCGCGCGAGTTTAAGGTCCTCCTCCGCTTTCGCAAGCCGGTCCTTAGCCACGATGACTTGTTGGGAACTCTCCGCGTGCTGCTTGTAGCTCGCCGCGAGCTCGGCTTGGAGCTCGGTGACACGTGCGGACTGGTCCTGCGCCGCGGCTCCCCGCGCCGCAGCCTCGCTCGCGGTCTTCAAGCTCGCCTCGGCGTTCGCCTTGCCCTCCCCGAGCTCGGCGCACTGGCGCTGCAGCGCCGTCACGCGCTCCTGCAACGTCCTCGCCTGACGCTGCGCCACGGCGTTGGCCTCGAACACCGCCCGAAAAGCATCCACCTCGCTTCGGTTCCTCGCCTGCAGCTTGGCGAGCAGAGCAGCGGGCGTTTCGCCGTCGGACATCGTGCGCCCAGCAGAACGACCCCGCGAAGAGGCAAGCCTGCCCCCGGGGGGTTTCCCTCGCCGCGCGTCTCCGAGTGCACTCCGAGACCAAATCTGACGTATATTTTCACTTCTTTTTCTTTTTCAACGAAGAGCCCGATGACACGTTGACACCACGCCACATTTCCCAGAGCCGAGGAAACATCATGCCGTCCGTGCAGGAAGTCGAGGAGCTTCTGCGCACCGCGCTCGAGGCGACGGAAGTGGACGTCACCGACATCAGCGGAGAGTACGTCTCGGCGAGCGTCACGTCCCGACCGCCTCGACTCTTTCCCAGAACGATACGTCCTCTTCCCGTCGATCCGTCCGACCGAGCTGACGTCTCCCCACCTGTTCGCCACAGCTGCGGGTCGAGCTTTGAGGTTTCCGTGGTGAGCAAGCAGTTTCATGGCAAGGCTCCGCTGGCGCGCCACAGGCTCGTGCACAACGCACTCGGCGCGCTGATGGAATCCATCCACGCGCTTTCGATCAAAAGCGCGAAGACCCCGGAGCAAGCCGCGGCGTGAGCGAACGCGGCGAGGCACGTCCGGGCCCTCAAAAACGCGGCACACGACGAGCGGACGCGGGACGTGGGCGCCGTGAGCGAGAGCGACGCGATGCTGACGTTCGTCGGTATGCGTCGACACACGAGCGGGAGGTCAACGAAGAAATAGAATCACGCGATACCTACGGTACCTATGCCACCGCCGCGGCGGACGACGAGGAAAAAGCGACTCGCGCGAGCCTCATCCGCCCCCCGAGATTCAGAGGTGGTAGGTGTGCACCTCGCAGTTCTTCAGGCTCCTGTTCCCGCCCACCAGCTCCTTGAAGAACGTGGAGTGCCCGAACACGACGAACGTCTTGTCCTCCCGGCTCATCAGCCAGTGCCGGAACGTCGCGACGCGTTCCTTGAACTTCGCCGTCGGCTCGTGCGACTGGAAAAGCCGCCGCTCGGCGTCGTTCGGGTGGTGCGGGCGGTTGTACCACCACACGTCCCCCGGCAGCCGCGACAGGCTCAGCCCGAGCAGCGGGAACTCGTTCATGAGCGCGCCCTTACACCGCCCGATGTCGCCCGAGGTGGCGAGCTTCTCGGACAGGTGCGGGTGCACGATCACGCGATCGCCCCACGAGATCATCTCCGCGGCGTCCGGCTCGAGCGTCTCCGAAGGCGACGCGCCAACCGCCTCCGCCCCGAGCTCGCCGGCGTCCGAGCCCAGCCGCCGGAGCGTCGCCGGCGCCGGCGTCTGCTCGTCGCACGCGCCGTTCGTCGCCGAGAACCGGCTGCTCTCGCCGCGTAGAAGCAGGTCCACGCCGCTGAGACCGCCGAGACCGCGCGGCGGGGGCTCGTCCGCGCGCGCCGGCGACGACGCGTCGACGCGCCCGTTTTCGTCGCTCTCGCGCGGAAACGCTTCCCCCCGCGCCTCTTTTTCGCCGCCGCGCGACAGCCTGCTCTTCCCCCCCGCCGCGCGCCCCGACGGCGGCTTGCCCTCGCCGCCCACGCTCTTTGGCACCCCCCCGCCCGCGGCCTCGCTCATCGCCGCGGCCTTCCTCCTCTGCGCCACCGCCACCTCCAGCGAGGACTTGTAGCCGTGCACGCACGTCTCCATGGCGCGCGTCAGCGGCGACGTGACCCACACGGCGTCCTTGGGGAGCTTCGAGAGAAACGCCCCCAGCCCCTTCGCCTGGCGCACGCCCAGTTTCGTCAGCGGCGCGTCGAAGATGTTGGGCTCGTCCCAGGACCCGGGACCGCTGATGGCCTCGTTGTACGTGCTCTGCCCGTGCCGCACCAGGTGCACCACCTTGCGCCCGCGCACGAAGATGGGGAACAGCCGCTGGTTGGACGCGCCGAGGTCCGCCGCGGCGGCGGCGTCCCCCGCCGACGCCATCGCCGCCGCCGCGGTGCGCCCGTCGCTCATCGTGCTCTCCGACCGCTGGAGCGAGCTCGCGAGCTCGTGTCCGGGGGACATGATGTACTGCGATCCGCCAAGTTCGCCGGGGGAAAGCGCCACGTCGTCGTACGCGGAGGCGTCCATGGAGGTGAGCCGCGTTGGCGTCCGGCGCACCGCGTCCGGCACGTGCGCCGCCGCGCGGGGATCGATGGCGCCGCACTCCGCGCCGCGTTTCGAACCCGGGGACGTCCCGAGAAGCTCGGCGTCCTCGCGAGTCAGCCTTGTTTCGATCCGGGTGTAAACAGGAGGGTTTCGAGGGAGCGTGCGGTGGACGGAAACGCGCGCGAAGGCGGGGTCAGCGCGCGTTTGCGGGAGCGTTCGGCGGCGGGCGGCGCGGCGCGCGACGGCGGGCGCGCGGAAATATTCAAAACGGCAGTTTGAAGGAGGGTGCCAAGCTGAGAAGAGGGGTGCCAAGGATTTTCTCGGATCGGAAGAGACGCGCTCGTACCTGTCTCGCTCGGCGGACTCGACGTTCAGCTCGTCGAACGACCTCTTGCGCTGCAGTTTGAAGCCTGCGAGGGGAGGGCGGAAGAGAGGAGGAGATCCGTCAGTTCCACGACGCGCGTCCTCGACGTCGAGTTCGGGACGAACTGTTGTGTCTGTAGGTCCGTTGTCGCCCACGAAAGGCCCACGGGACGAGGACGCGGCCCTCGAGTCGGGCGCGCCCCCGACCCAACGGAGACGCCGGCGCCTTACGCAGTCCCGCACGTACCTGGAGTAACCCCCGGCGTGTGACGCAGCGGCGAATTGTGCGCGTGCTCGGCTTGCTGCTCGGCATCGGTGGAGGGGGTGAACTCGACGAGCGCTTTGTGCGCCTCATCAGGCGTGGCCTCTTCGGCGAAAGCCCCGCGCGGCCGTTTACCGAGAGACGAACGGTTGCGGTTCATCGCGCAGATCCGCGCCGTCCGGACGCCACCACCGTTCTCTCACACCAGAGGTGCAGGCGCGCCCCCGCCTGTCTACCTCGCACGATCTCAAGACTGGTATGATGAGGGAGGCACCCCTTGCCTTAAATGTCCTCACGATGCCTCGGTGCGCGGTCCGTGATTTTCAACGGGAAGCACGAAAGAAACAGCGTGTTCGCGATGACAGAAACTTTCGCACACAGATCTGGCAGACCTGGCAGACTGTCATTCACCAACCGCGCAGCCTCAGGAGGTACGCTCGTCGGGTCGGTCGGGGAGGACCGATGTCACTCATCATCGCCAGACGATGCGTGCGCGGCAGCTTGACGCGCGTTTTGCTGAGAACGGTTCAGCACGACCCCGTCTCGAAATTCGACGGTGCGGTCCCGAAATCGCTCGTCAGCGGGCGAAGGCTCCTCTCGGACAAGGCTGGTGGCAAGCACGACGAGGTGATGCGGGGACTTCCGGAAAGTCGCGTGCCAATCGTGGAGGATCAATCCATCCCCGCGACGGAGGAGGAGTTCGCGCGACGCCGCGCGTCGGCTCTGCGCCACTGGATGGAGAACGAGCTGGGGAAGGAACGAGCTGCGCTCACCGCGTTGCTCGCGAAACACGGGGTGAAAATACAGGGTGGCGCCGATGAGGCCAAGGCCTTCGTCGAGGAGCTCATCGAGTGGAAAGCGGACGCGGTGGTTTCTGGTATTGGACATAGCGACGATGAATGAATAATGATACGATGCGCGTCGTACCTAAGCTCATAAGCATCCGTCCTCATAGTTGACGTCGTCATCACACCCCGCCGCAGGCCGGTTTCGGTTCCTGACTTCTTTTTCGGCGAACGAAAATCGCGTTCAAAAATCGTGAAACCCGTCTGCGCCTCCGAGGAAACTCGCATCGGAGGCGCGCAGGCGTCGCGTGAAGGCGAGCGACGCCGACACGTGTCGTCATGTCCGAGCGCGCGGAACCCTTGCGGAGCTCGGGGACCTCACCCGACGGGTCGTCCCCCGGGGAGGTCGTTGCCGAGGAGTGGTCCGACGGCGACGACGATGAAAATTCGTTCGGCGTTTCCAACGACCCGGCGACGCACGGCGTCGCCGACGCTGCAGAGCTCCTCGCCCTCCGCGAGGCGCTCAGCGAGAAGGAGCTCCAGATGCTGGAAATGCGGCAATGCATGGCGGACGACGAGGAGGAGAACGCTAGGGCGCTTACGTCCGCGAGGAAGGGGCTCGCCGCGAAGGTGCGGGAGAGCGCCGTGCGGGCGAAAGCAAAGATTCGCATCCTGCGTTCGGAGCTCAAGGCTGCGCGCGAGGCTGCCGAGACGGAGCGCGAGGCGTCGGCTGCCGAGAGAGCGGCCGCTGCTTCCGCGCGCGAAGAGATGGCGACCTACCGCGAGAAGTGGATGGACGAGAAGCGCGCCGCCGCGGTCGCGGAAGCCGTCGCGGAGAAGGCGAAGGAGCACGTCGCCCTGGCGCGTGAAGAGCGCGCCGAGGCGCGGGAGGAACGCGACGCGGCGAGGCGCGAGACCCTGGAGAAGACGCGCGAGCTCCACGCACTGCGCGAGAGCACGGAACCCGCGCGTCGCGAGAGCCAGGCGGCTATCGAGGAAGCGCAGCGCGCCGCGGCCCGGTCCCAGCAGGCGACCGCGACGGCGGAGGCGGAGCTCGCGGACGCTCGCGACGAGTTGCGGCGGGTCGCGCGACGCCGAGACGACGCGGCGGCGGCGCGGAAGGACCGCGCGTTGACGCTCTTGAAGGAAAACGCGGACGAGCGCGTCCGCGTGGCGATCACGCGCGAATCTGCCGCGATCGAAGAGGCGGCGGCCCACGCGCACATCGCCAAGCAGGCGGTCGCCAAGGCTGAGGCGGTCGCGCTCGCGCAGGTGGAGCTCAAGGCGAAGACGCAGCAGCTCATCGAACGGGTCGCCGAGACGCAGCGGCACGCGCGCGGCCGCGCGGAAGCCGCCGCCCGGCACAAGGCGAACGCGCGCGACTTGCGCCGGCAGCTCGCGGACGCGCGGGCGGCGATGGCGAACGCGGCGGCGACGAAGGACCTCGCGAAGGTGGACCCGTCCGCGAGGGACGCGGTCGCGGAGGCGTCGACGACGCTCGCCGACGCGATGAAGCAGTGCTTCGCCGTCGGCGCCGGCGAGGACGCCGACGGCGAGACGTTGCGGCGATGGCTCGCCGGGATCACGGGCTTCGGCGGCGACACGGCGAGCGTGGACGGCGCCGCGCTTCTCGCCACGGCGCAGCGCGCCGCGGGCGCGCTGGTTGCCGCGACGTCCCGCGCCGCCACCGCGGAGCGCGCGGCGGAGGAGACGAAACAGGCGGTCGACCGGATGCGCGTCGATCTCGACGCCGTTCGCGCCGAGCGCGACGCGGCGCGCGCGGCGCTCGATCGCGAACAGGCGGCGAGCCGCGGATGGGAAGACGCCGCGGCGCGCGCGGAGTCTTCGCTGGCGGCGTCGAGGGACGAGCTCAGCGCGTTGCGGGCGACGATCGCCGCCGAGGACAGGCGTTCTGCTCTGGACGAGGGCGACATGGAGGCGAAGTTGAAGCGCCTGGAGGTGTGGGACGAGCAGAAGTCGCAGCTCGGGGCTGTCATTCGGCGCCTGGCGAGTCGGACGTTCGGCGGGGAAAACGCGAGCGCGGCGCCGGGCCCGCGCGCGGTCTGCGCCGGACGCGCGACGGGCGAGAACGAACGAGCCGTGCGCTCGAAACCCGCGAAAGTCGCGGTCCGCGCGTTTCGGTCATGACACACGCGCGTAGAGCATAGGCACTACGTACTCTTGAAGTACATAGATTCACGCGTGAGCGTTTTGATGCGTCGCACAAACAATACAAGTACAACGAAACAAACGTCTCGAACCCGTCGTCCTCGCCATCGCTCAGCCGAACACACCGCGCCCCCCGAAATCGTCCTCCGCCCCGAGCTAGCCCTCGTCGTCCCGATGCCCAGATCCGGAAGTCAGGTCCACGTCCGGCTCGACGTGCCGAGTGAGTTTGCCGCGCGTCAGCCTGAGAACACCACCGGTGCCCGTGCGCTTATCCCTCTTTCTCTCGATTTCGGAGAAAGCCGCTTGCGCGCCGGCGGCGGCGGTTTTCATGCCGAACCCGTTGCCGTCGCGTCGCGGTCGGGTCCGCGGCGGCGACGACGGCGGCGACGGCTGGGTCGCCGTGATCTCCTCGCTCTCGCTCTCGGAAAGCAGACGCTCGTTCTCGACGTCGATGACCGGAGCCTTGTCCTTCCGAGCCGGATTCGGGTTCGGGCTGGCATCGGGAGAGGGAACGGGAGTGGGGTGCACGGCGATCTGGAAATCGTCGTCATCCGACTCCGCGCCCTCTTCCGTGTTCACGGGAGGCTTCGCGTCGCGGGGCGGTATTCCGCCGAGGTATTTTCCTCGAGTGGAGACGCGCGCCGCGCCGTCGCTGCTCTGCGTCGTCGTCAAGTCCACCGCCGATTCGTCGGACTTGCGTCGCGCCGCCCTCGCCGGCGCGCCCCAGCCACCCGACGGAGCGCCGCCGTAAAAAGCCAACGCGCCGGCGGGACCCCCGCCGTCCGCGTTAGTCGTCGCCCGTCCCGAGACGTTGGATCTCCCCGTGAAAGCCACGTGTCCCTCGCGTTCAGCCTTGCGTTCAGCCTCGCGTTGCTTCTTCCTCTCCTTTTCATCGTCCAGCTTGCGCTTTCGCGCCGAATGAATCTGCCACACCAGGTCGGTGCGGTCTGCCACACGTTGGTTTAGCTCATCTTTGACGGTTTTGATGTTGAAAAGCCGGTTTTGCAGCGCCGTCACGGTTTTGTCGTCCGCGCCTTGCTCTCGCGCGGTGTCAGGATCCGTGACGCCTCGTTCCAGCTCGTTCAGAATCTTGAGCATGAGCTCCGACCGCGTCACAAGTGCCGTGTCGGGAAGGAACCAGTCGCGTCGCAGGAACCCTTCCGCCATAGAAGGCGAGTACGGGGAAGCGTCGCCGCGCACGGCGGCCTGAACATCCTGCGACGAGATCACCTTGGGAAGATCCTTGAGGAACTTCTCAAAGAACATGCACAGGAACACTCCGCAATCGCAACCGTTGTCTTGCTGAGGTACTTTCATCCGCTGGTGCGGCAGAGAGACCTTATCGAACCGGAGAAGCGTGGCCTGGCCTTCCACACGCGGCGCGACCGTGTTCGGCTTCAGCCGCATCCACTCCATGGCGAGGTACTCCCGAATTTTCATCGCCACGACGGAGGATTTGTGCCCGCCGGACATCGAGTCCATGTGCAACAGATACGGAGTCTGTCGCGTACCCAGAGGCATGTCATCGCCGTCTTCGGCGTTTTCATCTTGCACACGGCCCGGGTGACACAACACCATGAGGCTCCAGTGCATGCTGCCGTGGATGGGGAAGAAAACGAAATCCTTTTCGAAGATGTTGACGCCCTTGGTCCACTTCTCAACGCGTTGGTGCGCTTTTTTCTGTCGCACGTCCGCGGGCTCGCTCCGTTCGTCACGGACGTTCGTGAGCTTCTCGTAGAAGAAGGAGTTGAAGATGTGACACCGCGCTGCCTTCTCGGGGAACATCTTGTGCTGCAAACTCTTGATGAAGAACTCGATCACGTTGTCGTTGAGAAACTCGTGGTCCTCCAGCGTGAGGAGATCCGTCGAAGACATCTCGACAGTGCCGATGGACGACGTCGACGCGCTCGCGCCGTCGCCCGTGGGCGTGTGGGGGAAAATCACCTTGATGGTCCCTATGCGCTGAGGAATGGACAGCTTCACCGACGAGCGCGTCGGGCGAGTCGAGAGCTTCGGCATGTCGTCGTCGCCGATGACGATAGCCCCGGACGGCCCGGCGCCGTCCGCTTCCTCGTCGTCTGAGAGAATCTCGATGCACTCGGCGCCGCGCGCCGCTTTCCTGGCGCTCGTCCTCGGCGGCGGAGAGGAATCGGCCGCCGCAGCAGACGAAGGCCTCCACTCGCCGTCCTTGTTGCTTTCCAGGACGTGGCTCCGAGGCGCGAGTGGTGCGCGAGAGACTTCGGCGGGGGGTGCGGTTCGAACTCCGTTGAGATCCGACCTCTCCCCCTCGCGCCGGCGCTCCCCCCGGAAGGAAAACTGGGCGGTTTGCTCAAAGACGTTGCCGGAGCCCGCTCGCGCCCGTTCCGCTCGCTCGACCATGTCGCGCCCTCGGGCCCCGGGCTCGACGTTCTTCTTCTGCGCGGAAGCCCCGAACACGCCCCCCGGGCGAAGCAAGCTCCCCGGGCGAAACACCGTCTTGTACGGTTGCGTCTCCCATTTTTTCTGCTGTTTCCTCTTCCGGTCTTTCAGTTGCTCTTCCTGAGAAGCGGCGGCGACGTCTAGATCAAAGTCAAAATCACCCGCATCGGCTTCGTCGTAGGAAAGCTTCTTCGCGCTGTCCTTCTTGTCTAGCTCTTCTTCGAACGCCTGCTGCAGAGGAACAAGCTTCTGCAACCAGCCGATCCTGAGCGCCAACTTGTTGTCAACATCAGTAATGACCTTTTGGTTGGTCGACTGGTTTCTGGAGATCTGGTCCTTCATCACGCTCAGGTTCAACCTCAGCATGTTTTCAAAGTAGCTGTGAGGGTCACTCAAGGAGTCCATCTTGAGCACTTCGTCGCGGATTGCCAGGAAGTCAGCCTCCCACTGCGTACCCTTGAACCGATCGACGTCCGTGGCAGCAGCGTTCCGCCCCATCTTACGTGTTGTACGAGCTCACGAGCTCGGCGTCTAGCTGGGTGCTTCTAGTAGAGGAGGCTGGCTTCCTAGCTGGACATCGCGAAGGGCCACGTCCAGGTACGCAAAGTGCGGTACACTCCGATATGCGCAAGTCACTCGACCTCCCGCCAAAGACGAACGCGCCGCGCGCGGCAGCTTGTGCCCGGGGTGCCAAGATACGCGAGCGAGATTTTTCATGTTTGAAAACGCGGAACGAGTTCGGAAAGGTGCCGAGGTGGAAATCTGGAAAACCTAAACGAACAACAACAACCCCGTTTTCGTTCAGCAGGTTTGTGCTTCCGGTGGCTGTCACTCACCGCCGCACCGCAAGGCGTGAGCTCGAGCACATCATGCTCACACCGGGTAATCACGATGAGGTCAGCATCGCGTGGCGCGATATCGTGTACGACGTGCCTGTCGCTGTCAAACCCCCCAAGAAAAAAGTCGGTGATGCGTACGGTCCCGAGGTTTCCAAGACGAAACGGATTCTCCACGGAGTCTCCGGTCACGTGAAGGCAGGAGAGGTCGTCGCGGTAATGGGCCCCTCAGGAAGCGGTAAGACGTCGTTGATCCACGTCCTCGGCGGACGCCGAGAGACTGGGGTGACCGGAACCTTTGTCATCAACGGCGAGACTCATCAAAACACGCGCTCGTTGTTGCAAGATCTGGGGTACGTCACGCAAGAAGACGTGTTGATGACGTCGCTGACCACTCGAGAGACGCTGGCGTACGCCACCCGTCTGCGGCTGGCGGCGCGCGAGCTGGACAAGACGTCTTCGCGCGCGGCGGCTATTTCCGCCATCGTGGACAGGGCGATCGACGAGTTCGATCTCGAGCGAGCGGCGAACTCACCTGTCGGCGTTGTCGGCCAAGGCGGCATATCTGGTGGCGAAAAGCGAAGACTGGTCATCGCCATGGAATGCGTGCACAAGCCGAAGCTTCTGCTGCTCGACGAGCCCACGAGCGGTTTGGACGCGACGACCGCGCTCCTCGTCGTCAACAAGCTCAGGAGCATAGCCAACGGAGAGATGGGCAGACATCGGGCGGCGGTGGTGACGTCCATTCATCAGCCCCGATCGAGCATCATGCCGCTTTTCGACTCCGCCGTGTTGCTCGCGGACGGCCGCGAGGTGTATTGCGGACCGACGTTCACGACACTCCCCGGCGGCGCGTTGAGCGAGGACGGCATCATGGGATGGCTGAAAGACGTTGGCTACCCGTGCCCGCCGTTCGAGTCGCCCCCAGATTTCATGATGGACATGATTAACACCCGCGTCGAGGACGAAGACGCGCCGCGCGAGAAGAACGCGACGAACTCGGCGCACGACGCCGCCGAGGGCGGGGGGCAGCCGCAGATTCACGACCGCTCCGTGGTCGTGAAAGAGCTCACCGCGAGTTGGTTAACCTCCCCTCGCCGCGCGGAGTATTTGCACGCAGGCGACGATATCGTCCGTATGATCCCCTCCCGCGCGTTCGAACAGTCTAACCTCCGCCGCCGTTCGGCTTTCGCGACGTGGTGCACGCGATTCGGCGCGCTGTTCAGTCGTACGTCCGTGTACAAACTTCGCGAGCCGAGCGCGGTGGCGACGCAAGCGATTAACTCGGTTTTGATGCCGCTGATCATCGGCTCGATCTTCTTCGAGCTTCCGCTCACCGTCTCCGGCGCGAACGATCGACTCAGCGCGATCTCGCTCATCGTCCTCATGCAGTCCTTCGCAGCGTTCGACCAGCTCTTGCTCTTCCCGAAAGAGCGCGGGCTGTTCCTGCATGAGTCGAACGGCGGCATGTACCCGACGAGCGTGTATTACTGGGCGAGGACGATCGTGGAGTCGATCACCATCATTCTCTTCGCGGTGGTGTGCGCGTGCGTCTCGTACGAGATGTTCGGGCTCGACGACAGCGCGGACGGTCGAATCACGTTTTACTTCATCATCACCGGCGTCACGATGGCTGGCGCCGCGTTCTTGACCATGATCGGGTCCCTCTGCAAAACGTTCGAGCAGACCAACGCGCTCGCCGTGATGTGCCTCATCGTCCTGATGATGTTCGACGGCAACTGGATCAACCGCCGGAACATCCCGGTGTACTACCGATGGCTCACCGAGGTCTCGTTCCTCGGGTACGCCGTTGAAGCCGCGGTCGCGTCGGATTTCAAGCGCCATGACTTTACCTGCACCGCGCGCGCGGTTGAAGAGGAAGGATGCGTGCCGCTCACGGGCACGCAGATTCTGCGCAGTCTCGATTTCGACCCCGACATGGTGTGGCCGAACTTCTGGCTACTCTTCGGGGTGACGGCCGCGTATCGGCTGGTCAGCTTCTTCGGTCTGCACTTCTTCTGGACGGGACAGTCGTTCAAAGAGAGATGGGCGAAGCTCTTCCAACCCGTGTGACGAGAGGAGTTTTACGACCAGAGGTACATCGTTTCAAGAAGGCTAATTTTCTGACTGCTATGTAGATAGGTACTCGTAGTAGAGCGCGCTTCCAGCATCAGTCGTGTTTCAGGGCCAGCCGCAAGTGCGGGAACCCAGAGCTAGACTTGTATCGTTCGAATAGATCCGCAATGCGGGCGTAGTACTCGTCGCAAACCCGGTGCACGTCAGCCTCCATCGCGGCGCCGTCCGGTCCGGGCGGCGGCACCGCGAGCGGCTCGCCCACGACGAAGCTGAGCGGCAGCGGCGCGGGCAGCGGAAGGCACCCTTTCCACCCGACCGCGAGGAACGGCATTGGAAACCCGAGCCTTTTGTACGTCCAACGCTGCGCCGCCTTCCACTTCCAAAGGTTTGTCAACGCCTGGCTCTCTCCGAAGCAAAACACAGGCACGAGATGCGCGCGCTTCTCGATGGCGATCTTGATGAATCCTTTGTGGCGGGTGCACAGCGTCACCGTGTCCTCCGCCTGGCCGCCGACGTGCTCGACGAGCTCCGCCTGTCCACCCGGGCACAGCACCACGGCGCCTCGCTCGTCAAGGCTCTTCAAAAATGTGCTGCGGGAGACGTTCCTCGCGCCCGCCCACATCGCGACGTCGCGTAGAATCGGCACCCGGAAAATGACCGACGCGCCCAAGGTCACCGGCGACGGCACCGACGGAAACAACGACGCAAACTGCGGCATCAGGTGGAACCAACACGCCGCCGCTGGGTACAACCCGTGGGGATGATAGCCGAAAATAACGCGCCGCGCGCCTTCCTTCTCCTTTTCCTTCTCCTCTTCGCCCCCGACGAAATGCCACGTCTTGCCATCCCGCACGACCCGGCACTCGCCGTGCCACCGCCTTGCCGCGTCCTCCACCACCCTCGTCGCCCAGGCCTGAAAGGCCGTCCACGAGCGCATTCCCGTCGATCCCGGCGCGCCGAAAAATGTCGGCGAGTACGCCGCGCCGAGCACCGCGAAGGCCGTGGCACCCCAGGCGGTGCTCGGTGCCGCGGCGATCACGGTCGCGATAATGGCGAGGAGAAGGAGATGCGGTGCGTGAATCACGTGGAGCACGAGGAGCATCTGCAAGAACCCGCGCATGTCCGACGACGTCTTGGAGCCTTTCACGGCGGCGGGCGCAGGCGCGGTTTCCCCAGGCGCGGCGCTCGGCCTGAACAGCGGTAGGGAACTCGCGAGAAACACTTGTGCAAAGAAACCAGCGCCTCCGGCGACCCAGGACACCACTGCCACAGCGCGCATCTCTTCGGTTCCTTCGCCGAATACCCCCCTCATGACTGCCCGGAGGACGATCGCGCCGAGCGCCGCGCATCCGGCTACGCTGAGCGCGAAACTGGCCCATCCGCACGTTTGAAGCAGGACGAAGCGGAAGCCGCCACGACCGGGTTGATAAAAACGCCAGCTCCCACTGATCGCCCACTTGAGCCGTCCACCCAGACCGTGCGTCACGGGCACGGCGACAGCGAAACAAGCCAGGGCGAGCGAAGCGAACGCGACTCGTGCGAAGGGGTCGGCGGTGTGGAAGTGGTGAGCGACGAGAAGCAGCGCCGCGCCCGCCAGCGCCAGCGCGCAACACATCGCGACGGTCACTTTTGTGCCCGCCTCGACAATAGTCTGTGAGCCCGTGGAGGGGTCTCTTCGGTGGCGCGTCAAACGCCGGCCACGATGGTACGTGAAGAGACTGGAGACCATGAGCACCTCACTTATCAGAGCGGAGCACCCTGAAACCGTGAGGAGCTGCCTGGGCGCTGACACAGAAACAGCCATCTTGGAAACATACAGTTGGCCGACGGCGAGTGCCAGAAAAAGTGACGCGACCGCGAAGAACGCCCAGCTGAACCCCTGAAACGTCATGAACCGTGGTCCCCCGGTGAAGAAAGGTGGCGCCCAGAAGCGCCAAGAATTCTGCGCGTCTCGGTGCAGCAAGTGCCCGGCCAC
>MDSV01215308.1_pt1 | contig 21768 bp, 19 predicted proteins | sample 810851 | NCBI WGS metagenome assembly MDSV01 (sample SAMN05326640, study PRJNA326480) | marine metagenome | isolation source: seawater | place: Atlantic Ocean: North East | collected 2012 | reverse complement strand
GGTTCAATCAAAAAAATGCTTGCAACAAGCTAGAAGCTTAATTAAATCATTTTAGATAATAATGAATTTAATTGAACATTTTATAAATGGAAAAATAACTAAAGGATCTTCAAAGAAGACATCTAAAGTTTTTAATCCGGCAACTGGTGAACAGACAGCTGAAGTAAATTTAGCTTCAAAATCAGATATAGATTTAGCAGTAGAAAAAGCGTTAAAAGCATTTACAGATTGGTCTAGAAAACCACCAGCGCAGAGAGCAAGAGTAATATTTAAATTTAAAGAATTAATAGAAAAAAATTCTGATGAAATTACTAAGCTTATAGTTTCTGAACATGGGAAAGTCTATGAAGATGCAAAAGGTTCGTTAACTAGAGGATTAGAAGTAGTTGAATTTGCATGTGGTATACCGCATCTTCTTAAAGGTGAATTTACTGAGAATGTAGGTACTGATGTTGACAGTTGGTCAATAAGACAGCCGTTAGGAGTTTGCGCAGGTATTACTCCATTTAATTTTCCTGCAATGGTTCCAATGTGGATGTTTCCAATAGCTATAGCTTGTGGCAATACTTTCATACTAAAACCTTCTGAAAAAGATCCTTCTTGCTCGATTAAACTAGCGCAACTTTTTAAAGAAGCTGGATTACCTGATGGAGTTTTTAACGTAGTTAATGGAGATAAAGAGGCTGTGGATGCATTATTAACTAATAAGGACGTAGCAGCGATTAGTTTTGTTGGATCTACTCCAGTTGCAAAATATATTTACGAAAATGCCGCAAAAAATGAAAAACGCGTTCAAGCTTTAGGTGGAGCTAAAAATCATTGTGTTGTAATGCCCGATTGTGATTTAGATCAAGCCGTAAATGGTTTAATGGGAGCGGCCTATGGCTCAGCAGGCGAAAGATGTATGGCCCAGTCAGTAGCGGTAGCTGTAGGTAAAATTGGAAATCAGTTGGTAAATAAATTAGCAAAAAAGGTTGAATCATTAAAAGTTGGGCCCGGGCTAGACAAGAATTCAGAAATGGGACCACTAGTCACAAAAGAACATTTAGAAAAAGTTAAAAGCTATGTTGATATTGGAGTTAAGGAAGGAGCCAAACTTGTTGTAGACGGAAGGAATCTCAGGCTACAAGGTTATGAAAAAGGTTTTTACATAGGTGGTTGTCTTTTTGATAATGTAGATAAAAAAATGAGAATTTATAAAGAGGAAATTTTTGGACCAGTTCTTTCCGTAGTAAGAGTAAAAGATTTTGAAACGGCAGTAAATTTAGTTAACGAACATGAATTTGGAAACGGAACAAGTATATATACTCGAGACGGAGATGTTGGAAGGACATACGCTAACAAGATTAAAGTCGGAATGGTTGGTATTAATATACCTATACCTGTGCCTGTTGCTTATCATTCATTTGGAGGTTGGAAAAAATCATTATTTGGTGATCAACATATGCATGGCCCAGAAGGGGTTCGATTTTACACAAAGCTGAAAACTATAACTTCAAAATGGCCTAAAGGAATAGCATCAGATCCTGAATTTATTATGCCAGTGCTAAATTAATTTTTATGAAAAAAAAGATTTCTTTAATAGGAGCGGGGATGATTGGTGGTACATTAGCTCATCTTATAAGTCTCAAAGAACTTGCAGATGTAGTACTTTTTGATGTAGCTGAGGGTTTAGCTAAAGGTAAGGCCTTAGATATTGCACAATCAACATCAATTAGTGGCTCCAATATTAATCTTGAAGGAACAAGTAGCTATAAGGATACTAAAAATTCAGATGTTATTATTATTACAGCAGGAATGACAAGAAAACCAGGAATGTCCAGGGATGATTTGTTGGAAACAAATTTAAAAATAATAAAACAAGTTGCAGAGGGTATAAAAAACACTTCTCCAAATGCTTTTGTAATTTGTATTACAAATCCTTTAGATGTAATTGTCATGGCTTTACAAAAATACTCTGGTTTACCAACAAATATGGTAGTAGGGATGGCTGGTATATTAGATTCTTCAAGATTTAAATATTTCCTTTCTAGAGAACTTCAAGTTCCAGTAAAAAATATAAATTCTTTGGTTTTAGGCGGACATGGAGATACTATGGTTCCAATGTCTAATCAAACTAAAGTAAATGGCAAATCGTTAAATCAATTTATTAAAAAAGAAAAACTAGATCCAATTATTGAAAGAACGCGCAAAGGAGGAGCTGAAATAGGACAGTTATTACAAAAAGCTTCAGCTTTTTATGCCCCAGCAGCTTCGGGAATTGAGATGGCAGAATCGTATATTAAAAATTTAAAAAAAACTCTACCTTGCGCAGCTCATTTAAATGGTGAATATGGAATAAGTAATATTTATGCGGGTGTTCCAGTTGTAATAGGTAGTAAAGGTATAGAAAAAATAGTTGAACTTTCGTTAAGTAAAGAAGAAAAGGCTAATTTTGATTTATCTATTAAAGCTGTAAGAGAACTTTTTGAGGCAGCGGTAAAGATAGATAAAAATTTAGCGAACTAATTTTTTATTTATTTATAATAAATTAAATTTTACTTAATATATTTTTTTAATGAAAAATAATATTTTATTTAATAAAAAAAACTTTTTAATAATTTTTCTTTTCTTTTTTGCGTTATTAATTAACCAATATTATGGAAATAGAGGTATTTTTCCCGCTGATAGTTTTGCTCATTTTGACACAGGTTTTAGAATTTTATTGGGAGAATATCCTTTCAGAGATTATTGGATTGTTTCAGGACCTATTGTTGATTATTTTCAAGCTATTTTTTTTTATTTTTTTGGAGTGACTTGGCAAAGTTATGTTTTACATGCATCGTTAATAAATGCAATTTTAACTTTAGCCACTTTTTTTGTTTTAATTAATTTTAATCTAAATATTTATTATAGTTTTATTTATTCTTTATTTTTTTCAATACTTGCTTATCCAGTAAGTGGAACTCCTTTTGTTGATCATCATTCTGCTTTTTTTTCTTTATTGGGTATCTATAGTTTAATTTTAGGTATCAAGACTGAACAAAAAATATATTGGATTTTGTTACCTATATTTTTTGTTTTCGCATTTTTATCAAAACAAGTACCTTCGTCTTATATAATTTTATCTTCAGTTTTAATTTTGATTATTTATTCATTTTCTGAAAAAAAAATAAACTGGTTAAAATATTCTCTTTTAAGCTTTATTATTTTGATCGTGTTTTTATTAATTTTTGGAAAATTTCAAGGGATTAGATTTTCATCTTTTTTAGATCAGTATATTTTATATCCACAAAGTATTGGATCAAAAAGATTTGAAAATTTTATTTTTACTTTTAGAGGTACTGTGGGACATTTTAAATTTATATATATAGCACTTATCCCTTTATTTTTTATAAATTTAAAAAATTTTTTTTTCGAAATTGGGTATTTAAAAAGTAAGAACTTTTATTACTTTTTAACTTTAATTTTAACTTCGTTTGCCTTTATTTTTCATCAAATATTAACTAAAAACCAGACATTAATTTTTTTCTTAATTCCTATTTTATTTGCATTTTCACATATTTATTTAAATTTAAAAAAATCTAAACAAACTAAATTTTTGTCTATAGTTCTAATTTTGATTTGTCTATTTGCGGTTGCTAAATACCATATCCGTTTTAATGAAAATAGAAAATTTCACGAGTTAAATTATACAAACTTTGAATTAGCATCCAATGGTAAAGAAATTGATAAAAAATTTATTGGTTTAAAATGGATTACACCGGACTATAAAAATAATTCCACTGAAGAAATCGCTTTACTGAATCAAATAAAATTGCATCTTGAGAATGATAATCGTACCAAAATGTTAATAACTAATTATTCTTTTTTTTCAAGCATTTTGAACGAAAAACTCTTTTCGCCAAGCCGATGGTACATATCTGATGGAACAGATTATCCTTCAAAAAATAGCAGATATTTTCATAATTATAAAAATTTATTAATAAGACTTATCCAGAATAATAACATCGATGTTATTTATATAATTTATCCTCAAAAAAGCACAATTATTTATGATTATATTGATAAAAACTGTTTTGAGGAAATAAAAATATCTAAAATACTAAATAGTTTTGAATTAAAAAAATGTGGTGAAATTAAATGAATATTCATGAACATCAGGCAAAAGAAATTTTAAAAAAATTCAATATTAATATCCCAAACGGCGTTGTGATCTTTTCACTAGATGAAATAGATAAAAGTTTTAAAAAAATAAAAACAAACAAAATAGTTTTAAAAGCGCAAATTCATGCTGGTGGTAGAGGAAAAGCTGGTGGTATAAAAATAGTAAGTGGGGTTAATGAATTAAAAAATCACGCTAAAAAGATGTTTGGAAAAAAATTAGTGACCCATCAAACTGGACCACAAGGAAGAGAAATTAAAAGATTATATATGGAGGAAACATGCGATATTTCAAAAGAATTTTATCTATCGTGCTTGGTTGATAGGTCAAGTTCAAAGATTGCTTTTATTTCTAGTTCTGAAGGAGGCGTAAATATAGAGGATACTGCGAAAAAAAATCCAGAAAAAATTATTACTGTAAAAATGAGTTTATCAAAATCAGTCACTGAAGAAAATATTGAAAAAATATTACAACCTTTTTATTTACCAAAAAAATCACAAAAACAAGCAAGTGATTTGATTCAATCAATCTATAAAGTTTTAATAGAAAAGGATGCAAATCTTATTGAAATTAACCCTATGGTTCTAACAAAGAATGGAAATATAATTTGTCTTGATGCAAAAATTAATTTTGATGACAATGCATTATATAGGCATCCTGATATTTTATCTTTAAAAGATCTAAATGAGGAAGATCCAACAGAAACAGCAGCGAGCAAGTATGGCTTATCCTATATTAAATTAAATGGTAAAATTGGTTGTATGGTTAATGGGGCAGGGTTAGCAATGGCAACCATGGATATTATTAAATTATTTGGGTCCGAACCTGCAAATTTTCTCGACGTAGGTGGTGGAGCATCAAAAGAAAAGGTATCTGCTGCTTTTAAAATTATACTTTCAGACAAAAACGTAAAAGGTATTTTAATTAATATTTTTGGAGGAATTATGAAATGTGATGTAATCGCTCAAGGAGTAGTTGACGCTGTAAAAGAAACTAATTTATCAGTTCCACTAGTGGTTAGATTAGCCGGAACTAATGTTGAATTAGGCAAGGAAATTTTAAAAGATTCAAAGTTGAAAATTATATCGGCAAACAATCTAGCTGATGCAGCTAAAAAAATTATTGAGGCTACAAAATAATAATGTCTATTTTAGTTAACAAAAATACAAGATTGATTTGCCAGGGGTTTACCGGAGCTCATGGTACATTTCACTCAGAGCAAGCTATTGCCTATGGTACTAATTTAGTAGGCGGAGTGACTCCTAAAAAAGGAGGCCAAGTACATTTGGAAAAACCAGTTTTTAATACAGTCAGTGAAGCTGTAGAAAAAACCCAAGCAAACGCAACCATGATCTATGTACCAGCGAAATTTGCAGCTTCAGCAATTATTGAAGCGATAGAAAGTGAGATCCCAATAATTGTTTGCATAACAGAAGGCATCCCAGTTTTAGATATGATTAAAGTAAAAGAAAAACTTGCTAAATCAAAATCTCGTTTGATAGGTCCAAATTGTCCAGGAATTATTACTCCAGGAGAATGCAAGATTGGAATTATGCCTGGAAACATTCATAAAAAAGGTTCATGTGGAATTATTTCTAGATCAGGCACTCTTACATACGAGGCCGTTGCTCAAACTTCTGAAAATGGGATAGGCCAATCAACTGTTATCGGAATAGGAGGGGATCCAATTCATGGAACAAGTTTTATAGATTGTCTGGAACTTCTTTTAAAGGACGAACAAACCAAATCAATTTTAATGATTGGAGAAATTGGAGGTTCCTCGGAAGAAGAGGCTTCTGAATTTATTAAATCATCAAAATCTAAAAAGCCCATTTTTGGATTTATAGCTGGTGTGACAGCACCTCCTGGAAAACGAATGGGTCATGCTGGGGCAATTATTTCCGGTGGAAAAGGAAATGCAGGGGATAAAATTGAAAAAATGAAATCTTGTGGTATTTTGATGGCGGACTCACCTGCGCAAATTGGTCAAACCTTGTATGAGAAACTTGCAAGATAGCAAGATCAATTTTATAATAAGATAAAAATTATTTTTATCTATTAATGGCATCAGACACAGATAATTCAAATTTTGAAAAAACTTCATTTTTACAAGGTGGTAATAGTCCTTTTATTAAAGAACTTTATTTACAGTATTTAAAAAATCCAACAACAGTTCCTGAAAGTTGGCAACAATTTTTTGAAGGTTTAAATGAAGACGAGGAGTCTATTAAGAAGGAAATATTGGGTCCAAGTTGGGCACCTAAAAAAAAAATTAATCTAAAAAATAATATTAAAGAAAAAGATTTAGTAAAAGCCAAAGAAATATCTAATAATAAAACTCCATTTTCAGAAGACAGTCATGAAAGAGAAAAAGAACAATCAGTAAAAGCTATTGCTCTTATAAGAGCATACAGAATCAGGGGACACCTTATTGCAAATCTTGATCCACTTGGAATGATGGAGAGAAAATATCTTAATGAATTGCATCCAGCTGACCACGGTTTTAAAAAAGAAGATTATAATAAAAAGATTTATGTACATGAATATATGGATCGTGGATATGTAACAATAAATGAACTTCTTTCATTTCTTAGAAAAACCTACTGTTCAACAATAGGAGTAGAATACATGCATATTTCTGATCCAGTTGAAAAAAAATGGTTTAGAGAAAGAATTGAAAAAAAAGAAAATCAAGTAAATTTTACTGATAACGGAAAAAAATTTATTTTAAAAAAATTAATCCAAGCAGAAGGATTTGAAAAATTTTTAGCTGTTAAATTTGTTGGAACAAAAAGATTTGGTATAGATGGTGGGGAAGCTTTAATTCCAGCTCTAGAGCAAATAATAAAACGAGGTGGACATTTAGGAGTCAAAGAAGTTAAAATTGGAATGCCACATAGAGGAAGGTTAAATGTATTAGCAAACTTGCTACAAAAATCTTATAAAAGAATCTTTAATGAATTTGCGGGTGAGAGTGGTTCATCCATGGTAGAATCAGCTGGAGATGTAAAATATCATTTGGGTGCTTCTTCTAATCGGGAATTTGATGGTAATTTAATTCATATAAGTTTAACAGATAATCCTTCACATCTTGAAGCAGTTGATCCTGTTGTATTAGGTCAAACTCGTGCTAAACAATTTTTTCATAAAGATATTAAAAGACAAAAAGTAGTTCCTATTTTAATTCATGGCGATGCTGCATTTGCAGGTCAAGGTGTTGTTGCCGAATGTTTTGCCATGTCTGGAGTTAGGGGTCATAGCACAGGTGGAACAATTCATGTTGTAGTAAATAATCAAATAGGTTTTACAACTAATCCAAGGTTTGCAAGATCATCACCATATCCATCTGATATTGCTAAAATGGTTGAAGCTCCAATTTTACATGTTAACGCAGACGATCCTGAAGCCGTCGTGCATTGCGCGAGAATAGCAATAGAGTTCAGACAGAAGTTTAACAGAGATGTGGTAATTGATATGATTTGTTATCGAAGATTTGGGCATAATGAAGGGGATGAACCATCTTTTACTCAGCCAAAAATGTACCAAAAAATTAGACAGCACCCAACAACACTTAATGTTTATGCTGATAAACTTATAAAAGATGGAACTATTACTGTTGAAGAATTTAATAAAAGTAAAAAAGAATTTAAAGAACTTCTAGATGAACAATTAAAAACTGCTAAGGAATATAAACCGAAGATAGAGTGGTTCGAAGGAATTTGGTCAAGATATAAACCTGAAATAGGTAAAGATAAGAGAGGGGTGACTGGTGTAGCTACAGAAATAATTAAGACAATTGGTCAAAAAATTACATATGTTCCAGAAAATTTTAATATTCATCCGACTATAAGAAAAATTTTTGAAAATAAAAAAAAAATGTTTGTTGATGGAAAAAGATTTGATTGGTCTACAGCAGAACAATTAGCATTTGCCACTCTGTTAGAAGAGGGGTATCCCGTAAGATTATCAGGTCAAGATTCTGGAAGAGGCACATTTAGTCAAAGACATTCAGTGCTACGTGATCAGAAAGATAATAGTTATTACACTCCATTGAATAATATTTCTAAAAAACAAAAAAAAATCGAGGTAATTGATAGTTTACTATCAGAGTTTGCTGTTTTAGGGTTTGAGCATGGTTATGCTCTCGTTGAACCAACCACTTTAGTAGTTTGGGAAGCTCAATTTGGGGATTTTGTAAATGGAGCGCAAGTTATAATAGATCAATTTATTACATCTGGAGAAAGAAAATGGTCACGAGCAAGTGGATTAGTTATGCTGTTACCCCATGGTTATGAAGGACAAGGACCAGAACATTCTTCAGCAAGGTTAGAAAGATTTTTACAATCATGTGCTAAAGAAAATATTCAAGTTGTTAATTGCACTACACCAGCTAATTATTTTCATGCTTTGAGAAGACAAATACATAGAGGCTTCAGAAAACCTTTAATTATCATGACTCCTAAATCTTTACTAAGAAATAAAAGATGTGTCTCAAACATAGAAGATTTTACTAAAAAAAATTCTTTCCATAGAGTTTTGGAAGATCATGCGGAGCTTAAAGAGTATAATTTAATTAAATTAAAAAAGGATAAGGAAATTAAGAAAGTTATTTTATGTTCTGGAAAAATTTACTTCGACCTTTTGGACGCTAGAGAAAAAATAAAAAATAATCAGGTATTTTTTATTAGAATAGAACAGCTGTACCCTTTTCCTGTAAAAACTTTGGCTAAATACTTAAAAAGGTTTAAAAAGGACGCTAAATTTTATTGGTGCCAAGAAGAACCTCAGAATATGGGGGCTTGGAATACTGTTAGAAATTATATTAATTGGACTTTGCAACTTATAAAAGCTCAAAATAACGAAGTTCATTATATAGGACGGGAACCAGCTGCATCACCAGCTACTGGTTATTTAAAAAAACATCTTGCACAGCAAAAGGAAATAATAGAAAAGGTACTTAGCTAGGTATGTCGAATCAAATTTTAGTACCATCGTTAGGAGAATCTGTCACTGAAGCAACAGTATCAAAATGGCATAAGCAAGTTGGTGAAAAAGTTGATTCTGATGAACCATTAGTAGAACTTGAGACCGATAAAGTTAATGTTGAAGTACCATCTCCCTTAACCGGAACTTTGTCGTCAATAAAAGTGAAAGAAGGTGATGTAGTAGAAGTAGGAGCTTTATTAGGGGAAGTAAATGAAGGAAAATCTACATCAGATAAAAAAGTTAATATAGAAACAGTAAAAGAAGAAAAAAAAAAATATACTCCACCTAAAAAGGCTAAGAAAAAAGATATTTCAAAAGACCAAAATATTCCAGAAATTGCTGAAAATACCAAAGGGGATGACTCTAATGGTGCCTTGGTTCTAGACACCTTGGCAGATGATAATACTAGCGAGAAAAATAAAGATAAATATGTTCCCCCAAAAACCAGAGAACATTTATCGCCTTCAGTTCGAAAAATTGTTGAGGAAAAGGATATTGATATTTCAAAAGTAGAGGGAACAGGTAAAGCGGGTAGGATTTCAAAAGGAGATCTGATTGAGTTAATGGGAAATATACCTCAACCATCACAAAGAAAAGTTTCTCATGGTCAAGAGGAAAGAGTTAAAATGACAAGATTAAGATTAACTATCGCTAAAAGATTGAAGGAAGCACAAAATAGTGCTGCGATGTTAACAACATTTAATGAAGTAGATATGCATAATATTATTCAAATGAGGAAAGATTACCAAGAAGACTTTCAAAAAAAATATTCTATAAAATTAGGTTTTATGTCTTTTTTCACTAAAGCTTCAGTAGTGGCTCTAAAAAACTTTCCTGCAGTTAATGCCGAGATTGACGGTAATCATATTGTCTATAAGAATTATTATAATATTTCTATTGCAATAGGTACAGATCGAGGATTAGTTGTTCCAGTTCTTAAAAGTGCCGACGAATTGTCTTTTGCAGATATAGAAAAAAATATTTTTTTACTTTCTGAAAAAGCTAGAGAAGGAAAAATTACTATTAATGATTTACAAGGTGGAACTTTTACTATCAGTAATGGTGGAATTTATGGTTCAATGCTTTCTACACCAATACTCAATCCACCCCAAACAGGTATCTTGGGTATGCATAATATAGTAGAGAGACCAATTGTAAAAAATGGAAATATTGTAATAAGGCCAATTATGTATTTAGCTTTATCTTACGACCACAGAATAATCGATGGTAAAGAGGCTGTTTCTTTTTTAAAAACAGTTAAAGAAAGTCTTGAAGAACCGCGTAGATTATTTCTAGATCTTTAATTATGGATAGTAATTTTGATGTAATTATAATCGGGTCGGGTCCTGGAGGATATGTTTGCGCTATAAGAGCAGCACAATTAGGGCTCAAGGTAGCCTGCATTGAATCAAAAGAAACTTTGGGAGGCACATGTCTTAATGTCGGCTGTATACCTTCTAAAAGTTTACTTCATTCTTCAGACATTTATCATAAAGCTCAAAAAGAATTTAAAAACTTAGGAATTGAAGCTGATAATATAAAATTAAATCTTTCTAAAATGATGAATAATAAAAAGAAATCAGTTTTAACACTTACAAAAGGTATAGAGTTTTTATTTAAAAAAAATAAAATTGTTCATTTGAAAGGAGAAGGTTCAATCTTATCAAATAATACAGTAGTTGTGACTGATCGTTCTGGCAAAAAAATCAATTATAAAGCCAAAAATATAGTTATAGGAACAGGTTCCACCCCAACATCCTTACCAGGAATAAAAATAGATGAAAAAATTATAATATCTTCAACAGGGGCTTTATCTTTTGAAAAAATTCCACAAAATCTTGTTGTGGTTGGCGGAGGTTATATTGGTTTAGAGCTTTCGAGCGTATGGAAAAGATTAGGCTCCAATGTTACAGTAATTGAATTTTTAGATCACATATTGCCCGGTCTTGACAAAGATGTTTCAAATGAATTTTTAAAGATTCTTATAAAACAGGGAATTAACTTCAAGTTAGATACAAAAGTGACAGGAATTAGTGTTTCAAAAAATAAGGCTTATATAGATTTTAAAAACAATAAAACAGGGAAAACAGATAAAATTGAAAGTGACAAAGTTTTAATTGCAGTCGGAAGAAAGTCTAATGTTGGTCAAGATATTTTAAAATTAGGTATAAAACTAGATAAACATAAAAAAATTATAGTTAATAAAAAATTTGAAACATCTATAAAAAATATTTATGCCATTGGTGATGTAATAGATAAAGGGCCAATGTTAGCTCATAAAGCTGAAGACGAAGGTTTGGCTGTAGCAGAAATAATTTCTGGGCAGGCAGGGCATGTTAATTATGATGTTATACCTTCAGTTATTTATACTTCACCAGAGGTCGCAACAGTGGGCAAAACTGAAGAACAACTAAAAAAAGAAAATATTAATTATAAAGTAGGTAAGTTTCCGTTTATGGCTAACTCGAGAGCAAAAGTGAATAATGAAACCGAGGGTTTTGTTAAAATAATTGCTGATGCAAGAACTGATAAAGTTTTAGGCGTCTCCATGATAAGTTCTTTAGCTGGAACTATGATTTCTGAATTAGCAATAGCAATGGAATTTGGAGCAAGCGCCGAAGATATTGCAAGAACATGCCACGCCCATCCTACTCATAGCGAAGCAGTTAAAGAGGCAGCCATGGCGGTTGATAAAAGGCCAATCCATTTTTGATTTTTTTTTAAAATAACATGATTAAAAAAGCAATGATTCTTGCAGCTGGCTTTGGCAAAAGAATACATCCATTAACTCTTGAGACTCCAAAACCTTTATTAAAGATTGGAGAAGAAACCTTACTATCAAATACTATAAATTTTTTAGTTTTATTTGGTATTGAACAAATTGTAATTAATATTCATCATTTAGGAGAAAAAATCACTAATTATATTAATAAAAATAAATTTAATCTAAATATTAGTTTAATAAGAGAAAAAAACGAAATTCTAGATACCGGCGGTGGTGTTTTAAATGCAATTCATTATTTTAATAAAGATCCATTTTTAATTATTAATCCTGACACTATATGGAGTCCTAATTATTTAAAAGAATTGAAACTATTAGAGAAATTATTTTTTGAAAATAAAAAAAATAAATGTTCTCTTTTAACTGTAAATAAAAAAAGAAGTTTTGATCAATCTCTTAAGGGAGATTTTAATTTGAAAAATAATTTACTTAATAGAAATAAAAAAGATGATTTAAACTATATTTATACGGGTATGCAAATTATTAAACCTGAGGCTTTTTCAGAATTTAATATTAAAGTCTTTTCGATAAATAAAATTTGGGATATTTTGATTAAAAGTGACGAATTATATGGATTAGAAAGTAATATTAATTTTTTGCACGTAAGTACTTTGGATATTTATAAAAAATTATTAAAAGAAAAATTTAAACGTTAAATAATATTTTTTTAGCTCTTTTATTATCAAGATACTTATAATTTTTCACTTTCAAATCTTCATCAAATGTAATTAAAAGTGGATTTCCAGTAGGTATTTCAAGTTCAATAATTTTTTTATTAGAAATATTAAATATTTTTTTTAATAGTGCCCTACAACTGTTACCATGAAATACTATTAAAATATTTTTTTTTGAAGTTAACAAAGGTTCAATTTTTTTTTCATAATACATTGACACACGTTCAAAAGTATCTCTTAATGATTCTCCAGAAATATTCGAATTAATTTTATCTTTATATGGGTGACCAGATTCTATTGGAGGGGGAGTAACGTTAAAGCTTCTCCTCCAAATCTTAACTTGCTTATCACCATACTTTTTTATGGTTTCATCTTTATTTAATGAAGTGAGTCCACCATAGTGTCTTTCATTCAACTCTAAAGCTTTAATAATTTTGATATCTCTTTGGTTCAAAACTTCTAGAATTATTTCCAAAGTATTAATTGCTCTTTTTAATTGTGAAGTAAAATATCCATGAAATTTAATATTTAGTTCTTTAATTAATTGACCTGCACATTTAGCTTCAGACTTTCCTTGTTCAGTCAGATTAATATCCATCCATCCTGTAAATCTTCTTTCTTTATTCCAGAGACTTTGCCCATGTCTAACTAAAATTAAATTATTCATTTTTTAAAAATATAACACGAATCACTATATCTATTGTATAATAATAATGTGAATCAATTCTTAAAAATTACTTTTTACATCTCAACATTTATTTTAATACTCATTTCACTTACACCTGGTAGTTTGATTGGTTATTTGCTTTACGGTGACTGGGGTTTACAACCCACCTTAATTAAAAATCCTTTTGGCTCAGCTATTAATCATTTTGTTTATTATTTATACCTCTCTTTATTGGGATTTTCTTTTTACTCAAAAAACGAAAAGTTTAATAAAATAATCTATGGATTGTTGTTTTTATCAATAATACTTGAAGTTGTGCATATTATAATACCAAATCGTTCTTTCCAGGTAAGTGATTTATTTGCGAATATTTTGGGTGTTATAGTTGCTTATTTAATTGTAAAGATTTATTTATTATTTATTAAATCATGAATAAATTTGATGAAAGAGAAAAGAGCTTTGAAAAAAAATTTCAGATGGACCAGGAATTGCAATTTAAAGTGCAGGCGCGCAGCATTAAATACTTAGCAGAATTTGTAATCACTAAATTAGGAAAAACTGAAGAAGAAAAAAAGAACTATATTCAAGAACTAATTAAAGCTGATATGGAAGAGGCTGGACAAGAAGACGTTTTTCGCAAAATTAAACAAGACTTTGAGAAAGCTTCAATAAGTGTGGAAGATTCTGAAATTAGAAATCAATTGGAAAAGGCATTATTACGTGCAAAAGAAGATTTTAAATAAAAATTTAATTTACTTCATTATTTTTTTCTTAATAGTTTCTTGTAGTTCCGTTCCCAGGTACACCTCTAATGCATGTAAAATTTTTGGGGAAAGATATCTTTGGTATAAACACGCCAAAAAAAGTTCAGATAAGTATGGAGCTCCAATTCATATTATTTTAGCATTTGTAAATAAAGAATCAGGTTTTAATCGTTGGGCAAAGCCCAGAAGAGCTAAATTATTTAAGGTAATACCCTATAAAAGGCCATCCAGTTCATTTGGATACTCTCAAGCCGTAAAAGGAACTTGGAAGCAGTATAAAAATGAAACAAATAATCCTTTAGCTTTACGCACTAGGTTTAAGGATTCGGTTATGTTTATTGGTTGGTACATAAATAAAACAAATAAAATAAATAAAATTCCACTTAATGATCCATATCGTCAGTACTTAAATTATTATTTAGGATGGGGAAATTATGGGAAAAAAACTTATAAAACAGATAAAAAAGCAATTATTTTTGCAAAAAGTGTAGAAAAGCAATCTAAAATTTATAAGAGCCAGTTACGAGAATGCAAAAAAAGTTTAGATAAAAAAAAATATATTATCTATTAAGTTCTTTATCTAATTGAATATCAACAGCATCAATTCTTTTTGTATTTTTAGCAAAAAGTACATACATTGTGGGTGTCACGTATAATGTGAAGAAAGTTGATATAAGCATTCCTCCAAATATTGTGGATCCTACTGCTAGTCGGCTACCCTCACCGGCGCCTGGACCTATATTTCCAATTAATAAAGGAACCATCGCTATCATTGTAGAAAGTGATGTCATAATAATAGCTCTGAATCTTCTTTTGCAAGCTTCAAGAGCTGAAGATTGAATATTTTTTCCAGTTCTTCTCAATTGGTTTGCCCAGTCAACTATTAAAATTGAATTTTTTGTAGAAATCCCAATTAAAATTACTAAAGCAATCTGTGAAAATATATTAATACTAGAATTAAAAAGTAAAATAAAAATAATACCACCAAATACACTTAAAGGAACTGTTAGCATAATTATTGCAGGATGAATAAAACTATTAAAGTTTGCAGCCATAACTAAAAAGGCTGTTAGCAAAGCAAGTCCAAAAATGATAAATAATTCATTGCTTGTTTCTTTAAGTTCTTCAGATTTTCCTTTCCACTCAATTCTTGCATCAGGAACAATTTCTTTTGTTGTTTTTTCTAGGAATTTTAACGCTTCAGAAAGGGTATAATCTCCAAGTAATCTTGCACTAATAGTGACAGCTCGTTGTCTATCATAACGAGCTAAAATTTTAGCAGAACCAACTTCTTCAAATTCAACAAGATTTGATAACGATATTAGCTTTCCAGTGCTTTCCGAACGAACAAAAATTTTACTTAAACTTTCACTTTTTTTTCTATTTTTTATATCTGCTTGAAGAATAATTGGATACTCCTTACCTTGTCGACTAAATTTTGTGACAGTTTTACCAGAAAAAAGTGTGCTAACAGTTGAACCAATAGACTGTATAGACACCCCAAGGTCTTGAGCTTTTTTTCTGTTAATGACAATTTTTATTTCAGGTTTATTTCTTGAATAATCAGACTCAACTGCAGCTAAATTTTTATTTTTTCTTAATTTGAGCATTATTAATTTTTGCCATCTTTCAAGCTGCTCATAACTATTTCCTAACAAAACCATCTGTACTGGCTTATTATAACTACTAACACGTATACTTTGTGGTGAAATTGGAAAAGCGAGAGCTTGTGGTACTGTAACTATCTTTCCTATAGCCTTTCTCATAATTTTTGTGGCGCTATCACTTCTATCATCCCAATTATCTAATAAAGCTATAATTATGAAACTATTATAAGATTTACTTGCTCTACCAAAACCTGGAACTCTCATAATTACTCGTTGATAAGATTCTCCCTCTTTTTTAATTAAAGGTATTAGTCTTCTTTCTATTTCTTCAGCTTTATCAGCAGTATATTGAAACGAACTTCCTTCATCAGTTTTTCCTATAACAAGATAAACTCCCCTATCTTCTTTTGGCAGTAATTCTTTCGGTGAAAAATTAAAAAGTAATATTGACGCTATCACAATAGAAAACATAAAAGTGACAATAAGTTTTTGTTTATTAATCCAATAATTTAGTGTTTCTAAATAAAATTCTAAAAATGATTTATAATATTTTTCAAATTTTAAAACTAATTTTGATTTATTTGTATTTTTGCTAAGAAATTTACTTCCAAGCATAGGTGAAAGAGTTAGTGCTACAAAAGATGATACAACAATAGCAAAAGTAAGAGAAATTGCAGTTTCCCTAAATAAAGTTCCAGATATACCTTTTATAAAAATAAGAGGTAAGAAAACTGCTACCAAAACTAATGTTGTTGAAATAATAGCAAAAGTCACACTCTTTGATCCATTAACTGAGGCAACCAAAGGAGTTTCACCATTTTCTACCCTATTATAAATTGCATCAGTCATTATAATAGAATCGTCAACTACTATTCCGATAGCTAAAATTGCTGCAAGAAGTACAAAAATATTAATTGATAAGTCAAAGAACCATAACCCAAGCGCTGCAGAGATTAAACTTACAGGTAGCGCCACAGCAGGAACAATTACTGCTTTTAAATTTCCCAAAAATAAATAAATAATTATTACTACTAATACAAAGGCTATAACCAATGTTTTATATACTTCATTTATAGCAGCATTTATATAAGTTGCCCTATCGAATGAAACACCCAACTTAATCCCATCGGGTAATGTTTTTTGAACTATTTCAATTCGCTCTCTAATTTTTTTTGATAATTCTACTGTGGAAGAACCACTTTTTGCATAAATTCCTATTCCGACAACTTTTTCATTAGGTTCACCATCTTTACTTTGTGCTTTAAATAGAGTTTTTTCTGATACAGGACCGTACTTTATCTCAGCAATATTTTCTAAACGAATTACGCTATTTTTAATTTTTTTAACAGGTAATTGTTTTATTGAAGATAAATCTTTGTAAGCTTTATCAAGATTAATTGTTAAGTCAATATTAGTAGCCTCCAAACTTCCAGCTGGAAGACTGATATTTTCTTTTCTTAAAGCTTGTTCAACTTCTTGCACTGTCAGATTATTTGCAGCTAATTTAGCTGGCGAAATATATATTCTAACACTTAGTTCACGAAGACCACCAACTAAAATTCTTCCTACCCCCTCTACATTTGAAAAATTGTCAACGAGATATCTTCTTGTATAATCACCAATCTCTAAGTCACTCCAGGTTGTTGAAGAAACAGAGAGCCACATTGAAGTTGTAAAACCGGCACTTTGTTTTAATATTTCTGGCGCGTCAGCATCTTCTGGAAGATTATCAGAAACTCTGCTTACCCTATCTCTTATATCATTTGTGGCTGCATCAAGATCAATTGAAGTATTAAATTCAATTTTAATAGTTGCTCTTCCATTCTCTGAAGTTGAGTCTATATTCTTTATTCCTTCTGCTCCACCAATTACATCTTCTAATATTTCAACAACTTCACTTGAAATAATTTCAGCAGAAGCTCCTTGATAGTCTACTTGCACCTGAACTACAGGTGGTTGAAGACCAGAGGGTAATTCTCTTACAGGCAGTTTCCAGAATACAAATAGCCCAAAAACCACAAGTATCATTGAAAAAACTGCTGATACAACTGGCCTGCGAATAGATAGATCCGTGATAAACATTTGTAATTTTATTCTTGTGATTTAATTATAGGTTTTACTTTCATGCCAGGTCTAATTTTTGTTAATCCTTCAGCAATAACTTTATCCCCTTCATTTATACCATTTAAAACTTCAAGATTTCCCTTATTTCTTATACCAGTTTCAATTTCTATTTTTTTTATAATATTACCTTCCATTATTTTATAAATAAATTTTTTGCTACCTTCATACATAATGCTTGTATCAGGAACGCTTAAGGCATTTTTTTCATCATAAAATATTTCAATTTCAAGAAGTGAACCAGGGAGAATTTCAGAATTCTCATTATTAATTTTTGCTCGTGCTAGTATAGATCTTGTTTGAGCGTCTACACGTGAAGCGACAGATTCAATCTTTCCATCATATACTTTATCTTTGTAAGCTGAAAAAGTTGCTTTTAACACAAGATCTTTTTTTAAAAAAGCAGCATAAACTTCAGGTATTTTTAAATCACACAAAACTTTTTTGGAGTCATCCAAAGTTAGTATGATTGTATTTTCTGAGCCCAAACTACTTCCACTAATTCCTCTTTTACCGATAACACCTGAAAATGGAGCAACTATTGTTTTTGATGTTAATTTAGCAACAACATCTCCCTTATTGACTTTCTTGTTAAATTTAATTGGTTCTAATAATTCATTCTTCTTTATTTTATAAGAAATAGTTTTACTACTTAACGAAGTACAATAACTTTCTAATGATTGGCTAAAATTTTTATTAGAAACCACTTCTACAATTACTCCCGGAGGTGGACGTTTAGAAAATTTTTTTTTAAAATATAATCCTATGGAGTATCTACCAACTATAACCAAAGCTATAATTAGAAAAAATATTATTATAAAAATAGTAATTTTTTTTGATCTTTTCATTTATTTTTTACCCCATTCTGCAAAGGATCCATCATAAATGACAGCATTTTTATCACTTATCAGGAAATATGCTAGACCCAAAACACACGCAGTGACACCAGAGCCGCACATAAAAACATTAGATTTTAAATAATCTATACCATTTTCCTTAAAAATTTTAATTAATTCATTTTTTTTTTTAAAAGTATTTGTCGAGGAGTCGATACAATCTTGAAAAGGAATATTTTTTGATCCTGGAATGCATCCTTTTTTTAGGTTTGGCCGAGGCTCTTCTACCTTTCCTTTAAAACGTTCACGACTTCTTGCATCAACTAAAGTAAACAAATTGTTTTTAATATTTATATCAATTTGCTCTTTTTTTTTAACCCAATCAAAATTTTCATTTATTTTATATTTGTTTTTTATATTTATTTTATCTGAATAACTAAATTTTTTACTATCTTTAGTTATTTTGTCAGTAGTAAATCTATTTTCTTTTAACCATTTTTTCATACCACCATCTAGAACTGAAACTTTTTTATGCCCAAAGTATTTAAGAGAAAACCATAATCTACATGCACTATGAACATCACTAAAATCATAAACAATAATATAATCATCATTTTTGATTCCTAAAGACCATAACATTCGTGTCCAATAATCAGAATTAGGTAGCATATGTGGAAAAGGAGAATCCTTTTCACTATGCTCATCAATATTCCAAAACATTGCCCCTGGAATATGTTTGTTTAAAAATTCCTTATAAGCATTTCTATTCGAATTTGGCATATGCCAGCTTGCATCAAATATTTTTACTTTGCTTAAATTTTTGCTAAGCCATTCGGTTGAAACTAAACTCATTTTGATGATCTTTTTTTAAAATAATCCTGATGATAAGATTCAGCAACAACGTAATTTTTAATTTTGGATACTTTAGTGACTACTTTTCCGCCTAATTTATTATTTACTTCATTAAGAACTTTTTCTGCGATTTTTTTCTCTTCATCCGTTTCATAAAATATTTCTGAACGATATTGATGACCTATGTTTGGCCCCTGCTGATTTGGTGTAGTTGGATTATGAAACTTAAAAAAAAGTTTTGTCACTTCCTCATATGAAATAATATTTGGATCAAATTCAACTTTTACAACTTCTACATGTTCCGTATTACCTCCACAAACCTGCTCATAACTTACTTGAGCACTTTTACCTCCACAATATCCACATTCAGTAGAAATTATCCCTGGAGTTCCCTCATATTTAGTTTCATCCCAAAAACAACCAATGCCACCAATAAATTTTTGCATAATATTTTCTTATTTAATGCTAAATATAAATCAAAATACCAAAATGATCAAAAATCAAAATCAACTGGGAGCAATCTATATGACGCTTTCAGTTCTATTTTTTTGTTTCATGGATATATTAATTAAAATAACCCATGAATACGATGTTGGACAAGTTATGTTCTCCAGAGCAATTTTTGGTCTTATTCCAATATTTTTTTTAATACCTAAAGAAAAGTTTAAAGATTTTTATAAAACCAAACATGCTAGCTTACATTTTTATAGATCTTTTGTTGGGGCTATAGCAATGTATGCAATCTTTATAGGACTTAGAAATTTAGAGTTAGCAGAAGTCACTTCCATGGCATTTTCTGGACCGATATGGGTAGTAATTTTTTCAATTTTATTTTTAGGTGAAAAAGTAAGAGCGAGACGTTGGATTGCGGTAGGTCTTGGTTTTATAGGTGTTCTTATAATTTCAAAACCAGGATTTGATAATTTAAATTTATATTATATTTATCCGGTAATATTTACTTTAGGTTTTGCGGGTGTTTCTATATTTATTCGTAAATTAACACTTGCAGGAGAACCAGTTTATTTAATTGCTTTTTATTTTTCTGTTTGCTCAGCAATTTTTGGTCTATTTACTTTACCCTTTGGAGGCTGGTCTGCACCAACTAGTTATGATTTAGTATTATTTATTTTAATTGGCTTATTTGGTTCAACGGCTAATTTGCTTTTGACAAAATCATATCAATTAGCAGAAGTGTCACTTACGACACCTTTAAAATATTTATCACTTGTTTTTGCTATTATTTTTGGGTTTTATTTATTTAATGAGGTACCCACTATCTATACTTTATCTGGAGCTGGTTTAATTGTTATTTCTTCTGCTATAATATTTATTAGAGAACACCAACTAAAAAAACCTATTACTCTACCTAGACAATAATGATGCGCCCCCCAGTTTATTGGAAGAAAGCAAAGAAAATAGTTTCTAAAAGGGATTCAGTTTTAAGAAAGATAATAAAAAAATATAAAAAAGGTTTTTTAACCACAAAAAATAATCCTTTTTTTTCTTTATGTCGCACTATTGTAGGGCAACAAATTTCAACCAAAGCCGCAGATTCAATTTGGTATAAATTCGAAACAAAATGTAAAAAACGTATTGTTCCTAATATGGTACTAGAATTATCTTCTCGTAGTTTAAAAAGTGCAGGATTATCTCGTCAAAAAGTTAGCTATTTAAAAAATATAGCTAAAAGTTTTAAAAATAAATCTTTTAATGTTAAAAAACTTCAAAAGATGAGCGATGAAGATGCCATTAATTATATAACTCAATTAAAAGGCCTAGGTGTTTGGAGTGCGGAAATGTTTCTAATGTTTAATTTGAATAGACCGGATATATTTCCAGTCAAAGATATTGGCTTGCTTAGGGCAATTTCTAAAAATTATAAAACTTCTTATCCACCAAGTAAAAGATACTTAGATAAAATTTCTAAACTTCATGCTGGCTATCGCACTGTATTTACTTGGTACATGTGGAGATCAATTGATCCAACTGACGTTGAATATTAAATCGAATAATTTTTTATCCAATGATTAGCAATATCTACCCTTTTACAAATCCACACATCATCATGTTTCAAAACATAGTCCAAAAATTTTTTCAAAGATTGAATTCTTCCTGGTCTACCTATTAATCTACAGTGAAGTCCTACAGACATCATTTTTGGAGTACGATTTCCCTCTTCGTAAAGGGCATCAAAACTATCTTTAAGATAAGTGTAAAACTGATCGCCAGAATTGAAACCTTGATTTGTGGCAAATCTCATATCATTATTATCTAAAGTATAAGGGATAATTAATTGTTTTTTCTTTCCCCTTATTTCCCAATATGGAAGATCGTC
>MDSV01206065.1_pt1 | contig 21769 bp, 22 predicted proteins | sample 810851 | NCBI WGS metagenome assembly MDSV01 (sample SAMN05326640, study PRJNA326480) | marine metagenome | isolation source: seawater | place: Atlantic Ocean: North East | collected 2012 | reverse complement strand
TTTACGGCTGGGGGGAGGGGCGTGTTTTGGGGGGAGAAACGCCGAACCACCAACTCGGCCGCCACCACCTTCTCGTACACCAGGATGTAAAAGGGGGGTCGCCAGGGGGGGCGTTGGATCCTGGTGTCCCCTTATACCAATGGGGGGTTCTGGTGGTTCAATATACCCGGGGGGAGCTTGGTGTCCCCCTCCTATATTCTGGTGTATAAGAAGGTGGTGGCGGCCGAGTTGGTGGTTCGGCGTTTCTCCCCCCAAAACACGCCCCTCCCCCCAGCCGTAAAAAGGGGAGTCCCCCCCTGGGGTCAGGAATTACTTAATTCAACGTGGGAGCCTGGTGGGGTGGGGTATGGAAAAGTGCCGATCAGAATGTGCTCACAAGGTGCATGGCTTCACATGCACCCGCCCTGGGCTTGAGTCATCAGGCGATGCGACCCACAGAGTGCTGTGAATACGGAGAACCTAGTACAGGGTACGTATTTGCAATCGCCAACCTGGCGAGTAAAGCCTATAGGGGATGGATCAAGGCCAACGAGGCACTCAATCAGGCCAAGGCCAAGCTTGCACAAGCCCGCAAGATGGTCAAGAAGGCGGCCAAGGCCACCGAGGAACAGCTCGCCAAGATTAAAGAGCTTGCCGAGGAGGTGGAGCGGCGAACGAGCGACCTTGAGGAGGCGGCGAATGCGGTGCGACGAGCGGCGGATTAATCCTCTGGAGGGTCGCCCCCACCCTCGGGCCCGAGTTCGTCGTCGTTCATGTATGGGAGATCGTCAATGTTGGCATCAAAGGCCCCATCGTCGTCCTCGTCAAACCCCTCATCGTCCTCGTCGTCCTAGTCGTCGCTTGGGTCGCCCTCCTCGTCCTTGAGCACCCACATGAAGTCTAGGTACCACTTGGGAGCACCAAACATGAGCACGAGCAGCCTCATAGCCTCGGTTCGGCCAAGAGTGGGGGAGATGGTGTTGAGGTTGGATTTCGTTACTTTTAGAAACAACTGTACAAAATCTTCAATTGCCTCGAATCTATAACGAGGCAGTTTCCGGATTGATTGTTGCGCTTGCAACTCAGTGAGCTTGTCAATCATCACATCGCGTTCCCTCGTCACAAGGACGGCCCAGATGGACGGATCGTTTGCACAGAGGTTACGAAACTCATTATTCATCTCGCATATGCGACTAAATTCCGAGTCGAGGTCTTCGGCATAACCGCGAATATTGTCGCGACCCCGCTGGGGGTCGGCGCCGACCCCATACCGCAGGTCGTCGTCAATCACAGTCGCCAAGACGTTGCGCCAAATCTCTGGTGGGATGCCGTCGGCGGGTACGGAGGTTCTATTCACAGACAAGCGTACGAGTGACGGAAGCATTTTCTTTGTACTCTCTCACCCTCTCTCTCGATCTCGGGCTTGTCGGAAGTGGCGAGGAGGCGAATGCCCCTTGGTATAATTGGTCCTCACGCAGGTCTTCAGGGCCAAAAAGTGCGTGCATGCAAGGTGCATGGTTTCACATGCACCTTGTGGACACACACCTCTTGGACACTTTTCCATACCCCACCCCACCAGGCTCCCCCGTTGAATTGAGTAACTCCTCACCCCAGTGAAAGCGTGAGTTTTTACGGCTGGGGGGAGGGGCGTGTTTTGGGGGGAGAAACGCCAAACCACCAACTCGGCCGCCACCACCTTCTCTTACACCAAAATCCCCTCACATTTCTTCCCCCGGGTGTCCCCCTTTTAAATCTTGGTGTAAGAGAAGGTGATGGCGGCCGAGTTGGTGGTTTGGCGTCTCCGCCCCCAAAACACGCCCCTCTCCCTCGCCGTAAAACTTCCCCCCTTCAAAATTCTGGTGTACCGTAGTTTCCAAATTAGGAAGGTGATAATGGATTGCCAGTCCTTTACTTGCTACCAAGTTTGGAAGGTAAAAAATTACGCAAATATCATGATATTTTATATTACCAGAAACCACTTCTACGCTCCACCAGAGTCGCATGTTTGCATCTATCCAACTCTCTCCAAACATCTCTCCGCGTCAGTCCTCCATGATGAAGGTGTTGTCCGCCTTACTGGCGACAATGTGCTTTCGTTCGTCATGATGAAAGGACTTGAGGTAGAACTTGTCCGATCTTGCAATTCTGGTGTGATTGGTTTACGATACAAAATTCTTACAGGAGACGGACACTCGAGTCCAAAAACTAACCGCCAAATCCCCACGCTCTCCGCGCACCGTGTGTGCGGCTTAAAATTGCCAATTGCCTTCACTAGCAACCACCAGATGCCACCAAAACGTTCCAAATTCAATGCCAACTTCGAAATGGTGGGAGAACTGAGCGATGCGATCACGGCCTCCTGTATCGAGGAGAATCCCCAGTGCAACATTCACGGCATCCGGCCCCTCATCACAATGATGTACCTCAATCGCTCGTTCGCCAATGCGGCCTCCATCGCCATTGACGTTCGCATCGCGAATCTCGTCAAAGCCTTTCGGGATTGGGATACGGCAGTTAGGAACCTTCCAACAAATGACAGCAAGCATTATGCGGCGATGAAGGAGGCTTGTAGCGACCTTCGTGTCATCTTTCATATGGAGATACGGCTCTGTTTGGGCAACCAGTTTGCGGATTTTGATGGTGCCGTCGATACTCAGCAGGTGTCGTACACTCAAGGAGTCAACACCGACAATTGGCGCAATTTGATCATCCACCTATTGTTAAACGGGTGCATGCTGTGCGATGGCCCCTGTGAGCACGATCGCAGCCGAATGGGCATCCATTTCTTTGGACGCACCATAGTTGCAGCCAAGAAGCGATGCTTCGACCAAAACTGCATCTACGTGGAAACCCCGCACCGCTTCAGCACAATACTTCGTCCTCATGACGACCGGTACTCGGCCAACCTGCTTGGGCGGGCAATACTCTCTGCGGCTGGACACCTGCCGATCGCAACCAGCGTCGTCAACGCCGCCGCCATTCCGGCGCTGCGCACCTTGACCAAGACGAGCATCGGGCTGCTTCCGTGCAAAGAGATCCCCCCTGCCTACTGCCTCGCAACCAGACTTGGTCTCTCCGACAAGGCGAAAGCCTACGCCATGTCCATTTTCAAGTCTACCTTCAACATGGACCTCGAAGAGGCACAGGCGGCGCGTGCGTATCGCGTTCAAAAGTACACTACCGAAGTCCAAAGCGCCATCAACTTTTATGGGAGTGACAATATCTACAAGACTCTCATTGAGACCTACGACAAGTTTGAGCTCTTTTTGCTTAACTTTATGGATTCAACTATCCCCTTAGGAGACCTTTCGTCAAGGCACCAAAAAACACGTCTCACCTTTGCGATGAGCTTTCAGTCGGTGCAGCACATGGTGGCCGAAACGATATTACTTGCAAAGCAGCTGCCAACGGCGGATGGACAGATCTTTCCAGTGCGTGCGTCTGGAGATGCCTACTCCTACCTCTTTCAGCACGATCTCGCGTTCATGCCAACGGATGGAGATCACTGCATCGAGACCGAGTTTGGTCGCGGCAAGTTTTTCATCGACTCTGTCGACCTTCGTGTTATGTTCGAACGGAGAGAGATGAAGGTGGAGTTCGTGGAGCAAATTGTGGGCTTAGCGCACATATTTGACGCACTCGAAATGGCCACCTTTAACTTCAAGGGCACGTTTAATCTCGTCGAGATGGAGATTCGGCACCCACACTGCCCCGTCGCTTTGATGACGCTCATCGTGCCGTACGAGGCAGTAAAGGCTTACCACAATGCGCTCTTATGCCAGGCGCGCGACAAGTACGAATACCTCAAAAGCGTTCCTATTCCGGTTGACGTACCCAAAAGTGGCGACTCGCCAAATGAGGCCTACCTGTCCTTTCTCGAGCAGCTGATGGGATCGTGCACACCCTTTCCAGAGTTGCGCGGCCTGGCCCTACGCGCCGTTGGCTTATCGCCACGCCATTTCGAAGTCTTGATAGACAAGGCGATGGTCGTGTGGCGAGCCATTGACGCCGATTCGGCGCCCATCTCATTGGTGGGAATGGGACGCGCCCTTTTGGGATTGAGCTATGAAACAAGGATTTCGACAGTGGATCATTCGAATGCCGTGTCACGGTCCAAGAGCGACTTGTCGTCGGACGAGGAGGCGGGAGTCGAATACGCATTTCCCTGAATAGGAAGGGAGAAAAGGATGCAGATCGGCATTGAGATGCTGATCAAGGCAGTGTCTTTCTGCATGCGCGCGAGCCTGCTCATCCTGGTCCTACTATTCTGGCCGATTGTTGTCTACGCGGGCATGATGACCTTTGGACTTTCGTGTGAAGTGGTGGTGGCGGTCGTGGTGGTGGTGGCGGCGGTGATCTCGGTGGCATCCGAGGCGACGTATGAGGGCACGGTTTTGCCGGGTCCTGAGGAGGCTACGGACGGTCTGTCGGTGACGGCGGAGACGTTGGAGGCGGTCAAGGGGGAGGCGGGGGAGGTGGGGGAAGTGGAGGAGGTGGGGACGGTGGGTGCGGAGCGACGCGACTCGCCAAATCCACCAAACTTGCTATCGCCTCTACTCGTCTACAACTTACGTAATAGACAAGTAAAGCAGTTGAATTAACATAAGTTTATCAACGTTTCCGATTACACACCCGCTCGAGAAGCGTCCTAACTATCCGAAGCCAGTCAATCTTAGAGCATTTTGATCAGGGCGTCAATCTGTGTTGCCAAATCTTGTCGTCTGGCGTTGTATTGGGCCATTTGTTGGTTATATCTGTCTTCAGGGTCCTCCGGAAAGAGCGATCTATAGCTGTCTTCACGGTCCTCCGAAAAGCGCGATCTATAAGTATGTGTAGACCGTTGTGGCTCAACGAGCATGGTGAGCTCAAGCTGCAGAGTAGCTATTCTGCGCAATATATCAAGTGTGCCCGCTCCCATCACAGCCGCGGGTGCTTGCATGTCAGTCTTCATTGCTAACATCGGCATCGACATGTGAACACGTTTATTTTATACCAATCAAGTGACTTACACTCCCTCCCCGACACCTCTTTCATGACCCAAGGTTGATGGTGATCTGTGGACGTCGCAACAGCTTGGCCACCAAGTTGGCAACCTCGGCCGAGCTGTTGACCATTCCAGTATCATGTGCCGACTTGGCAACGAGATTGGACGATTCCATGAGCGCAGTGGTAGAATTGAGCAGCGTAAGTGACGAGTCTCGCATGCGGGAAATGCCTGGCTTCATCTCGTTGGTAATGGTCGCCACACTATCGTTGACGCGCAGGCACACTATCCCCAAACCGAGGAATACGAAAAGTCCAAATAAAATCAACATGCACATGCCAAACAACTGGAAGCTAATCAATCGCTTCAAGGTGATGGATGGAACGGAGCGCCGCTTGCCCGTGAGGGGCTGCGCCTCGTCATCCTCCTCGCACTCAATGGTGACGGCGCCACCAGTGCGACCGTGGACGGGCCAAATGCGTTGATTACCAGAAAAGTTCCATCCTCTCGATAGGCCCGTTTGCACCATCTCCGTGGTAGCTGCGGGTATGGCGCGGCGTCCTCCAGCTCTCAACTCGTCGGGTGGCGTCCATGTGACCATTCGAAAGCTCATCTCGTCTCCACCGTTCGCAACCTTTTTCATGTTGCCGTAAGCATTAACAGGGCGGTTGGCGACTGCACTACCGCCACGTTGGCATTAATGTGGATGCGATCCAGCGGACACGTCTTGAAACTCGGTTTGGGCGCTGCGGGACTTCCCAAAATACCAACGAGGCGGGTCCACTGTCTCACCAATAAAGTAGTTTCTTCCACCAACTCGATGCTCGTCACGCGGTCTTCAAGGTGGATACAATGCATTGTGAGCAAGTGCCGACCCGTGCGCACGCTCACCTCAATTTTGCTTCCCGCTCGACATCGTAGACAATTCGAGCCAAATCGCGGCATAACGCGACTCGAGCCACGGCGCGTGGATTTTGGGTTGTAAGATTTGAGAGGCGTGTCGTTTTGCGGGGTTCGAGTCAACAGTTTGCACCTTGGTGGTGGTAAAGGGCGAAGATCACATCAGCGCGGATGTTGACGGCCGCGTCAACCAGCTGGTTGCTGGAGATGATCTCGTGCCACCGTCGAGACCCATGCACATCGGTCTCGTAGAATTGCAAACTCTGACTAAGCCCGATAGGACGCGCCGTGAGCACCGGCATTACATCCGACAAAGCTGCGCGCGCGTAATTGAGCACCTTGAGCAGCTTGTAGTGCTCCATCTCGCGACCGGTGGTCACTAATTCAGTATCCGTGTCAATCATGTACGAGGCGCTCGCAAAGCGATAGATATCACTGACTACACTCATCGCCGAGTCGGCGATGTTTAGGGTGGAGCTCCACCACACGTCAAATATATGTTCGCCGGTCCATGTAACGTGCTGCGCAAAAACCATACCATCGTGCAAAAAGTTGGTAGGCAGCGGCACGTCGCGAAAGGCCTCGTCCTTATCCAAATCCCATATGCTTAGTGTCGCCGTGAGGCCATTGGTATTCTCTCCCGCCACCATGAGCACACCGCAGTACGCAGCGTTGTATGCATTTGGATACATTTGGAGGACCCGATGGGGCGCCCTGGCAATGTGCATCTGCTGCAAGATGGGCGTTGCTGAGTCAGTATCCAGCCGAATTACCTCGTGCACAGCAAGTGCTCTTGGCCGCTCCAGCAAGAACCTCGGCCGCATGGGACTTCCTACGCGAAAGCCAAACACCTGCGTATCCGCGATGCCCGCCACGGTCATGTTGGAGACATTGGACATTAAGGTGAGCCGAACCCCTTCAAGATCTATAGATTCAACAGACCCGCTTCTATCCAAGTTTCCAATTTTGGCAACGGTCTTGCGAAGTGATTTGAAGCTTTGCACGCATTGGAGACAGGGTCGTATTTTGGGAGCGAGAACACACAAGCCCATTGTCAAAGTTACCACGCGTTTGCGGAGGTAGAAGGCGTCCACAAAGGGCCGATCAAATTGCAATTTTGATCGTCTCATGTGGATGTCCACGGGCGGTAAGTGGGAGAGGGCGATACGGGCACGCGCCTCAAAGATCAAACCCGCTTCCAAAAGCGTGTTCCATATAGTTTGGCACGTGCTTGCCAATTGGAGTAACGTGAGAGCGCCTTGCTTGATATGGCCTCGCAGCACCAATCCCGTCAATGCTGCGCGAATACACAACATCCCCACGCTTACGCGCACGATAAGGTCTGTATCGAGCGCAACTTCCATTGTTTTATTACTCGCTGTCCGGTTGCTGTGTGGTTTGAAGCCTTGACAAATGCATATGGCCGAAACGCCAATCGTGCGTCTTTTGCTTTCAGAGGCGGAGGCTTGGAGGGCCCTCCTCGCGCTGAAATCCCAATCGGCGCATCTATGCACCCAAATTGGGTGTACCGACGAAAGTTTGGGTACGATTGCATTCAATGAGTCGGTGGAGGTTGCTGCGCAGCGTGAGAGCACGTATATCGCGGCCCTCTCCCAGCTGGCAGCCAGCTTGGACAATGCCCAAGCCGAGGTGATCAAGTTGAGAGGTTTGCGCAGAGCTAAGCACTCGGTAGAGTCGTCAGCGTTTCGTCAGGTGCTCCAGGCACACAGCGACGAGGTGCTTGCTGTGGGCGAGAGCATGGCTCGGTCTGCGTCGCTCGACATGGCGTCCACAGCCGCGGGCCTGCGCCAAGCGAGCTTTCGACTCAAGACGTGCGCGCGGGATGCCACTGCGCTGCTCGCGGCGCTTAGCAGTTGCATTGATTTGCCATTAAAGGATGGTGAGACGGTCGTCATTGGTCTTGCCAAAGAAGGCACCGTGATAAACTGGGCGACCGCCTCGGATTTATGCTTGGAGGAGGGTGTGTACTGTTGCCTCGAAACCAGCAGAACTCGACATAAACCCTCCCTTCCACGCGTGCCCCGTTCGTGTCCCGTTTTGGTGGGAATTGCGACGATTTGCCCTTTTGGTCGAGCGGGCATCGACAAGGTGATTAGTTCCATACGCGAGACAGCAAAGCCCCTGCCCACCTCTCCCAACAACCCGAGTCTAAACGCCAGGGGGCGGTCGTTCACTCGTCGAGTGGCTCCGAGTTGAGGTCTAACGATCCACAAGTTTTACTAAAAAAGTAAACATGGGCGGGTGGTGGCAATCATGGAGCTGGATTCCCCATTTCCTAATTAAGCGGGGGTCTCACACCAATAAACTATTTATCCATCTCGAGGACGGCTTGGATTCGGCCCTTGCCGCTGGATTTGGAGACGTGCAGCTTGTAGAAAACGAAGAAAACAAAGTTGGGATAAATGTGGACGGTATGCATATCGCCGAGGTTGAATCTCCGGCGGAAAGCGTATATCGGTGCTTTCGAGCGTATGAGTGGTTGTCTCGCGTTGGTACACTCCGCTTCCCAATATGCGATCCCACCCAAGCCTACACAAGCCGAGCTGAGCAGGACCCGCACGGCGTCTTGACGAACACCATTCGTCTTCTCCCTCATCTTCCACCACATTTGCGAGGATCGCGCAACCACCGACTTCTCCAAGAAGCGGCGTTGCTCATGCTCTGCCACCACTTTATGGTCGCCTACCCTATGAGGTACAACGCTTTTAACAAGTATCTCATCGCCTTTTCCATAGTAGGCTTAACGGCCAATGACCTTTACGAGGAGACAACGGCCCTTCTCAATTGCATGTCAATTCATCAGCCTCATCTGTCGGTACTGGAGGTGGCCACCGAGGCGTGCCACGCCGCCGGTGGGTCGCGGTATATTCAGTTTGCATCTATTGGCTGCCTCAGTTTCATCATGCGGTGCTGCGAGGCGTGCGTCATCAACCCCCTATGCGCCGATACTCTTCACGATGCGGGCGTCGCTTTGGCGGTGGTCGCCTTGGGACTCGTGGCAGCCGTCGACAACCCCCCTAGGGCCATCCTTGGCCCTTTGAAACCTCGCGTCGTCAATCTACGAGTGGCTATTTACGATTGCGTGATACAACAAGAGCAACATTTTCGAAAAGGTTGCTACGGACGGTCCACCTCGCCTCACTCTCGCATTATGGCCCTGTCCAACATCAAAACCGCCATTGATTTGGTGTCGGCAGAGTCGTCTTCACCGGTTACAGTCCTTGATATTGTATAGACGCTCTCATATTATTGAAACTTTATTAAAACTTCTCCACCGCATCATGTATCACGAAAGTTTATGTTTACCTCACGTTGCCCAAACTAGAACAATAATTAGTACAATCATGGCCACAAAAAGGCAGCAGATAACGGGCGCTGCCACCCACCACGGCAGCCCGAACAAAGCAACGAGGGACATGATGCACCGAATTAGCACGTCAACGATGATGATCAAACCGGCAAGGTCGTTTCTCTGCGATCCCGTCGGCGTACCCGTTTCCACATCGGGGGTGGCGAGGAGCGACCGGAAGGTCCACCGCTCTCGCGAGGAATGCTTAAGGGGCGGCACCACCTCTACCTTGGCCATTCCTTTTTATGGTTGGTACTTGTCCATGAGCTCTTGGCACGTACACACGAGGTTGGTTACGGTGGCCGATTCGGACGTGTAGCCTTGGGCTTGCAGTGTGGCCGCCAGGCGAAGGGCGTTGACGAGAACCTTGTGGCGAGAGGCTAGGCGCGCTACCGCCAGCGGCGCGCGACGGTCGCGTGCCTGCGCTGCCGCTCCAGGCACGCTGCCACCCTCGCCGCCCCCACCGTCGTCGCCACCACCAACCTCCTCCCACTCCTCCTCCTCCTCTTCATCGTCCTCGTCAATGACGCGCGAGCGGCGGCGTGGAGGCGGCTGCGGCGGTGAGGCGTCCTCCTCCTCGTCGCCCACCACCTCGGCGCGTGCCCCCTCAGCCCCCTCTTCCTCCTCGTCATCGTCAATGACGCGCGAGCGGCGGCGCGGCGGCGGCGGCGAAGCGCCCTCCTCCTCGTCGCCCACCACCTCGGCGCGCGGCCCCTGACCCCCCTCCTCCTCTTCGTCTTCGTCGACGCGACGGCGCTTCGGCATTCCACCAAGCTCGAGGTGGGTGCGCCGCCGAAGCAACGCGTGAAGCGCATCATCGTCACCACCCGAAGCCTCCGCCCGCGCCAGATCGACGAGGTCGAAAACCTGCTTGGTAGGCTGGGAGGGTGGGAACGGCGGTTTCAGCTTGGAGAGGGCGCACTCGAGGGCTGCGCGGCGTTGAATGTACTCGGCTGCGTCCTCCTTCGAGTCGCCATACTGCTTGGACTCGATGGCCTCGATGGATCCGTCGGAGGTGCGCTCGTCGATTTCGTCGCGAATCATACAATACTTGTCGAATAAAAGGTTCCGAAGCTGCATCACCACGTTGAACCTTGCGTGGCAGGTTTCGCCCATGGTGAGACGACCGAGGTCGAAGCGGGCGAGCTGGCCCACTTCCGGCTCTTGTTGCCAAAGGACGTCCATCCAATGCGCAATACTTTCGAATTCTGCCGCCGCCTCGTCGGCGGGGTGCAGAAGCAAGTCCTCTTCGGCCTCCTCGTCCTCCTTCATAAATCCAAATACATCAACGGTGCGTGGGTTACAGTACTCAAATCGCCCACAAGCAACACACTTGAAGGCCTCGGTGCGAAGCGACTCCTTGTCGACGGGGACGGGCTGCGAGCGAATGTAAATGCAACGGCGAAGCAGATGGTTAAATCCGGCTGTCCAGCACGACGAGGCCGTCTCGTTGACTAAAAAACGGATATCTGCGGCATGCTTGTCGTAAATGCGTTTAACAAATTCTCCGTCGGCGTCCTCGTAAGGCTCGTTGAGGCGGATGGAGCGGTTGAGGGCGTCGGCGAGGCCTTGTGCCTCGGCCTCCTTGGTAAGATTGGCGGCGTTGGAGGTGGACTTGAGCGTGGCGCGGTTTCTGAGAACACGGTTGCTCGACATTTTGGGTTGATTGGTTGGTTGCTCGTCTTGTCGAACCTTACCGATACTGAGGGTCAGTTGCCACTTCCGGCGAGAACGCAACTGCGTAAACTGTCTACACCAAAAGCCACCCGTTTTACCTACCCTTATTAATCCACCATCATCAGAATGTCCAGACTCCCTTCCTATAACGAGCCGAGAACCGCGCGGCAATTGGCAAGGGCGATTTCAATCCGATCGCGGTGTTCGTCCGTTGCCGTCGCGAGCTTGCTCTCCAACACCGCGATGGCGGCTTCAAACTTGGGGCGATCCTTCTCGGCCCGCTCCGCGGCCTTTTTCGCCTTCTCGGCCTGCTTGGCCTGCTTGGCCGCCCGCGCGGGCGCCTCCTCGGCCTTGCGCTTGGCGGTGCGCTCGGCCACCATGGCGGCCACCTCCTTATGCTTGCCGTCGACGCGCCCCGTCGCCACCGACTCGAGCATCTCGGCGGTGAGGGTGCGCGTGGGCGTCAGCTTGACGAGGGGGAGAAAGCCGATGCCGCCCTCGGCAATTGGTACGAGGCGGCGCGTATTGTCGCCTTGCAACTTGCCTTGGTGGCCCATTTCTGGCAGGCGTCGGAGGCAAATGCACTGCTTGCCTTGGACGCCAGGCGCCGACAGGTAGCCCATCTCCTCGAGCTGGTCCTTGGTGAGGTGTGCTTCGGCGAGGTAGTAGATCTCGTCCAGCTTGAGGATACATCCAATTACGAAGAGGGTGATTTCGGTGTCGCACGAGTAGGGTTGGCTCACCACCCCCTTGGCGCGGCGTTTGAGAACGGCGATCACCTTCTCATTGTTGTACCACTTGTACTGCAGCTTGACCTCGGATTTGCCAGGCATCGCCACCTCCGCATCCCACTCGACTTGGAATCCCTCCATGTTGGCAAAGTGCCACGTCGAGTGCACTTGCTCAGAGGCGTGCATGAGGATGGCCTCCTTGCGCTGCGTCTCTCTGGGAATGTGGAAGTAGGCCTCGTGACCACTCACCAACGGGTAGGCGGGCGCCTCGGCCGTCGCCGTCTTGGCGGCGCGGATCGTTTGACGCAGCATGGTGACCAGATTGGGAATGGAGAGGGGGCTGACCATGGTGGCGTTGGAGTTGTGACTTCCAAGTGCTGTGGTGGCGTCCCCCATGCTCAGCTTGTGGGTGACGCCGCTGGCGGTGATTGCTGCCTTGCAAATAGTTGCGCCATTCGCCGCCCACAGGTGGTAGTCGTCGAATACGCCGCGAACCTTGGCGCCGCCGCACACGACGAGCATGCCCGCGTACCCCAGGCACTGGCTAAAGGTCCATCGACCATCTTCCTTCAAATCCGACGACTTGAATTGAAGGCGGAACCACACGCGGAGGTCGACCCACTCGTCCTCGTTGGTGGGATCGACGGCGTCGGTGGCGAGACGCACGAGCACGTCGGCTTTGCGATGCTCGGGGAGCACCTTGAGGACGAGGCGCCTCTTGCGCTTCAACGTGGCGCAGTACGCGTTGGCTTGCGCCACAAACCACTTGACGAGAGCATCCTCCTGCCCACCAGTGTTCTTGACCTCCTTCCGCGCCAGCATGCGCTCGTATGAATAAATCGTCATGCCGATTGTGATTTGCCCAAATTCCCACCGTACGAGTAGATCGTCATTTTGGCGCGTTCAAATTGCTGGTTGTTGTTCAGTTGGAAGAGCGGGTACGATCTCCCAGAGAAACTCGACGGCGTCAAGCGGGAGAAACCAGAACTGCTTCCAATTATCACCTTCCTGATCGAGATTAATGTCCACCCGGAATCTCGTCAGGGAGGTTGTACGCTCGTTGGTGCGCACGCCGCTAATCTGTTTGCCTCCACCACCGCCAGATAGAGTGGGCATCGGCAATGTCCGCCGTTGCGCGAGTGCGGGCCGCGCAATCATCTGCGCGTCAGAGGCTTGCACCTCCACCGCCAGAGAAGGCTCCGCCGCCGCCACCGCAGCAAGAGGATGACGACTTACTGAAGCAGGACACACCGCCTCCCGCGCCGGAGGACAAGAGCGCTGAGCCGCCGCCTGCAGAGGTAAAGTCCCCACCACCCGAAGAGGAGATGCTGGCGCCGAAAAAGGGCAAGCCGGAATCTAAGCAGGAGGCCAAGGCGAGCGAGTACACGCTTACGCTTCGCAGCGGAGTCAATGGAGTGAAGGCATGCTTGCGCCTCTCACCGCCACCACCATCTTCAGCTCATACACGCGAATGTGGTGGCAGGGCATCCTAGCGTCTCATGACGCCAGCGGACAGGAGTTACTGCCCTATGCTCATCAGCGCCTCGCCGTCACCAAGTGCGCAGCCTAGACCATCCATTGCAATGGTCGACTGCCATGACCAATGCCGGATCGTCTCTCTCGTCAGGCTACTCAAGTCACCTACAGACGTCATCCTGTGAGGCTGCACTGGATCACACCCGTGCGTGTGAATTGCTGCTCACTCGATTGATCGATGCGTTTGGCAGGTTCGCCCACGGAGCTGGGACGGGAAAAACAGCGTCGGCCCTGCAGGTGTGACCGTTCACCCCCCTTGATGCAACCACCACCTTTTAGAGCATCGTGATGGTGGTATGCGTGGCAGGCGTTCGCGGCTGTTGAACTTCTCATGGGTGGTGGTGCTACGGTTATCATCTCATGCCCACCTTCATGCATTTCACAGTGGGAGGCTTCGGTAAGGCTTGTGATCTCAAGCCATCGCTTGCCACCACCTGCTGACGATCATTGTTTTGGTGGCAGGCACACGACTGGTTAAACGTGCGTTTGCAGAGCCCAACCCCCCAAGGTGCTCTTCTAACGGGGGTTATTGTGTACAACAGTTGCCGTCAAAAGAGACCCTCCTCCTTGCCACTAACAAGTTGGGACGCCTCACCAAGGCGGCGGTGGCGGGCTGTCGCGTGCTCATCGTGTCGAGGCATCTCATCTCGCGGTAAGAGCTTGCACCCACTGTCGCAACCGTCAGTCTTCTCACCACTGGGATTGACTCTCGCAGCGCCTTTAAACAGTCCTTCTCCGTGGTTGAGGGCGGTGGCACCAACGCGCAGGGGCAGTCAGGTGAGCATCACTCCAATCTTCTGAGGCCTACGACATTACTGAGGGCACTCCTCGATTCGCAGTCAACGCTTGGCGACGACGATCGGGCACCGAACTTCATCCCATCTTTCGTCGAAATTGGTCCATGGCCGTGGTGGACGAGGTGCATTGTTCCCAACAAAAATCTCACCACGAGGCCCACTCACCTGCATCTTGGTGTGCACAGGTGCACTTCCATCGGTCGCCGACGAGCGAATGGTAACGCGTCGCGGTATTAAATGTACCCCCTCTCCTCCACCCAAGCAGAGCACCCCCCTTTCGCCAGGACGCTCTCGCAATCCTACCTGAGCAAGCGCGCCAAGCGTCGCGTGGGCTTGTCGGCCACACCTGTGGTTAACCGCCCCCTCGACCTTGCGGGCATCTGCACGGCGTTGAATACACCCGACTACCTGCAGAGTACGGTCACCACTTTGAACCGCAACTTGCCACGTGCTCACACGTTGATCTTGTGGCAGGCAAGAGCTATTGGTGCACCGACTCCCACCACCGTCAGCTCGATCCGCGAGCACTGATTTCGTTTCGAAAGTGCGTGCTACACACCTTTATCCCACTCATTTGCCTCCTCATGATACGTGGTATTGGTTTCGTCGCAGGTACCTCGACCGAGTTGACGAGGCGGTGCTCGATTTACCCCCCATTACTCACACTAGCCACCACTTCAACACGGGGCTCAAGCCGGCTGATATACGAAGATATAATTCACTCCTCCTCGACGCCAAGCGGCTCAAGCTCGACCTGGATCGCCAAAAGACCGCGTCGATGGCGGACATTTCCAAGCTCATGAGCTACCTCTCGCGGTTGCAGCAGATGCTCATCTCACCCATGCTGGCGGAGAAAGGCGCTGAGGCTTTTTGCGCCAACGATACCAACTTTCGACTCGCGGCAAATGAACACACCGGCGCGCTTCTGACCCTCGAGGCGCACATTCGTGACTTACGGTCTCAGGGGCAGAAGCGCATCATCGTGGCGGCGAATCACGTTGCAATCTTGAAAATCGGCATGTCTTTCATCTCCAAGAGAGTTGAAGGTGAGGTTTTGATCTACGACGGGACACTCTCCCTTGCGCGCCGCCAAATTGAAAAGACGCGCTTCCTCACCGCCGAGAGCTCAATCCTCTTCCTCTCCATCTCGGCGGGCGGTACTGGGCTGCACCTCGTTCCGGGATGCGCGGCGATGATCTTCTGGGGGTCGAGGCCGTACTCGCCGTCCATTGTCCACCAGTGCTCGAAACGCATCCACCGCATCGGACAGCACCAGCCAGTGGTTATTCGCCACTTAATTGCAGAAGGATCTATCGACTCGGCCATCTCGCTGCTCCATGAGGACAAGCAGCGACTCAGCAGCGCCGTCCTTGACGGCGATTTTTCGAACTTTGAGACCGACGCGGATGGAAACGCGGTGCTGACGTGGAAGAAGACTGGAAGGGTCGTTGACGCCGCCACCACCATCAACGAGCAAGGTGTTTTTCGGACCAAGGCGGAGGACGAGGTCTACATTGCGACGCTGCTGCAGCCCTCGCACGTCAAGCAGCGCGACGAGCTTCAAAAGGGCGCCGTGCATGAACGGGCCATCGAAGACGAAATGACGAAGATCGGCGAGCGCGAGCGGGCTAAAAAGGCAGCTCAGGCTCAAGTTGCTCCTCCCACCGTCGTTCCCAAAGCTTCCACCGCCAATAGGACCGCTCCGGCGCAGGCGAGCAGCAGCACGCAGGCGGACAATTCATCCGACGAGGAGTGGCCAATGCCGGCACCGCCAAACAAAAAGGCAAAGGTTGCCAGAAAATAGAGATGACGCCAGACGACGTGGTGGTGATCTCCCTTGCAGGCGTGGCGAGCGCCCTCTTTGTTCTGAGTACCAGCTATTACGCGGCTAGGCGGTGGCTGAGTGTTAGGGTTAAGAAGTGCCCGCAATCAACGAATGAAGCACCCGAAGGACTTCGTTTTCCCCAGGTCTTCCTGTGAACCGCGCCCAAGCGGATCCCAATTATTGCTGTTGTTTGTAGCGTCGAGTCCTCTGGTTGGGGCGGGGTGCGGGGCGGTTTGGGTGCTATACGCTGTGGTCCACCATTGCATGCGGTGCGTAAACGGTCAATAAAAAAGCACAGACCTCATGCGCAAGAGCCCCGCGCCCGAGCAGATAAATGCTCTTCTCGGCAAGGGCCTGCCGTCGGCTGTAAAACCTATGAATACAGATTCGTTTGGCTTTCTTAAGGAAGTCGACTGGATTCCGGACCGCGTCAAAGCCGGTTATCTGCCGTACTTTGTCGCGGGCCCCCTCAACAGCGAAACTATTGGAACGCCAAAGGGGTTCAAGGCCTTGATCACTGTGCCAATCCACGTTGGTGCCTGGATCGTGTGCGCCGTGGCGGACCACCGTGCCATTGACGAGGTGTGGGATTCTGGTTACGACACCACGACCAACCTCTGCCATGCCGACAAGTCGGCCACGTGCCATGCAATCCGGATGTGGAACATTAGCCTCGTTGCTCAATGGGTCGCTTTCGGCACCCTCCTCGCCGTCACCGTGCTCCATTTTTTCTCCATTTGTTGGTCTAATAGTTTCTCTCAGTATTTTTACTTGCGACCAGGAAAGACGTCCCCCATCATCCTCGCAAGCATTATCACCCCTTTAAAGATTGCGGTCGTCTTCTCCATTTTGGGTCTGATTCAAATTGACCCTGTCGATATCGATTCGGGGGGGGGACGCCGACTCCAACTGCAGACCCTCGAATACGGCGCATTCGTCGGTTGGGCCCTCGTGGCGTTGATTTCGAAGATGAGCGTTTTGGTTTTGCTGGAAGAGAATACGAGCGCAGCCCTCAACTGGTACTCCCCGTCGATCGACGACGTCCGCATCCCTGTGGACCGCATCCCTGTGGACCGTGTGCGCATTTAATCGCCCTTACAAGATTACAATGGTTACACCCATTGACTCTACCTCTTCAAGAGGGCTATGAGAGTGTCCTCGAGCCCACGCAAACCTTCGCCTTGACAGAGGACCGATACTGACGAACCGGCTCGACATAGTAGGCAATTCGAGCCAACTCGCGTCGAAACGCGACTCGAGCCACGGCGCGTGGATTTTGGGTCGCGATTTGAGGGTCTGGAGGGGGTCGAGGAGTAAACAGTTCGCACCGTGACGAGCCAGTACCCATGTGTGCGTTGCCTGGAGATAGTGTATCCGGCGTCCACGCGGCTGAGGTAGCTCTAAAAAGGGTAATGAAATTCGTCCACGAAAGGCTGTGGAGGTCCGCGGGCAATCGTCGGACTTCCTCAAGAGCATTGCAGCTCCAGCTAGTAGTGCTGATGTTTGAATCAACTCTGTCGCCCATTTCCTGCTCTCCTCCATGGGAAGGGCGTAGCCATATTCGGCGCCGAGCATGGCCTTGCAGTGGCTTTCGTGCACAACGTCAGCGTGCTTGAGGGCCGCCATTTCATTAGTCGAACGCGAGAGCATGAGTGTCCGTCTTAATCCCACCACGTTGCGTGGTAAGTTGAAGGAGGAGAGTAATTCTCTGTAGTAAACTTGTCCAGTTTCCGATTCGGCGGCCGAGACGATGTTGAGAAGATACTTTTGCCTCGTCGCGTCGTCAAGGTTTGGAAGCGCTTCTAACGCTACAGTGTGGGGTGGCGCTCGCAGTAGCGCCGCCGCCACCGCCGCCGCCGATTGTTGTGCAAAGAGTTGCCCGAGCGTCTCCAGCATATCCGCGTCGAGCGAGGTGTCGGCCGCCTCTCGCAAGCAGAGCTGGGCCACAGCACTAGGGGCGAGTGCCTGGCTTTCGTCAAAGTCGTGCTCGACGGCGCGCATCTCGTCACCGATTGACCTCGTGTACCACGCTTGCAATGCCGTAGGCGGCTCCTCCACCGTCTCCTCCGTCTCCTCCGTCTCGTCGGTCACCTCGTCGGTCACCTCGTCTTCGCTCATTATATCTGCAGTGAACACTTCTACCAGCTCCTTCTCTTCACCCGCCTCGGCGCGCGCCCGCTGCCGCTGCCGCCGCCGCCCGCGCTCCGCTTCACGTGCCACCAGTCGCAGCTCGTGCTCCCGCTCCATCGCCTCTTTGCGAGATTTGACGGCGGCTAGCTCGGGACTGCCGTTTACCAAGATTAGAAACAGCATGCCCACCAAAGGCGAGAGGGTAGCTCGCTCGTCGCAAAGCACCAGGCGCCGGCTAAGGGCAACAGCTGCAAAGAGCAGCTGCTGCCGGTGAGTAGACGATAGTTTTGTCTCGTCGGTTACTAAGCCAATGGCCTCCCGCAACCGATGAAGTGTTTTTAATAGAGTCTTTGCGAGTAAAGGCTCAGCTTCATCAATACAAACATCATTAACGAGCCTCTTGCAAATTCGATCCATTAAGACGTCTACTCGTGTTTACGGTCACCAGCAGCATGTAACCCTAGCGTCTTCTTTTCATCTCTCTCTAAATTTCGACCCATTTCTCGCTCTAACCCTCCGCCGCCGCCACCTGCGGCACTTGGGAAGGTATTGGCAAGGCCGTCGGCACCGAGGGCATGGCGGCCACCGCGGCAGCAGCGGTGGAGGCTGTCGTCCCAAGAGGTGAGGGCGAGGCTGCCATGGTGGGCGGCGGGGGCTTGGTGTCGTCCACCATCATTGCACTTAATTCCTCTAGCAGATCATCTTCGTCGAGGTCTTGAGCACCTTGACCGAATTCCGCAAGAACACCTTCGATATCGCGAGTCATGTCCCGATGCTCAGACGCTTTATCGACGGCGTCCTCGGCAGAGCTGAGCAGGCGCTTGTGCTTCTTCATCGACTTGCTGCTATGATGAAGGGCCGAGCTTAGGCTGGCATTCAAGGCGGCGCCTTCTAGGGCGTCGAGTTGCGCTTCGAGCGCATCGGCCGCCGATTGGGCTTGTAGCAACCGCCCGCGCACCAACTTGGTCTTCTTGAGTTGGCGAAGCGCTTCGGCCTTCTTTCCAACCGCAAGCAGCCGCTTCACTTCTGCCTCACTGATGGCGGCGCGCTCTTCGAGTTGCTGAATGTGCACGGCGAGCTGCTCGGCCGCGGCGTTTAACTTTGCATTGACATTCACCCGCTTACTTCCAAACACGGCCTTGGTACCAGTTACCTGCTGTCCATTCCCATACACAGCCGTGGACGAGACGTCTACCCGTCCACTCAGGCGCCTCAACACAAAGCACAAGCTGCACCTGGCAGTCGTCTCGTCCAAATGCCGTCGGCGCAACGCAGCCGTCGCTTGTAGAGTATACCGATCTTCCACTTCTTTACGGGTCGCCTCTTCACGACGCTTGTCTTCGACAGTCTTCATGGGAGATTAATCTACTCAAAGTCGACACTTGGTCCACACTCGCAACTCACGCGCCTTTCCCTGCTACGCAGTTATCATCTCTCTCTCGCGCAATAAGCGCAGCCTTCTTCGCGCTCGCGGGCTCGCTTGGTTCTCGGATTGTCCTATGTAGCCGACGAACTCGAGCCAGCCTCCAAGGTGGTGGTCGCCTCGAGCGATCTCTTGCGCTCGCGATTGCGCATCCAATCGCCATTCAACCGTACATAACCCACAAGGAAGCAGTCGCCGGGCACGCCCTGCAAAACCAGGGACCAGTTCTCGTGCAGCCGCTTGACGGTGACTTCGTCGCCTTGTTTTCGCAGCACAGACGCCGAGCCTGTGCGCAGCTCTTCAACGGAGGGGAGGTACTCCTTCAGGTGCTGCTCAATGAGCTCTCGCCCCGTCCACCAATCAGGTAGAAAGCGCGCCCCTCCGTACGACTCGCCGTGGAGGTTGAAGAGCTTGATCCGATGTGGGAGCAGGCTGTCCGCTGGCACCGGCGGCGCGTTAGCAAAGGGGCACTTCTCGAGCTCCTGAGCGAGGTCTTTCATGACTGAGGCGTACGTGACGCTCGCCAGTGACGCAAGGCCGTTCTCCGGACAAACGTCCAGCACTCGAGACTCTTGGCTGTGATTGAGCAATTCCAAGTTGTGCGCCTTCACAAGGTTTTGGCGCTCCTTGAGGTTGACGCTCGCTGCCTCGCCCGGAACAAGCTTGACCATGTACTTGGAACGATCGAGCATAATGTACTTGTCGTCGCTCGGATCCTTTGTCAGGGGAAAGGGGAGCTCATTCCAGCCGAGAAAACACACCTTCACGTCTCGGCTGGCACCGAGAATACGCCAAATCGCCTTCTTTTTGAGGACCACGAAACAGATGAGCCCAGCGCGACTGCCCTTCTTGCCCTTGATTGGCTGAGTCCCCGAGAAGTTAGTCTCAATGAGCACACGACGCCACTCTTTGACGCCGTCTTCAAAATTGTGCTCCACGAGGTCGGGGAGCGTGCAGAAGCCGTTGTTGGTCTTTATGCCCTCCGAGCACGCGGCTCGAATCGTGGCAATGGAGGCGAACGGCGAAATGCCGTTGATGAAGCAATTGTGGTTCGTCTGGAAAGGGCTAAAGTAAAAGTAGTCGTACTCATCGGGCTTCTTGACTTCAGGGAGAACGTGCCGACCTTCCTTACCACCCTCCACGAACGCTTTCTTGATCGACGTCCCGTTGTCAGGGTAGTTCATGTAGGTGGTTGCATTGATGTACACATACCGACCTAGCACACCCTTGTCATTGGGGGGCGTGTAGTCGACAATCACACTCGGATCGGCCTCGATCTCCTGCATGAGCATCCGCTTGACCGGGCAGTTCGGCATATTCTTTAATGTACTCGAGTGAACGTTCGAAGCCATCAAAGGACGCGGACGGCCCCTCTCAGAGCGAGGTTGACGATTTTCTTGGACATTCGGCTTGACGTCGACCTCGGTGTCAACCTTGATGGCCGCTTTCACAACTTTACTCGTCTCGAACATCTTTTGGCGTTTTGAGCGTTTTTGGCGTTTTGGGCGTTTTTGGCGTTTTGAGCGTTTTGTGAGTTGCTCTTCCTTCCAAATCGTACAGTTCCCAAGCAGAGCCAGCGAGCTCCAGGAAAACTTCAAAGTCGTAATTGGCAACACCAAGATGAGGGGGTCTCCCCTCAGGGGGATTCTGGTGACGGTTCTTACTTTTCAAATTAGGAAAGTAATAATGAAGTAACAATTTATTTTTCACTTACCAAATTAGGAAGGTGTTAATGAAATTAGAATTTATTTTTTATTTACCAAAATAGGAAGGTGGTCCTCAAATTGAAATCTAAATATAACTGCCAAAATATTTTATCACCAAAGGGTGATCTTTTACATTTACCCCACACACATCTAAGCCCCCACCTGAGTCAACATATACGTTCCCCACCCGAGTCCACATCTATGCCCTCACCAGAGTCCGCATGCGCCTCATCTCCCCCGACTCTCCCGCCCATCTCCCCCGACTCTTCCGCCCATCTCCCCCGACTCTCCCTCCATCTTCCCCACTAGTCTGCGTCCTCGGCCTCCTCCTCGTCGGACGCGAGGGAATTGATCTCCGCCTCGGAGGCGCCCATGGTCCGCGCCAGCTCCTTGACACGATTGAGCTTGATGCGGAGATGGCAGCGCGCGGAAAGGCCGCGCGCCACCTCCGCCTCGAGTTCCTCGATCGCGTCCAACTTGCGCTTGCGCGTCTCCCGCGTCTCCTTGGCCTTGGTGGCGGCGTCGGCGCGCTTCTTCAGCCACATCTCCTCCGTGTTGCCTGGCTTCAATAGGAAGCGGGTCTTGAGCGACGGGCGCCCGGCCGGTGTGTCGGGCGGCGAGCCGGCAGGGCCGGCGGCGGCGGCAGCGGCCTCCGCCTTGGCGGCCGCGGCCGCCTCCTGCGCCTCGCGCAGCTCGCGCGCGGCCGCCTCC
>MDSV01010772.1_pt1 | contig 21777 bp, 25 predicted proteins | sample 810851 | NCBI WGS metagenome assembly MDSV01 (sample SAMN05326640, study PRJNA326480) | marine metagenome | isolation source: seawater | place: Atlantic Ocean: North East | collected 2012 | reverse complement strand
ATGCTCATTAATTTTACTATGTTTTTAAAATTATTAAATTATTATTAACTATAATGCAAAATACATATCAAGAAAAACGGTCATATCCAATAAATCAAGACTTTATTCTAGGAAAAAAGCTAGAAGGTGGGATTAAGCTTTCTACTGTTACTAATTTCAAGCCTGCTGGAGACCAACCAGAAGCAATAAAAAAACTGATTTTAGGAGTAAAAAATAAAAATAATGAACAAGTTTTGTTAGGTGTGACTGGTTCTGGAAAAACTTTTACTATGGCTAAAATAATAGAAGAATTAAATAGACCAAGTTTAATACTTGCCCCTAATAAAACTCTAGCAGCTCAATTATATGGAGAGATGAAAAATTTTTTTCCAAATAATGCAGTTGAATATTTTGTTTCTTATTATGATTATTATACACCAGAAGCTTATGTTCCAAGATCTGACACATATATTGAAAAAGAAGCTTCAATTAATGAACAGATAGATCGAATGCGCCACTCTGCAACTCGATCATTGTTAGAAAGAGATGATGTAATAATAGTGGCAAGTGTATCTTGTATTTATGGTTTAGGCTCAGTCGAATCCTATAGCAAAATGACAATTAGTATAAAAAAAAATAATGAATATAATCGTGAAAAAATTATTAAAACTTTTGTAGATTTACAATACAAACGTAATGATCATAATTTTTACAGGGGAACGTTTAGAGTAAGAGGTGATAATTTAGAAATTTTTCCATCACATTTGGAAGATAGAGCATGGAGAATTACTATATTTAAAGATAAAATAGATAATATCGTAGAATTTGATCCTCTAACAGGTAATAAAATAAAAGATTTAGATTTAATAAAGATTTATGCCAATAGTCATTATATTACGCCTAGACCTACTCTTGAACAAGCAATGAAAGAAATAAAAAAAGAATTAGAGTTAACCTTAAAAAAACACAAATCAGAAAATAAACTTTTAGAAGCTCAAAGATTAGATGAAAGAACTCGTTTTGATTTAGAAATGCTAGAAGCTACTGGCACTTGTGCAGGTATAGAAAACTATTCAAGATTTCTTACTGGGAGAAAACCGGGGGAACCCCCTCCTACCTTGTTTGAATATTTCCCTGATAATACTTTAATTTTTGTAGATGAAAGCCATGTGACTATACCTCAATTAAACGGTATGTACAAAGGAGACTATACAAGAAAAAAAACTTTATCTGAATATGGTTTTCGATTGCCATCTTGTATGGATAATAGGCCATTGAAATTTGAGGAATGGAATGCGATGAGAACTCAAACAATTTTTGTATCTGCGACGCCTGGGCCTTGGGAACTTGAACAAACTTCTGGAAAATTTGCTGAACAAGTTATTAGACCAACTGGCCTATGTGATCCTAAAATTGAGGTAAGACCAGCAAAAAATCAAGTGGACGATCTTTTGGATGAATGTAAAGAAATTGTTAAAAAAAATTATAGATCATTAGTTACAACTTTAACAAAAAGAATGGCAGAAGATTTAACTGAATACTTACACGAAAATGGTATTAAAGTTAGATATATGCATTCTGACATTGATACACTTGAAAGAATAGAAATTATGAGAGATTTACGGATGGGAGTATTTGATGTTTTGGTTGGAATTAATTTGCTAAGAGAAGGTTTGGATATACCAGAATGTGGCCTTGTTGCAATTTTGGATGCTGATAAAGAAGGTTTTTTAAGATCTGAAAGATCGCTAATTCAAACAATTGGAAGAGCAGCAAGAAATCTGGAAGGTAAAGCAATATTGTATGCAGATAAGAAAACTAAAAGCCTCGAAAAAGCGATAAAAGAAACAGAACGAAGAAGAAAAATACAAGAAAAATATAATAAAAAAAATAATATTACTGCTACATCCATTAAAAAAGAGATATCTGATATTTTAGAAAGTGTTTACGAAAAAGATTATGCTAAAAGCAATTTAGATATTGAACTTGGTCATAATCTTAAAAAACATCTTAAAGCACTTAAAAAAAGAATGAAAGAATCTGCAGAAAATCTTGAATTTGAACAAGCCGCAAAAACTAGAGATGAAATTAGAAAATTAGAAGCATCTGAATTAGAAATTGGTATAAATCCTAAATTACGAAAACTAAAAAAAGATAATAGAATCTATCCAGAAGGTAGATCAACACAGGGAAAGCCAGGAACAAGACCAAAAAGAAAGCGTTAGGAAATAAATGGCAAAAAATTTAACTAATAAGAAAATTATATCTCCATGCATAAGTATTTGTAAAACAGACCCTAGAAGTGGCTATTGCTATGGATGTTGCAGAACAAATGATGAAAAAATTATCTGGAAAAATGAAAATACTACAAATCATTGGAAAAAAAATAATTTAGAGTTACTTTTCAAGAGAATGTCAGGGTGGCAACTAGAAACTTTTAAAGAGTCTTATTCAATTAAAATAAAAACTGGTTTTTCTTTATATAAACAGAGTATAAAAAAAATATGATCAAAAATCAAAATCTACTAATCACAGGATCAGCTACAAGAGTTGGTAGAGCTTTGGCTTTACATTTCGCTTCGAAAGGATGGAATGTTGCTCTTCATTATTTCAAATCTACAGCTGATGTTAAAAGTTTAAAACAAAAAATCGAACAAAAAGGGAGGAGAGCAATTTTGATTAAGGCTGACTTAAGAAATTTTAAACAAGTAGAAAAAATTATTCCATCTGTAAAAAAAAAGTTAGGCAGAATCAGTTTTTTAATTAACAATGCTGCATTATTTGATAAAGATGATATTTTAAATTTTAAACTCAAAAGCTGGAATGATCACCTAAATATTAATCTGCTTGCTCCTGCTGTTCTAATTAAACAATTTGCTAAACAAACACCAAAAAAAAATAAATCCAATATAATAAATATAATAGATCAAAGAGTATTTAGACTTACCCCCATTTTTATGTCCTATACTTTAAGCAAAAGCGCTCTTTACGCTTTAACAAAAACTATGGCTATGAGACTAGGTCCAAATATAAAAGTTAATGCTATTGCTCCTGGTCCTACAATTAAAAGTAAAAGACAATCCACAAAACATTTTAACGAACAAGCAAAAAGAACAATTCTAAAAAAACCTGTGGGCCTTATTGATATTTGTGATACCGTAGAGTTCTTAATGAAAAATAATTCTATTACAGGGCAAACCATAGCAGTTGATAGTGGTCAAAATTTGAATTGGGATATTAAAAGTGGAAAAGAATAAATTTAGAGTTGTTGAGTTAAATTCAAAAAGAAATAAAAATACAATTAAAAGAACGGTATTAATTAAAGATTTTATAATTCATGAAATAATTGGAATTCATAAACATGAAAAAGTAAATAAACAAAAAATAATATTTAATATAGTTATTAATGTTAACCAAAATATAATTCCTGATGAAGATAATTTATCAAGTATTGTAGATTATGAAAAAATTACTAATAAATTAAAAAATCTCGTTAAAAGTAAAAAATACAATTTCTTAGAAAGTCTAGCAGAGGATTCTTTTAGAGAAATATTTGAAGACAGACGTATTAATTCAGTAAAAATAAAAATTGAAAAACCAAATGCAATAACAAATGCGAACTCTGTAGGGGTTGAGGTTTTTAAAAGCAGAAATGATTATGAGGGATCTTAATTTAGGTAAAGATTTAATAAAGAAAAAAATTCCTCTTATTTCTAATAGTCCTGGAGTATACAGAATGCTTGGTAAAAAAAATCAAGTTCTCTATGTAGGTAAAGCAAAAAACTTGCCTAAGCGTTTAAAAAGTTATGCTATAGGTAAGAACCTGCCAATAAGAATTAATAGAATGATAGCTTTAACTTGCGGTCTAGAAATAATTTCAACAAGCAGTGAGGCTGAAGCGCTTCTTCTAGAAGCAAACCTTATAAAAAAATTTAAGCCTAAATTTAATGTTCTTTTAAAAGATGATAAATCTTTTCCATATATTTTTATTGAAAAAGATTGCGATTGGCCTCTACTATCAAAACACAGAGGAGTAAAAAGTAAAAATGGTTATTACTTTGGACCATTTGCTTCTGTAGGTTCTGCTAACTGGACTATTAAAATTTTACAGAAAGTTTTTTTATTAAGAGTTTGCAATGATTCTGTATTTAAAAATAGAGATAGAGCGTGTATTCTATACCAAATCAAAAGATGCGCAGCGCCTTGTGTAAAGTATATTGATAAATTTGAATATAAAAAACTTGTTAGGGATGCAGTAGCATTTTTATCTGGAAAGTCAAAAATTATTCAAAAAAAACTATCTTTAGAAATGGAAAGCTGCAGCAAAAAAATGGACTATGAAAAAGCAGCAATTATTAGAGATAGAATTAAAGCTTTAACACAAATCCAATCTTCACAAAATATAAGTTCTACAAATTTAAATAATGCAGATGTAATATCAATTTCACAAGAAGCAGCAAAAAGTTGTATTCAGGTATTTTTTTATAGGTCTAAACAAAATTGGGGAAACCAATCATTTTTTCCTGTACACGATGAAACTCATACTGAGGAAGAAGTCCTAGCTTCTTTTATTGTTCAATTTTATGAAAATAAAAATGCACCAACTGAAATCTTAATAAATAAAAATATTAAAGATATAAATTTAATTAGAGTAGCACTTGAGAAAAAAGAAAAGAAATTAATATCAATTAAGGTTGCTACTAAAGGGAACGCACTAAAATTAACTAAGTTAGCAGAAAAAAATGCTAAAGAAGCTTTAACAAGGAAAATTTTTGAAACCGAAACCAACACAAAGTTACTTAATCAAATTGCTGAAAAATTTGAATTAAATATCATACCACGACTAATTGAAGTTTATGATAATAGTCATATTCAAGGAGCACATTCAGTTGGCGCTTTAATTTCTTTTGGAACAGAGGGTTTTATTAAAAAAAGATATAGAAAGTTTAATATTAAAAATTTATCTCTTAATAAAGGAGATGACTACGGCATGCTTAAAGAAGTATTAGAGAGAAGATTTGCAAAAATTGTTAAAAATAAAAATGAACTAGATTTCATAACTCCCGACTTAGTAATTGTCGATGGCGGCAAAGGTCAATATTCAGTAAGTAGAAAAGTATTAGATAATTACGGTTTTCACGATATTCCTATAATTGCAATAGCTAAAGGTAAAAACAGAAATCAGGGCGATGAAACTTTTATTTATAAAGATAATAGCTTTAAACTAAATAAAAGAGAATCTCTGTTATTTTTTCTTCAAAGGCTTAGGGATGAAGCTCACAGATTTGCTATCAGCAGTCATAGAATAAAAAGAAAAAAAAGTTTGTCAAAATCGTTATTAGATGAAATAAATGGTATTGGAAGAACTAGAAAAAAAGCTTTGTTAAACCATTTTGGTTCTGCTAGGGCAGTTGAATCTGCTAGTTTTGATGACTTAAAAAATGTTGATGGAATTGAAAATTCAGTTGCTAAAAAAATTTATGATTTTTTCCATAATTAGAAAAAATATATGAAACTAAAGATCCCTAATATATTAACAATAGGAAGAATAATATTGGTACCAATATTTGTAATTGCCTTTTATATACCAGGATTGCTTGGTGATTTAATTCCTCTTTTTATATTTTTGTTAGCTAGCTTTACAGATTTTTTGGATGGTCTTTTAGCAAGATTATATAAAGAAGAATCTAAACTAGGAGAACTTTTAGATCCTATAGCAGATAAGATTATTGTTGCTACAGCTCTAGTTCTTCTTGTGATGAATGATATTATTAGAAATTATGAAGTTATTGCTGCTATAATTATTCTTACTAGAGAAATACTAATATCAGGACTAAGAGAATTTCTGGCTAAATCACAAGTATCAATGCCAGTAACTGGACTTGCAAAGTTTAAAACTTTTATTCAAATGTTTGCAATCGCTATACTTCTTACTGGTGAAAGTGGGAATAGACTTATCAATTTTCAAGATTACAACGCCCATACCATTGGGATTATTTTGCTTTGGCTGTCAGCTTTTCTTACTCTTTATACTGGATATGATTACGTTAAAAAAGGCATAGGGCACGCTATTGAGTAAGATAATAAAAATTAATTTATAACTTATTTTCTTACCAAAGTTTGGAAGCTTTTTTCTAAATCTTTAATTACATCACAGACTTTAAATTTATATTTATCGATTTGTGATACAGGAGTTATTTCTGCTGCAGTTCCAGTTAAAAAACAACCTGTGAATTGTGAAAGTTCCGTGGGTTTTATTTTTCTTTCAATAACTTTTATATTTTTTGACTTTGCAATTTCAATAACAAATCTTCTTGTTATTCCATCTAAAAATGAATCTGGTATCGGTGTATGCAGTTCTCCATTGCTATTTTTAAAAAATACGTTAGCGCCAGTAGCTTCAGCAACATTATCTTGATAATCTAGCATTAGGGAATCTGTAAAACCTTCCTTTTCGGCTTCGTGTTTGGAAAGAGTGCAGATCATATATAATCCTGAGGCTTTCGTATCCCATGGAATTGTATTAGGTGCTGGTCTTCTCCACTTTGAAATATTTAATTTAATACCTTTTAATTTTAAGTTTGGATCAAAATATGACCCCCATTCCCAGGCTGCTATAGCAACATTAATTTTAGTTTTCTGAGCAGATATAGCCATCATCTCACTTCCTCGCCAAACCACAGGTCTAACATAACCATTTTTTATTTTCTGAATTGCAATTATTTCTTTACAAGCTTCATTTAAAGATTCTTCACTATAAGGAACTGTGATTCCTAATCTTAAAGCAGAGTGAAATAATCTTGATGTGTGTTCCTCCAATTTAAATATTTTCCCATCATAAACTCTTTCCCCTTCAAAAACACAGCTTGCATAATGTAAACCATGACTTAAAACGTGTATTTTAACATCGGACCAATCTACTGTGTCTCCATTAAACCAGATCTTTCCCGATCTTTTATCAAAAGGTATGGGTTCCATAAAAATTTATATATCTTAATTGATTTATTTTATTCAAAAAAGTATCTATGTTAGATAGATATGTCAATATAACTGACCCAAAACAAATTATGAAAGATCTATTATATTTAAAGGATGAACAAATTAAAGATTTTATAGAACAAATATTTTATGTTTATAGAGAGACCTATTCAGATCCTAAGAAAATATTAAAAAAATACTCGTTTGGAACAGCCCACCACAGGGCAATACATATGATAGAGAGGTATGAAGGATTAACAATTTCAGACCTACTCAATAAATTAAAGATAACAAAACAAAGCCTAAATAGAGTTTTAAGAGATTTAATAAATAATAAAACTATTTTATTAAAAAAAGGAGAGATAGACTCCAGACAAAGACGAATATTTTTAAATGAAAAAGGGAAAAAACTTTTTGAGGAAATATTTTTTGAACAAAAAAAAAGAATTTATAACGCTTTTAAAAACTCCGATTCTGATTCTGTTGTTAAATTTAAAACTATCCTAAATAAAATTGTCAATGAATAAAAAAAAATTCCATATACTCGTAGTTGACGACGATAATAGAATAAGAGAATTAGTAAAAGAATATCTTGAAGAAAATAATTTTATTGTAACTACCGCCACAGATGCTTTTGATGCAAAAAGGAAATTAGATATCATAAAATTTGATATATTGATTTTAGATATTATGATGCCAGGGGAAAGCGGCCTATCTTTGGCTCAAAAAATTAAGCAAAGTATATCTGTTCCGATAATACTTTTAACCGCAAAAAGAGAATCTGATGATAGAATCCGTGGATTAGAGCTTGGTGCAGATGATTATTTAGGAAAACCTTTTGAGCCAAAAGAACTTTTATTAAGAATAAAAAATATTTTAAATAAAATACAAAAACCTGTTATACCAGACGAGATTTATATAGGAAATGCGCTAGTTAATTTAAAAAAAATGAATGTTAAAATGAATAATAAAAATTCAAAGATCAATCCACAAGAAAAAAAGGTCCTAGAAAAAATGCTTGGTGACCCTGGTAAAGTTTTTTCTAGAAGTGATATTGGTAAGATAATTAATATTTCTAAAGAAAGAACTATTGATGTTTTGATCACTAGACTTAGACAAAAAATTGAAGCTAGTCCTAAAAACCCAAAATATTTACAGACAATTAGAGGCTCCGGTTATGTTTTATGGATTAAATAATTATATAAAAAAAATTCTACCAAAAAGATTATTTTACAGATCTCTAATAATTGTAGCAACTCCTATAATTTTATTACAAATAATAATAACTGTAGTTTTTTTTGACAGTCTTTGGATTAAATCTAACAAAGGAATGACGAGATCTTTAGTGGCAGAAATTGAAACTTTGTTTGATGTTTATAAAAATGAAAATGGTTATAATCAAATGATTATAGATTTATATAATAAAAATTTTGATTTTGTTGTGAACAAAAAAGAAAATGAAGTTTTTCCAGCTGAAAGTACTGAAAGATGGTACAGCCCTATGGATAGAAGTTTAAGACGTGAACTTAAATCTGTTTTTGGTAGCTCATATTGGTTCGATACCACTTCATATAAAGATGTTGTTGAACTCAAAATAAAATTTGATAAGGGGTATATTCAAATTTTTTTTAATAAAGATAGAATTTCTCCATCTTCAGCAAGAATTTTTGCTTTATGGATAACGCTGCCTGGCCTACTTTTAATTATCGTTGCTATACTTTTTTTAAAAAATCAAACACGTCCTATTGTTAATTTAGCTAGAGCAGCAGAAAAATTTGGTAAAGGTGAATTTGTAAAAGAATTTAGACCATCTGGTGCAAAAGAAATCAGACAGGCAGCTTATGAATTTGACAGAATGAGAAAAAGAATTTCAGTCCATTTAAATCAAAGATCAGAAATGCTATCTGGTATAAGTCATGATCTAAGAACACCCTTAACTAGATTAAAATTACAATTAGCTATGCTAAACCAAAAAGATTTAGCCAAAAAAATGAGTGATGATATAGAAGAGATGGAAAGAATGCTTAATGAATATTTAGAATTTTCTAGACATCAAAAGAACGAAGAAACAGAAACTATTAATATTAATAATTTAATCAATGAAATAATAAATAAGTATAAAGGTAAAAAAATTGATTTTATACCTAAAGAAAATTTTCAGATTAATATAAGAATGAATGCAATTAAAAGATGCCTTGCTAATTTAATCGATAACGGTTTATCTTATGGAGATAGAGTTAAGATTATTTCTGAAAAAACAAATAACCATATAACAATTTTTGTTGATGACAATGGGCCTGGCATTCCAGAGAAAGAGTACCTCAATGTTTTAAAACCATTTTATAGAATTGATAAAAGTAGAGGTCAAAATAAATCAGGTGTTGGTCTGGGATTGTCGATTGCAAATGATATAATTCGTGCGCATGGCGGTAGTATTGATTTAAACCGTAGTCCCTTGGGTGGCCTGAGGGTTAAGATCGCTTTACCTTTTTAATTTTTTTTTTACTTTTTTTTTTCTTAAGATTTTCGAGTTCATCTCGTGTTTTTAAAAGTATTTTTTTTTGAACTTCAAACTCTTCTCTTGAAACAAGATCCAGTTTATTTGCAATGTTTTGTAATTTAAAATTAAATAGGTCCTCTATCTCATTTTTTAAATCTTTTGAGGTGAATAAACCTTTTTCGATTAATTCTGTTATATTTCTTAATATCTTATTATATTTTTCCATATATTTTTAAATACCTTTAAGTTATTTTAATTTTATTATTAAATAAATCTTTTTTTAAAATGATTGTCCATAATTTTGATCCTGTATTATTCGATTTTGGAATGTTCCAAATTAGATGGTATTCTATAGCTTATATTCTTGGAATAGTCATAGGATGGATCTACGCAGGACAAATTATCAAAAAAATTTATAACAATGAAAGTGGTTTGAATTATATAAAAAAAGTAGATTTCGATGATCTTCTTATTTATTTAGTGATTGGAATTATCTTGGGTGGAAGATTAGGGTATGTGTTATTTTATAATTTAGAATATTATAGTCAAAATTTAGAAGAAATTTTTCAAGTTTGGCAAGGAGGTATGTCATTTCATGGGGGGTTGCTAGGTGTGGTAATTTCAATTTTTATATTTTCAAAAAAAAGAGGGGTTAATTTTTTTAGGTTTGCTGATATTGTTTCATGTGTTGCTCCAATAGGAATTTTTTTAGGTAGAATGGCTAATTTTATAAATGGTGAACTCTATGGAAAAGTTTCAACACTTCCCTGGGCTGTAATTTTTCCTAATGCAGGAAATATACCTAGACACCCATCACAAATTTATGAGGCTCTGCTAGAAGGTGTTATAGTTTTCATTTTAATTAATTTTTTGGCTATAAAAAAAAATCTTTTAATTAAAACTGGATATATTTCATGTTTCTTTTTAATTTCTTATTCAAGCTTAAGAATATTTTCTGAAAACTTTAGAGAACCTGACGATCATTTAGGATATTTTTTTAATTACTTTTCAATGGGTTCAATTCTCAGCTTTTTAACTTTAATTATAGGTCTTTTAATTATATTTTTTATTAAAAAAAATGAACAAACTAATTAGTATTTTAAAAGAAAAAAAATCTATTCCCCTTGATCAATATATAAATATTGCTCTTTATGATAAAAAATTTGGTTACTATATGAAAAATTCTCCTTTTGGGAAGGATGGGGATTTTGTAACAGCACCTTCAGTTTCAGTTCTCTTTAGTGAAATGCTTGCTATATGGTTTGTAGCGTATTGGGAACATATTGGAAAACCTAGTAAATTTTTGATAGTGGAGCTTGGGCCAGGTGATGGAACCTTGTGTAGAAATTTAATAAATACATTCAAACAATTTAAAAATTTTTATAAAGCTTTAGAAATAAATTTACTTGAGATCAGTAGTAAATTAAAAAAAATCCAAAAAAAAAAAATTAATAATAAAAAAGTACGGTGGATTAAAAAGATTGAAAATATAAATTTTGGACCAGTAGTTTTTTTAGGAAATGAATTTTTTGATTCTCTACCCATAAAGCAGATTTATATTAAAAATCAGATATTTTTCGAAAAGCATATAGCGTTATCGTCTAACACCAAAAAAATAAAATTTTTAAATAAAAAAGCGAGTAAAAATTTAATAAAACGTATAAAAGAATTAAATTTAATTTCAATTGGAAATACTATTGAGTATCCATTAGAAGCACTAAAATATCTTGAAAATATTGCAAACAGAATCAATAAATTAGATGGAGGTTTGTTATTTTTCGACTACGGTTATACATTAAATGAAAATAAAAATACTCTTCAATCTATCAAAAAACATAAATATTTAAATGTTCTTTCTAAACCAGGAAATTCAGATATTACATCACATATAAATTTTAATTTATTTAAAAAAATTTTAAATAAAAAAAATCTTAGTGTAAAAAAAATAGTATCCCAAAGTGAATTTTTAAAAAGATTAGGTGTAATTGAAAGGGCAAATATTTTATCAAAGAAAATGACATTTAAAGAAAAAGCAAATATGTTTTACAGATTGAGAAGGTTGCTTGATCCTCAAGAAATGGGAAGCCTCTTTAAAGTAATGTTTGCAGAGAAAAAAGGTAAAAAATTTTCTTTGGGTTTTTAATTATGTTCTTTTCTAAAAAATTAAGTAAATACAAAAACATTAAACATTGTTTTTTTTCTAGGAAAAATGGGTTTTCTTCTGGGCAATTTTCCAGTTTGAATTGTGGATTGGGTTCAGCTGATAAAAAAGAAAATGTATTAAAAAACCTTAAATTGGTAAGTCAAAAAATTGGATGCGAACAAAATTCTCTTATAACTTTAAATCAAAAACATACAAATGATGTTTTTTTATTTGCTTCTAATGCAGATGTTGAAAATAAACGTACTGGTGATGCTATAGTAACTAAAGTTAAAAATATTGGAATTAGTGTTCTTACTGCAGACTGTGCATCGATATTACTTTATGACCCAAAATGTAATGTGATTGGTTGTGTGCACGCAGGATGGAAGGGAGCTTTAAATGGGGTAATAAAAAATTCAATAAAAAAATTCAATGAATGTAACTCAAATAATAATGATATAATAGCAGTCGTAGGACCATGTATCAGCAAAACAAGTTACCAGGTCAAGATTGATTTTTTAAAAAAATTTACTGATCAAAATATTAAAAATGATATTTTCTTTGAAAAAATTAGTGACCAAAATTATACATTTGATCTTCGAGGTTATATAAATAAGGAATTATCAAACCTAAATATTAAAAATATAGAAAATATAGAAAAAGATACATTTTCTGATAATGAGTTTTTTTATAGCTATAGAAGATCACGTCTCAATAAAGAGCAAGATTACGGTAGATGTATTTCCGTCATATTAATGACTTAATTAAATGTTGAAATAATTTGAAAAGTTTAATTAAAGTTGTATAAACAAGATATCTTATGAAAGTTCTTGCAGGTACAAGCAATTCTAAACTGTGTAAAGACATAGCAAAACAGCTTAAACTAAAATTAGTAAATTCTAATATAAAAAGATTTGCGGATGGCGAAGTCTACGTAGAAATTAATGAAAATATACGAGGTAATAGTATATTTGTAATTCAATCTACTTCTACCCCGGCTAACGATAATTTAATGGAGCTTTTAATTTGCATTGACGCTTTAAGAAGATCGTCAGCTAAAAATATTACTGCAGTAATTCCATACTTTGGTTATGCCAGACAAGATAGAAAAGTTGCACCAAGAACAGCAATATCAGCAAAATTAGTTTCAAATCTTATTACAAATGCTGGAGCAAATAGAATTTTAAGTGTAGATTTACACGCAGGACAAATCCAAGGCTTTTTTGATATTCCTGTAGATAACTTATTTTCAACACCAATCTTTGCTAGACATATTAAAAAGAAAATTAAGCTAAATAATTTAATTTGCGTTGCACCTGATGTTGGAGGCGTGGAAAGAACGAGAGCACTAAGTAGAAGAATAAACTCAAGTATTGCAATCATAGATAAAAGACGACCAGCGCCTGGAAAATCAGAAGTAATGAATATTGTTGGAAGTGTAAAAAATAAGAATTGTATAATTGTTGACGATATTATTGATTCTGGAGGCACTATTGTAAATGCTGTACATGCGCTTAAAGATAAAGGAGCTAAAGACGTTTATGTATATATTACTCATGCTGTTTTAAGTGGAGAAGCAGTTAAAAAAATAGAAAAATCACAAATAAAAAAATTAATTACAACAGATACAATTGATAATTCAAAAAAAATTAAAAACGCTAAAAAGATTGAAATAATTTCACTTGCCCCAATGATATCAGAAGCAATGAAAAGAATTGCGAACTCAACATCAGTTTCTAGCCTTTTTAAATAATTTTGCTTGTTTTTTTAACAAACATATTATAAAAACACCCTTTCAATTTATGAGAATTTTAAAAGCAACAAAAAGAACTAGCGCTACAACAGGCCAGGTAAATAAACTAAGATCTGAGGGTTTTGTTCCTGCTGTACTGTATGGTGGAGAAAAAAATAATTTAAATATTAGTTTAAAAAAATTACACTTACAAAATCTTATAAATAATGAAGCTTTCTTATCTAGAGTTTTTGACCTAGATATAGACGGTACTCCAGAAAAAGCTTTGCCTAGAGAGGTTGCTTATGATCCTGTATCCGACGAACCAATACACATTGACTTTCTTAGAATTACAAAAGGCTCTAAACTAACCTTGGAAATACCTGTAAAATTTATTAATTCTGAAAAATCACCTGGATTAAAAAAAGGTGGAGTTTTAAACATTGTTCGAAGAAAAGTAGAATTAAAATGTCCTGCAGAAAATATTCCTGACGAAATAATTGTAGACCTAGATAATATTGAAATTAATACTAGTCTAAAAATATCTTCTGTAAAATTGCCAGATAATGTAACTCCAACGATTACAGATAGGGATTTTGTAATTGGAACTGTTGTGGCTCCAACTGTACTAGTTGAGCCAGAAAAAACAGAAGAAACAACTGCTGAAGGAGAAACTCCAGCAGAAGGAGCAGAGGGTGCTACTGAAGGAGCAGAAGCGACAGAAGAAGGTAAAGATAAAGCAGTTAAAGCTTCTGATGATAAAACAAAAACTGGTGGTAGTGATAAAGATAAATCTTCATCAGGAGATAAAAGTAAACCCGCAAATAAAGAAACCAAAAAAAAATAAAAATTTATAAATTATAAATCATGCTACTTCTTGTAGGTCTAGGCAATCCTAACCCAAATAATTCTAACAATAGACATAATATAGGTTTTTTTGTTATTGATGCTATAAACCAAAAATTTAAACTATCAAAACAAAAACCAAAATTTAAAGGCTTATTAACTACAGGAAAAATTGAGGAGCAAAAAGTTTTTGCTATAAAGCCTCTTACTTTCATGAATAGCTCAGGAGTATGCATTAAAGAGCTTATTGATTATTTTAAAATAAATGTGAAGGATGTTTTTGTATTTCATGATGATATGGATATTGATCTTGGTAAAGTAAAAGTAAAATTTGGAGGTTCCAGCGCAGGACATAATGGGATTGAATCTATAGACAAAAATATTGGCAAAAATTATTCTCGTGTAAGAATAGGTATAGGTAGACCTAGTAAAAACTCTACAGGCGCAGATCATGTTTTAGATAATTTCTCAACTGAAGAAAAAAGTAATGTAGACGAAATAACTAAAAACATTATTAACTCACTGCATATCCTAATAAATAGAGACTTAGATCTTTTTTCAAGTAAAATTAATCAAAAATAATAATGAGTTTTAAATGTGGAATAGTTGGATTACCTAATGTAGGTAAATCGACTTTATTTAATGCACTAACTACATCAAAAAAAGCCCAAGCAGAAAATTTTCCTTTTTGTACTATAGACCCAAATGTTGGCATAGTTACTGTCCCAGATGAAAGATTAAAAAAAATTTCTTTAATTTCAAATTCAACAAAAACAATTAACGCTGCGATAACTTTTGTAGATATTGCAGGTCTTGTTAAGGGAGCTTCTAAGGGCGAAGGTTTAGGAAATAAATTCCTTTCCCATGTTAGAGAAGTTGACACTATTATTCATCTCACAAGGTGTTTTGATTCTGATAAAATACAAAATGTCAATAAAGATGTTGACCCCATACGTGACCTCGAGATTATTGAAACTGAAATTCTTTTATCCGACTTAGAATCTCTTCAAAAAAGATTAGAAAAAAATAATAGGAAGAAATTAGATAAGGATGAAATAGTTTTTCTTGAGGAATGTCATAAGTCTATTAGTGATGGAAAAAAACCTGAAAATTTAGAAAAAAAATATAACAAAGATTTAATAAAAAAATCAGGTCTTTTGTCTCTTAAGCCAAGAATTATTGTATGTAACGTTGATGAAAAAAGTCTGCCCGATGGCAACAGATACTCAGATTTATGTAAAAAAAAATTTTTACAAGAAAATATTATTATTGTTTGTGCGGATATAGAAGATCAAATCATGGGTCTACATGAAAAAGATCGAAAAGAATTTATGAACGATTCAGGTATAAAAGATACTGGATTAGATAATCTTATTAAAACGGGTTATAATACACTTGGTCTCAATACTTTTTTTACTTCTGGGCCAGAAGAAAGCAGAGCCTGGACTATAGAAAAAAATTCAAAAGCAGCTGATGCGGCGGGCGTAATTCATACTGATTTTAAAAAAAAATTTATTAGAGCTGAAACGGTAACTCACCAAGACTTTATAAAGTATAAAGGCTTTATTGAATGTAAGAATGCAGGAAAATTAAGACTTGAAGGAAAAGATTATTTAGTATGTGATGGTGATGTTATGTATTTCCGAATAGGAAGTTAAATTATTTAAAAGTTTTAGGATCTTCACCCTCATATTTAGTCACAGTTTTTTCAACTTTATCAAAAGTTTCTTCTTTGGGTTCCTCTTTTGAACCAAACCTTGACCATACTTTTTGCTTGCTCATATATACTAATGTGATCAAAATGATTAAATAAATAATAGCCTTAAAACCCATGCGATGTTGAGCCTCTAGATGAGGTTCTGAAGCCCAAACTAAAAAAGTTGTTACATCTTTAGCAATTTGCTCTGTTGTCGTTTGTGTTCCATCTGAATACTCAACTATATCATCCATAATTGGCGCTGACATTTTAATTTTATTACCTGCCATATATTTATTATAATAAACTCCATCATCTAGCTCTATACCCGATGGTGGTTCTTCATAACCTAAAAGAAGCGAGTAGAGGTAATCTGCACCACCTGCCCTTGCTTTAGCTAAAACTGACATATCGGGAGGGTAAGCTCCCCCATTTGCTGCTGTTGAGGCTTGTACATTAGGGTAAGGAGATACAAATTTATCCGATAGTCTGGCAGGTCTCATGAACATTTCTCCATCACTGTTTGGTCCATCTTCTATTTCGAATTGAGATGCTATTGCTTTAGCTTCTTCAATAGTAAATTGAGGGCCACCTTCTTCTGATAAATTTCTATAGCTTAGTTGCTGCATTGAATGACAGCCTGCACAAACCTCTTGGTAAACTTGAAACCCTCTTTGGAGAGAAGCTCTATCGAATGTTCCGAATACACCATTAAAACTCCAATCAGTTTTTATAAGATCAACTTTTTTTTCTTCAGATAGGGCTGATAGATGTGAAGAAAAAATAAAAAAAACAAATACAATTTTTATTAAAAACTTATTTAAATGAACCAACATTTTCACCTTCATATTTTGATGCTGCTTTTTTAAAGTTATCCAAAACTCCAGGCTTATCTAAAACTGGGTCGGAGATGCTCATAGGCAATGGGTCGGTCTTTTCATATCTTCCAAGGACAGGAAGTAAAATTAAAAAATGAATAAAATAGTAGGCAGTAGCTATTCTTGATAAAATTAAATAAATTCCTTCTGGAGGTTTTGCTCCTAAATAACCAAGAAGAAGCACTGTCACTACTAAAACCCAAAAGAATTTTTTATATATTGGTCTAAAAACTGCAGATCTTACCTTGGAGGTATCAAGCCAAGGTAATAACATAAGTATAAATATTGCAGCAAACATAAAAATGACTCCTCCTAATTTACTTGGGATTGCTCTTAAAATTGCATAAAAAGGAAGCAAATACCATTCGGGAACTATATGCGAAGGAGTTATTAATGGATTAGCTTCTATATAATTATCTGGATGACCCAATACATTAGGTGCAAAAAACACAAACCATAAAAAGATAGTTATAAATATTAATAACGCAAAAAGATCTTTCATGACCATATAAGGGTGGAAAGGCATAGTTTCATTACTATTCTTTTTAACATCTATACCAATAGGATTATTATTACCTGGAACATGCAAAGCCCAAATATGCAAAATAACAAGACCAACAATCAAAAATGGGAGTAAATAATGTAAACTATAAAATCTATTTAGTGTTGGGTTATCTACTGAATACCCTCCCCACAACCAAGTAGTAATGCTTTCCCCAATTAAAGGAATAGCACTAAATAAATTTGTTATCACTGTTGCCCCCCAAAAGCTCATTTGGCCCCAAGGTAAAACATAACCCATAAATGCTGTCGCCATCATTAAAAGATAAATAATGAGACCAATAATCCATATTACTTCTCTTGGTGCTTTATATGAGCCATAAAATAATGATCTAAAAATATGTATATAGACTGCTAGAAAAAACATAGAGGCTCCATTTGCATGGACGTATCTTATTAACCATCCATAATTAACATTTCTCATTATGTGCTCAATGCTTTCAAACGCATGGTCAACATGAGCTACGTAATGCATAGCAAGAACAAGTCCAGTTACTATTTGTGTAATTAAGCAAAAAGTTAATATTCCTCCAAATGTCCACCAGTAATTTAAATTTTTTGGAGTAGGATAAGATTGTAAATGATGAGAAAGAGTTAAAAGAGGTAGGCGGCTATCAAACCACTTTCCTATTTTAGATTTGGGAATATATTTTTCTTCACTCATGATTAGCCTATTTTAATTGTATTACTATCAACGAATTCATATTTAGGAATTTCTAAATTTTTTGGGGCAGGACCTTTTCTAATTCTTCCTGATGAATCGTAGTGCGATCCATGACAAGGACAGAACCAGGCTTTATACTCTCCTTTTTCTCCTAACGGCACACACCCTAAGTGAGTACAAACACCAACCATTACTAACCATTCAGGATTTTTAGCTCTATCGGAGTCTTTTTCAGGGTCTTTTAAATCTTTAAGGTCAACATCAGAAGCTTCTTTGATTTCTTCTTTAGTTCTTCGTCTAATAAATATGGGTTTACCCCTCCAGAGTACTGTAATTGTTTTACCAGGTTCTACGCTACTAATATCTACTTCAGTAGTCGAAAGAGCTTTTACAGATGAATCGGGATTCATTTGGTCAACCAAAGGCCATATTGCAGCACCTACGCCAACTGCTCCAATAGTATAAGTTGCCGTAAATAGAAAATCTCTTCTTTTTTTAGTGTTAATTTCGCTGCTCATATATTTAAAATCATTATGTAGTATATATTATTAATTAATTACAATTAATATAAATATACTAGGGTCAGAATGACACACAAATCGATTAACAATTAAATTATGTTTAATGTAGCCTTATACCAACCCGATATACCTCAAAACACAGCAGCCATAATCCGTTTATGTTCTTGTTTTGATACAACTCTTGAAATAATAGAACCCTGTGGATTTTATCTTGATGATAAAAGATTGAAAAAAGTTGCTATGGATTATTTAAACAAAAGTAAAATAGTAGTTTATAAATCATATAATAATTTTTTAATAAAAAAAAAAAATTCTAGGGTTATACTTATGAGTACAAAAGCTAAAAAAAATTATAATAATTTTAAATTTAAAGTAGAAGATACCCTTCTGTTTGGAAGGGAAAGTGAAGGTGTTCCAAAAATAGTTTTCAAGAATTCCTATGAAAATTTGAAAATACCTTTGAAAAAAGATGCCAGATCTTTAAATGTTGCAATGGCTGCAGCAATCACTTTATCTGAAGCATTAAGACAAAACTTAAAAACAATAAAGTTATGATGATTAAAAAAAAACAAGAGATAGCAAAAAAATGGTTTATAAAATTACAAAATATAATTTGTAAAAGTATTGAACAAATAGAAAAAGATTGTGGATCTAATGTAAAATTTAAAAAAAATAAATGGAAATATGGTGAGTATAGAATTATTAAAGGGAAAGTAATCGAAAAAGGTGGTGTTGCCTTTTCAAATGTTATAGGAAAATTTCCTAAAGATTTTTCAAAAAAGATTCCTGGGGCTGGTAAGAACAGGAATTTTTGGTCATCTGGCATTTCAGTAGTTCTTCACCCAAAAAACCCAAAGATTCCAGCTATGCACTTCAATACAAGATTTATATGCACAAAAAAAAACTGGTTTGGAGGCGGTATGGATGTAACACCGTCTCTTAAAGACGAAAAAGAAAAAAAATACTTTCATAAAATTTTGAAACAAATGTGTGATAACCATAATAAAAAGTACTATTTAAAATATAAAAAATGGTGCGATAAATACTTTTATTTGCCTCACAGAAAAGAATCCCGGGGAATAGGTGGTATCTTTTTTGATTACAAAATGAATAATTGGGAAAAAGATTTTTTGTTTGTTAAAGATGTTGGTATAACATTTGCAAATATATCAAAACAAATTATACAAAAAAAAATGTTTACAAAATGGAAGAAAAAAGAAAAAGAAATTCAACTAATTAAAAGAGGAAGATATGTCGAATTTAACTTATTGTATGATCGTGGTACCAAATTTGGATTGAATAGTGGAGGAAATCCAAAAGCTATATTAATGTCTTTGCCTCCAACAGCTAAATGGAAATAATTATGGAAAAAGAACCCATTACATCACAAGGTCTTACTAAAATAAAAGAAGAGTTAGAGGAATTAAAAAATATAAAGCGACCAAAAATTATTGAAGCAATAGCTGAGGCAAGAGGCCACGGTGATTTAAAGGAAAATGCTGAATATCATGCAGCTAAAGAAGAGCAGTCAAAAATTGAAGGAAGAATAATTGAAATAAATGATTTAATTGCTAGAGCAAATGTAATTGACGTAACAAAACTAGAAAAAAAAGATAATGTAATTTTTGGTTCTACTGTTTCAGTAATTGATTTAGATAATAATAAAAAAAAAACTTATAAAATTGTTGGTAAAGATGAGGCTGATTTAACTAAAAATTATATTTATTTTAGATCACCTATTGGTAAAGCTCTTATAGGAAAGACAAAAAAAGATTTAGTTATAGTTAATACTCCATCTGGTGAAAAAAGTTTTGAAATATCAGATATAAAATATATTTAATTTTTTTTAAATTTGCCTAGCAATTCTTTAAGTTTTTTTTTATCTATATAAAAATTATTTTCTATCCACTGCTTTTCTAGAAGCTTAAGTTTTTCACCTAATAATTTCCCACTTTCATATCCATAATCTTTTAGATCTTCCCCTGAAACAGGAAATTTAGGTACTTTGTATTTTTTTATATAATTTAATAGTTTTTCTACTTCCTCAACTTTTATTTTTTTGTTTACAAATATTGAAAAAAGCAACAAATCTTCTAAATCATTACGATTATGTAAGTAAATTAGTTTTTTTATATTTGTTTCTAAAAAAAATTTATTATTTTTCAAATTTTCAAAATTTATTGAAATATTTTTAAATCTATCTTTAATATCATTTGATGTTTTATACTTATGGCAAAAATATTCATATTCATTTGACCCATCTAACATTATTATTGCTAAAATTAGATTAACATCATACTTTAACCTAAGTTTCTTTCCCAAACTAGTAAGTTTTTTTAATCTTTCATAATATTTAAATTGAGGAAATATATTTAGGATAATCTCATTTGATGTCTTATTTAAAAATAAGTTGTTAATATTTTTAAGTACAAAAATTTTTTTTAATTCAGTAAATATTCTTTCATTCGAAACTTTATTTAATCCATTTATATTTTGTTTGATTGAACTGATTACATTTTCATCGTGATCTTTTTTGCTATACTGGATAAAAAATCTAAAGTACCGAAGTATACGTAAATAGTCTTCTTGTATTCTTTCTTTTGCTTCTCCAATAAATTTTATTTTACCATTTTTTAAATCTTCTATACCATTTTGAGGATCAAAAATTCTTCCTTCTATATCAGAATATATTGCGTTTATTGTAAAATCCCTTCTTTTAGCATCATCATCCCAATTTGATGTAAAGGATACTTCCGCGTGTCTTCCATCTGTAAAAATATCTTTTCTTAAAGTTGTGATTTCAAACTTTCTTTTATTTAAAATTAATGTCAATGTTCCGTGCAAAATACCCGAGTCAATAATTTTAATATTTACATTATTTAATTTTTTCTTAACATTATTTGGCTCAAGGGATGTTGCTAGGTCTATGTCATCAACTTCTCCTCCACTAATTGATTTTCTCACACACCCACCAACAAATCTTACTTTATTCTCTTCTTCACCATTATTTAAATGATAAAAAATTTCTCTTGCCTCACTTATATTTTCTAGAAACTTTGTAGTTTTGTTTGACCCAAATTTTTTATAAAGAAAACGGTCAAAATTTTGAAAAATATCTTTTATTTTTTTAATCATTTTTTGGCTGGGGCGCTAGGATTCGAACCTAGGATGGTGGTACCAAAAACCACTGCCTTACCGCTTGGCTACGCCCCAATTTAATTCAGGATATATCACAAATGATTTATTTTATATAGTTTTTGATACTATACACCAATATTT
>MDSV01191252.1_pt1 | contig 21779 bp, 19 predicted proteins | sample 810851 | NCBI WGS metagenome assembly MDSV01 (sample SAMN05326640, study PRJNA326480) | marine metagenome | isolation source: seawater | place: Atlantic Ocean: North East | collected 2012 | reverse complement strand
ATAGATACTAATAATTTATCGGCCATTGGTCAGTTCGTTGAAGGAACAGTCACTTCCAGAGGATTTTTTGAATTTAAAGGTGATGACCTCATTAGACTTATTGGTTTTGGTACTGAGTTTGATACGGATTCAAATGGAGAGTTCAGTTATAGGGCTGGATCTCATATAGAAGGAGAGATGAAAGGAAGCACTCTTGTGACCTTAAAAGGTCGATCAGATCAAACTGACGTTCTTGCCATTTGGTCTGATCTATCACTGCCTGCAGAAGATAGAAATTTATACATTATCAATGGTGATGATCGAATGGTTTATATTTTTGAGAATGATCAATCTAAATTCATTAGAAACTTTAACGAGGAAGATGAGCTTGCAAGAGGCAAAATAGAGTCAGATATCGAAATAAAGAAGAAAGCTCTGGATGCAAATTTTGATATTTTGGAGAATAGACTTATTCAAGTAGAGGACTTTTTATCTGGAAAAGAATCTACCAAAGAAAGTAATCCAATAAAGCCGTTAAGTTCTGAACTGGTTAGATCCATACAAGAGCTTTTAACTATTTTAGGTTACGAAACAGGAAAAATTGATGGCGTCCTTGGCCCTTTAACGATTGCAGGCATAAAGGCTTTTGAAAAAACAAATGAGCAAGACTTAACTGGAACGCCTTCAGACCAGCTGCTAGTTTCTTTACAAGAATCGATTCGGCAAAGAAATAATGAACTGGCAAGGAGTAATGAATTGCCAAAAGAACTACCTGTCGTTTCTACTGGGACGGGTTTCTTTATTAATGAGTCTAATCTAGTTACCAACTATCATGTCGTTCAAAAATGTAATTACCTCTCAACACAGAAAATGGGTCTACTGAGCATAGAGACACAAGATCAGGTGAATGATATTGCAGTTTTAACATCAAACGAAGAATCAAAAAGCTTCTTAAGATTAAATACTAATCCCAAGTTAGGTCAGTCAATCTATACAGGTGGTTACCCTTATAATGATGTATTGGATAATTTTAATTTTACAATTGGCAACATCAGCAGCCTCAGAGGAACTCAATCAAACATCTCTCAATTCCAATTTACAGCACCTGTTCAACCCGGTAGCAGTGGTGGACCTATATTAAATGATAGGGGTGGGGTTGTGGGTGTTACTGTCTCTGGTTTGGGTGCAGGCTTTGCCGAAGCTAAAAATACACTTCCTCAGAATATAGCTTTTGGTATTAAGGTTGGTGTTGTGAAAGATATTCTTTCAGAGGAGGGCACTGCTTTTACTGATGGACAAGAATTCTGGTTTGGCGCTTCTCAAGAAAAGATTGCTCAACTTGCGAAAGATTCATCAATAGTCATTCAATGTCATTCCAACATTTAAAATGATTTATCTAGATTTTGAAGGCTTTATAAATGAAACACCTTCATTAGTAGGTTATATAATTGATGGTAAATTTACTCAACTAATCCTAGATGAAGACTTAAGTTTGATTTCTGAAGAAACAGATATTAATTTCATGAACTTTGAAGAGTTTTGTCATGAGATTATAGCCAGGTCAAATAAAACTAAAGAACCTATAGTTGCATGGTCTGATAATGAACTATTTGTCTTCAAAGAATTTCAGGAAAACATTCATTATTGTAATTTATTACAAGTTGCTAAAAAGCAAATTAAAAAGAATAAGCTATTAGTCAAAGCTCATAAAGAAATGCCTGAATACTGGGTTGGCCAGAGAATAACGCGAACAGGCAGGATAAACAATAACAATAATCCTTTTTTAAAAAAACGATGGGATCTTGTGACCATACTCAAATTATTAGATTATCCAAGTCTTTCAACTGGCTATGGAAAAAGGAAAGTTACTGCAAGGCTTAGTGCAATTAAAAAAGGCTTGAATGCTAAAGGAAGCTATAAGGAACTGACGGCAGTTCAAAAAGCAAAATGGACAAAATTAAAGCAACACAACTTCGTAGACGTTGATGGAATGGAGTATATAGTTAAAAACCTAGATATTTCTATGGAATAAAGTCCGTCTTTCCAGACTGTCAGCAAGATCACTTAAGTTTATATAGGAGGTTCTAAGCTCTTACTGCAGATGTTTTTCTATGTGACACACCTTCTGCTGGCATCATCTCGTTTAAACCCACGAGCAGGGCACTAAAACTTAAATATATAATACGATATCAACACGACAAATTGTGTCGCTTCAATATATTATTGTTTTTTAAAGAGCGACATTTCTTATCTTGAATTCTTTTATCGTTGTTTCCTACAGAGACTACCTATGACCCTATTGAGCGATGACTGTTGAATCCTTACAGAGAATTAGATTCTAATTTTCGTTTTCATTTAAAGCCTCTTGAATATCAGCAATTATTTGTGGATGTCTCCATGCAGAATCATCGCTAAGAACCTCTCCTGTTCTAGGGTCTGCACCAGTAAGTATTGCTTGTAGGAAATTATTTACACCTTCACTTTTGGAGGGGCTTATACCTCGATTTGCAACGGGGTAAGAAAATTGGATTCCTAATATCTCTTCGTTGGTTGTGCGAACAACTTCTCTAATCACATGATTATTCTCGCTTTTGACTAATCTTAAAATTGCGAAACTAAAACCTAACTCCTGAAATCTTCTTACTAGAAAGTTTTCCATTTTCTCGGTTGCAGGTGCGGAGCAAACATTGTAACCGGTGTCTGTACCTCGATGATGAATAGTCCAACCAAATTCTTTTTCAATTGAATCTGCATCTTCTTCGAGTGCTTCAAAATATATACTCGATTGGGTTATAACCAAATCAAGACCATATTTTGTTTTAAGACGATTTTTAATTCCTAGATAATTTTCTGTGATTTCCATTGTTTATATTTTTTTCTTGTTTGTAATTTTCCGTTCCAAGCTTCTCTCTATATTCACAGACTTTATCCTGCAGAGGGGATTTTCAGTGATTTGATGTACATCTCCCAATTAATTTCGGCACACCCATTATTTTGCCGATTGATTAATACTATATAGCAAGATAAAAAATCTTAAAGCAGAATGACAGGGTTTTAGAAAAATTGCCAAAAGACTAAACGAAGAAAATATAAAAACCTCTAGGGGCAATGCCTTCTATCCTAAGAGTATCTATTCCATTCTAAAAAAGAAGAAAACTAGGGATGAAACTTTGAATCAAGAGTTTGATAAGAAGATATCAGAGTTGTGGTTCGAGCATCAAGCCAATGAAGACTGATTGATACAACTAGCAATTATTCTTGCATCTTCATGGTCTTCCTTTTTTATGTATGCATAGTGACCCATAAAATAGAATTTTGTATTTTTGGTTAAACAGTTTTTTATAGAATGCTTAATAAGAAGGGAACTAAGTTCTCTAGATTTTGTGCCTCTTTTTTTTCGGAGGTCAGTTAAAGATTCAGGTCTCTTTAAAGCATTTTTTATTGTTTGAGCACCAGAAAAAATCAAAACATCTGGTGATAAAAGACTCAAGAGTTTATTTGACTTTTCGGAAAAACATAAGTCCATTGAATTTGTGGTATAGGTGTTCCCCTTTGATGCACAAAGCATCATGTTCATAAATGCGACCGAGTCTTTTTTTGTACTTAGACCTAAACTTTTCAAGTATAAGTCGTCCCAAGCCCCCCATTTTGGCATACCATTTTTGTTGGTTTCCATTAATTCCTTCCAGTGGATTTCTTTGTCTTTATCTGTTTCAGCAGAATGCATTTTTTCCAATGATGCCCACTCATTTTCGGGTGTTTTATCCCCGGAACCTGGGTTAATTAACATTACACATATCTTTTGAGTAGAATTAAAGTAATTATTTCCAATCCATCTTGGTTGAGGACCTCTAACATCGGCAAGCGCTAGTTTCTTTCCAGATTTTGTTATTTTTTGATTGTTAAAGCATTTTGAACAAGAATAATTAGAAGAAAAAAAATCGATCACATTTAATTTGCTCAATTTTTTTCTCCGCAAAAAGGTTTATAAAAATTAATCATTTTATGCGTTTATTATTCTCTGATTGTCCTTTTAACTTTACTATAAAGGAAGTCTAATATTTCAGTTCTCTTTTCACCATAATGTAATTCTCTGTGACAGTTTGGACAAACTGCTACAGCATTTTCAATGGTATCTGAACCACCATCTGCTAGTTTTTTTAGGTGATGTACCTCTAGATAACTTGCCCCATTTAACTTTGAAAAAGGTGCAGGATTATTACAACATTCACATATCCATTTAGAGTTATATAAAACCCAAGCATGTACCTCGGGATCTCTAGTAATTTGCTCTATAAGGACTTGTTTACGATTTGGATTTTTGTTGCCTGAAGGAATTTTAGGAGATTTTTTTAATTTTCTAGAGACCTTTAATTGAAAATTAATAAGTTCGTTTTGCAGTGTGTTTCTGTCAACTAGTTCAATTTGATATATATTTTTTTTATTGGTTTTTTTAAAAACCATCTTCATATCTTTATTTTTGTCATGAGGTTTTCTTGTGTTCCAGGCGGGGAAGTTCTTTCGGAGTAAATTTGTGAAACTCCTATCCCAGGACATTCTTATCACAGGTGAGCTTGGTCTAAACCAAGTCAGATTTGCTGAGTATTGAACATTCTTATAAAGCATTCTTATTTTTTTATTCTTATCTTTTATTTCAAAGTATGAATAAAACCCTTGAGGTATTGGCGTTACGCCTTGATCGAAAGAAGAAAAATCTAACTCTTTCATGACCCTTCCATCGTCAAGAGTTTTCCAAGAGAAATTGTCAGAATTTGAAATGATGAGCGATCTCCATATTTTTAAGGTAGTAACTACTCGGCATCAGTAACTGTAAAAAAAATTGCAACTCTTTGTATTTTGCTGTTGAAGGCATTATAAGATTCTCTTATTTTTTTTAGTTCCCATATCGTTATGACTTATTTATCCAATTCTAATCTAGTAATTAAGCTCTAATAATAATATCACTGTAACCAATATCTGAAGCATGCACTAAATTCATCATCATCAGCTAGACGAATCTTTGAGATTTCATCAGGAAGTTTCCATTGAAACGTAAAAACATTTTTATCTTGGGTAAGGCTCATTGATTCTAAATTTTCTGATTGAATTAAGTTGAAATCTTCGAGCTCACTATAATAAATATTCTTGAAGGTTTTCTTTACACTAAAGTCGACACCCCGTAAAAAATAATCATGTTTTATTACAGGATCTAACAAATTTCTACAACTATCAATTAATTCTTTATACATTTCATTATCTTCTTCAAAGTCAATAAAATTTCCCTGTTGAAAATCTTCAAAGTTTGGATAGATCATGTATTTGTCAGCTATATAACCCATAGCCTCTTCAAACAATGGAAGTCTCCATTTAATTTCGAAGATTCTTTCTTCCCCATCGATATGAATATTGCTCGTAAGATTTTTTCTTTTATGCCATATTTCATACTTCCAATCTTCTCTTTCATCAATATCTTCTGAAAAGAAATGAGAAGGTAATTCTGAATAATAGTTAGTTTTTTTTATTTTTGGAGGAATCCTGCCCCAGGACAGATATTTTTTTGTTTGCTCTAAGGCTTTATAAAAAGATTTCTTTCCAACCGCATATCTTGCTTCCTCTTCCTGTTCCTCTTGTTTAATTTTTTTTTGTCTAGTTACCTTGCGTTGCAGAGCAAGTTTTTCCTTCTCTATTTTTTCCTTCTCAAGTTGTCTCTTTTCAAATTTCTTTTTATCTTTAAGATCAAAGTTAAAAAGCTCTAATTGAGTTAGGTTAATATCTTTTTTTTTCATGTAAAAATAATATCATGAAGCCCAAGGCGAAATTCACAGACTATAAGAAACTTAACACTAAAGATTTGTTCATAGGCTTTACTTAAAATCATATGATAATTAACCGACAAGATGTGTCGCAAAGATGTATTATTATTTAAAAATGAGTGATACCACGCTACGTCAACTAAAACTCTTGGAGTTGCTTCCAAGACAGCCCTTTAAAAAATCGACGCAAATTCTCAAAGAAAATCTTTCAGAAATCGGTTTTGAAGTTTCAACAAGAACTATACAGCGAGACTTGAAAAATTTATCCAGCATTTTGCCGTTAATGAGCGACGAGCGCGATAAACCTTATGGGTGGTCCTGGCACAAAGATGCGCCTGGCTTAAATCCTGCAATGGACCCCATAGAGGCTTTAACTTTTTCTTTAGCACAAGAATACTTGGAGCCAATTATGCCGAGTAAAAGCTTTAAGAGAATGAATATATTCTTTGAAAGAGCGAATAATGTTTTAAAAGAGATGGATAAAAGTTCAATCAAAAGATGGAGAGATAATGTAAGAGTAGTTCCACAATGGCAGTCTTTGATTCCACCAGAAATAGATGAAGAAGTAGAAGGGCAGATATACGATGCACTCTTACAAGGTAATCAATTAGAAGTTGAATACCTCAAAAGAGGAAACAAAAAACCAGAAAAGAGGATTGTTAATCCTTTGGGAATTGTATTACAAGGAGTAGTGCACCGTTTAATTTGTATTATGGACGGTAGTGACAATCCAAGACACCTTCCTATCCATAGATTTAAAAAAGCAAAAAAAAATGGGAACAAAGTTGAAACTCCTCAGGATTTTAACCTTGATAGCTATATTGAGAGTCAAAATATAGGTTATTTAATTTCAGCAAAACCAATTCAGCTTGAAGTTCTCTTCCAGTCTATGGCTGGTTTCCATCTAACTGAAACGCCTATTATTAAAGATCAAGATTTAAAAAGACTAAGTGATGGCAGATATAGACTAAAAGCCAAGCTTGCAGATACTTCTCAATTGAGATGGTGGCTATTAGGTTTTGGAGGACAAATTGAAGTCGTAAAACCTAAATCTCTTAGGGAAGAATTCAAGCAGATAGCAAAAGAAATTAAAAATATATATGATGATAAGGAATAATACTTTTTATATATTGACATAATAATATAATGTTTTAAGGTTACATCATGGATTTAACAAATAAAAGTAAAACCTATAATGCAAGAAGAGAAAGATTTCTTAAAGCTAAGAATATAAGACTAGAGAAATTGCATAAATCTCTAGAGAGTATAAGAAAATTATCAATCAAATCTAATCATGCCTATACAGATGAAGACGTAGAAGAAATAACCAAGACCCTGTCTAAAGGTATTTATTCGGTGATTCATAAATTTTCCTCCACCGCTGACAACAGATTGAAGCATTACTTAGAGGCTGAAGAAGAGCACTACAAATATTTATATGAGAATGATCGTGAACTTTTTAATCTTATAAAATTAAAAACACCTCATCTCGTGCAATATTTTGACAAAATTGAAAGTCAAGTTGACAACCAAATCAGTTCTCTTGATAGAGATATAACTAAAATTAAAGAGTCATTGATGAAATCACAAGATCAATTGAGACTTGTAATAGATCATCTGGATGGTCGAGATGACTAAACCTACTAGAAGTAACTCTCTGGATGTTTTGTACATTAAGAAATTGCTATCGGACAGATCTATTTGTTCCTCTTGCTGTGGAATGTGTTTTGCAATATTTCAAGATAAATACATAAAAAGTTTTTTTTCTAATGAAGATCTTCACAAGATAAAAAGTTATTCAGTTTACAAACAATCAGCATTTAGTTTTCAGAACCTGGACCATATAAGAAAAGGTAAAATTCTTGAAAACTTACTTTTTGAGGTAAAACAAATAGATCCTTTAGAGAATATTGATTCATATAAATTTTCAGCACTTTTAGGACATCTTAAACATCTATATGGGGTAAATTTTTTCAAAGATGAATTGCATCAAACTTATGCCGGTTCCTTAATACAATCCTGGGAAAAAAAACAAAAACAACGTAGGAAAAGATTGGAAGTTCAAGAGTTAGAGCAAATAAAAACTAGAGAAAGGAATCAATTAGCAAAAGATTTAAAGAAGCTTAGAAAAGATATGAGGAAGAGTGAAAAAGAAATAGTTAGAAAAACTTTTCTTTATAATTTTTCTAGTCTGGACCCGATTAAAAAATTAAGAAAAATCTTGGAGGGTATAGAAATTCCTCTTTTATCTATACCAGATAGTTATTTTTTTTCTCCTAACTTAGATTTAAGGCACAAGGTCCGTGAAGAATTTAGTGAAGACGAGCTTCAAAATTTAAGAATAATGTTTGGTTTCAATTTAAACAGGAATAAACGAAAAATTTTTAGACAAATATTGAAGGTTTTGAAATGAGCCATTTTTATATAATTTTTGTCCTTTGTTTTGCAAGCCTATTAATTGGAACTATTTTAGGCATTTTTCTTTCTCCGAAAATATTCAAGGATAAATTTTCAAACATGTTCAGAGATTCTGCTAAAGAAGTTCTTGAAGAGGTAGCGGAGAAACAAGAAGAAGATTCGATTAATCAATTAGATAAAGAGAAGGCTATTATTTCAGGTGAAATGAAGGCAATCAAAATTTCAATTGATGAAGAACTTAAAACTTTAAGCAACTCTGTCTCTAAAGCTCAGAATGTGTGGGAAAGAGACACTACTACTTTGGGAGAGGGTATCAGTAAGCTTAGTAAATCGCATACTGCGTGGGCAGAAGCTTTATCCAACACTTCTGTCCAAGGAAATCTTGGCGAGGAGTCCTTAAAAGGGATGCTTGATAATTTTGGTTTGTATGAAGGTCCTGGATACGAATATCAAAAAACATATACAACTGTATCTGGAGAAATATATCGACCAGATTTCACAATAAAAACAGCCGATGGAGGAAAAATTTTCATAGATTGTAAAGTGCCGATTAATGCTTTTCAGGAGGCAGTTAAGCATGAAGATGGTAACGAGAAAAAACGCCTTTTAAAAAAACATGCTAAATCTGTTTTAGACCATGCCAAGGCTTTGGGAAAGAAAAAATACCAAGAATTAGATAGTAAATCTCCTGACTTCACTATTTTATATTTGCACAATGTTGCTTTATTTTTGGCTGCTGTTGAAGAGATGCCAGATATTGTAGAAGAGGCCTCTAAGCATAAAGTAATTATATGTCCGCCTGTATTGGTCTATGCTACATTAAAAACAATTATGCTAGCTATGCATCAAAGAGATATAGAAGAGAATGCAAAAGAAATTGCCAAAGCTGGTAATGAACTTCATAAAAGATTAGTTAAGTACCTAAAACATTTTAGTGGGATTGAGAGAGGGCTATTACATGCCAATAGTGCTTATAACGAAGCTATTTCTTCGTTTAAATCTAGATTAGAGCCGCAAGCCAGAAAATTTCAGAACTTGTTATCACATGATATTGAAGGGGAGCTGCCGCAACTTAACTCCATTGATACATTACATTTACCAAAAGACTCAGAATCGAAAAATTTTGAAGGAGAAAATGAATAGCCAAGAACAATTAATAAGATTTACTAATCAGGTGTCATCGTTGGCAGTCGAAGTTTATGAAGAGTTAGGTTCAGGCTTCAAAGAAGATACACTTCAGCAAGGTTTAGCTATAGCTTTTAGGCAAGCACGCATTAAATATTTAAGAGAAACACATCTTGAGATATTTTATAAAAAAGAAAGTTTGGGCTTATTTAGATTGGATTTTTTCATACCTGCTCAAAAAAATAAGAAATGGGAGTTAAATTACCCGGTTATTATTGAAACTAAGGCAGCCGCAAAACTAAATGTTGATGCTCGTTTACAATTAAAAAATTATTTGATATCACTTCCAAGAAATGCTTCCGAAGAGTTGAAGCATATAAAAGAAGGTGTTTTGATTAACTGGAATAATAAACAAGACCCTCTAGAATTCAAAAATAAACCCATAGATGTTGAAGTTGAGTTATGGTCTTTAAAGAAAAATAAATTTCTGCCCATTCATGATAATAAGATAGAAGAAGACTAGTATTTAATAATGGTAAATTTAATTTAATTATGCGATTTCAATCTTCACATATAGCTTTTGGAAGAAATGAAACCTTCGGGTTGAGATACGCATGGATTCCTAAAGGTTACGAGTCCTATAGGAATGACCCTTCAATATTTTTAGATGAATCTGCAACAGTTAAGTTGGGATTAGGAAAAAATATGGTTCAGTCAATGCGCTACTGGATGCAGGCTTACGGAATTATTGACTCTGAAAAAGGAATAAGTAGTTTTGCCAATTTAATGCTTGATAGAGAAAAAGGCCTTGATCCTTTCTTGCAAGACATCAATACACTATGGTTGCTTCACTGGAATTTATGTACCAACCCATCTAACGCTACTCTGTATTATTGGTTTTTTAATCATTTTAGAGTAACTAATTTTTCTAAATCCTTAATCACTGGATCATTAAATGAGTGGCTTAATGAGAATGTCACCAAAAAAGTTTCTGAAAAAACGCTAGATAGAGATATTGCTTTATTACTTAGAACATATTCAGTTCAAGATTTAAGCCAAACCAAGAATATTGAAGAAGAAATAGAAAATCCTTTCGGTGAGTTAAAGTTAATAGACAAAGGCTTGGAATCAAATTACAAAAGTGAATATAAATCTAGAGAAGGATTAAACCCTTTTTTATTGGCTTATTGTTTATCAGAATGGATACAGCCAGAAACTGAAATGGATCTTCTAAAAGAAAATACTAAGGAAGCAAACTTCCCAATTAGTGAAATAATGAACTCAGATGAAAGGAAAATTTCTATGACCGGAATTTTTAGACTTGATGAGAATTCTTTTTTCTCTCTCTTAGAAGAAGTTATCTTTATTTATCCTGAATTCTTTACGATTAGTGAAGCGGCCGGCTCAAAAATGCTCACTTTCAAAGGAGGAGAGCTGCCTAAATTTAAATTTCTTGAGGATTATTACATTAAAGAATGAAACTTAATAAAGTCATAAGTCTTAATAGTTGGTTTTCTAAATCAGTAAACTTAGAAAGGGATAGCTCTACTAGCGAAGCTTTGTCCTCGTATGTTCCAACTTCCGTCTCAAAAAGAATGCTGTCTTCTTTTTTTGAATCTCAAAAGAAAGATAAACGATTATCGAGAGCATGGTCGTTAATAGGACCGTATGGGTCGGGTAAGTCTTCATTTGCTTTATTTTTAACTGGACTCCTTGAAAATCCTGCTAGTGATCTTCATAAGCTTGCCTGCAAAAAATTACAGAAATTTGATGATGATCTCTTCAAACAACACAAGAAAATTATCAAAAATACCAATGGTTATTTTAATGTTTTAGTAACTGGATCATCGGAACCGATAGAAGAGAAGCTCTACAAAGCTATTTTTGAATCTTTAGAGCACTCCGAAATTGTAGACAAAGAAAAGAAAAAGATACTAAAGACCAAGATACTTGAAAAAAGAATAACCTCTTCAAATGTTGTTAATTTAGTTAAAGAAATCCAAGACTTGCTTAACAGCTCAACAAATGACTATTCTGGATTTGTCTTGATAATTGATGAATTAGGCAAATTTGTTGAATTCGCAGGTAGAAATAGAATAGATGGAGACATTTATTTATTGCAACAATTGGCAGAATTATCATTTCAAGATAATGCAGTTCCTTTTTCTTTAGTAGTAATGCTGCACCAAGCGATTGAATATTACGCTAAAGATTTAGATCAAAAAACTAAGAATGAATGGAGAAAAATTCAAGGACGATTTGAAGAAGTATCTTTCTCTGAAACCGTTGAACAATCCGTGTTGATTGTTAAGGAAGCAATACAAGGTGAATATAGCCAATCTCAAAAAACCAAATTAAAAACATTAACAAGAAAAGCTTTAAAGCCTCTTCTAAAGCAACAAGCTGTGCCTGGAAACTTAGACTTATCTGAAGCAGAAGAATTGTTTACTCAATGCTATCCACTGCACCCTATTACTGCAATTATTCTCCCAATGCTTTCTCAAAAGTTAGCTCAAAATGAAAGGACATTATTCAGTTTTCTCAGCAGCTCCCAGGATTTTGGATTTCCAAGTTTTCTAGAGCAAAAAAACTTTGAGGAATATATTACAACGAGTGATTTATTTGACTACTTTATAGCTAACCAAGGTTCTTATATATCTGATCATTATACGCATAGACGTTGGCTTGAAGTTCAAAATGCTCTTGATAGACTCGGAGAAGCTCCAGCTTCACAAATCAATTTGATTAAGACAATAGGCCTCTTAAATATTGTAGGTTCAATGGGAGGCTTCAAGGCATCGTTAGACCTCCTATCTGTAATATTTGAGGAAAAGCAGCTATCAAAGAACATTAAAGTCCTTGAAAAGAAATCATTAGTATCTTTTAGGAGATTCAATGATGAATATAGAATTTGGCAAGGGAGTGATTTCAATCTTGAACAAGGATTGAGTCATGAAATGGCTCAGTTCGAAGACTTTTCATTGGCTAAAGAGCTAAATCATCTAGTACCTGCAAGACCGCAGATAGCAAAAAAATCTTCTATAACAAATCATACTTTAAGATACTTTAGAACTTCATATTTAAACGAAAGAGATTTGATTGCTTATAAGGAAGAAGACTCTTATCCTAAAATCATCTATCTACTCAGAGATAATAACCTTAAAACTAATGAATTTAAGAACCTTGTCTCTCGTTTAAGCAAGAATATTATTCTAGTGTCTATAGACTCTAGCTCGGGTCTTGAGAATATGTGTAAGGAACTTTCTGCTATGAAGGTTATTTTGTTGAGTTATCCTGAAATTCAATCTGATCCAATTGCAAAAAAAGAAGTAGAAGATCAGATATTAAATCTTGAAGAGCAAATTTCTAATCGACTTAATTCAGCGTTAAGTGATGAGACTTCAACTTGGTACCATCAAGGCAAGTTTGTAGATTACAAATCAACGATTGATTTGCAAAATAAGTTCTCTGACATAATCGATGAGATTTATCCAAATAGTCCAATTATTGCAAATGAATTACTCAACAGAGATGTAATCTCTGGTCAGGCACAGAGAGCTAGAACGATGCTAATACAAGCCATGATTGAAGAGGATCTATTAAAAGAATTAGCATTAGACAATTCCAAATACCCGCCTGAGAAGACAATATGTGAAGCATTGTTAATAAAACATAACTTGGTAACTTTTTCTTCAGACGGTAATTTAAAGTTCAATTCTCCCGATAAACAAAATGACTTTTCCCCTCTGTTTAAGATGCTCGAGAGCAAGCTTAGGGAATCCAAATCTCCCATTTCTTTTAAAGAAATACAAAAAAAAATGTCCGATCCACCTTTTGGTGTTAAAGAAGGACTTCACCCGGTTATTTTTATGATCTTTTTTATGGTTAATAGGAATAAATTGGCTATTTATGAAGACAATCAGTTTAAGCCTTATATGGATTCGGAGGCGATAGATAGATTTGTCAGAACTAAGACTAATAGCTTTGCTTTTCAGCTTTATGAGTTTAAAGGTCAGGCAAAGTTAATTGATGAGTATGTTAAAGAATTTAATATAAAAAAAGATAAAAATGAATCGAGCTCAGAAGTGTTATCGATAGCTAGAAAATTAACAAAAAGAATGAGTCATTTACCGGATTTTGCACTTTCAACCAGGACTTTACTATCTAGCGAAGCACAAAAATTTAGGAATGAATTTAGTTTATCTCGATCACCTCAAGATTTATTATTTACTGATATTCCAAGAATTTTGCATGTTAGTGAAGACCATGATTTGTCAGATAAACTTCATAAAGTACTAACTGAATTAGAAAGCTGTTACCAAACTTTACTAGAATCTCAGAGAGATAAACTTGGAGAGTCTTTTAATGAGAGTACCGATAGTCTCAATCAACTACGTGCGAGGTTAGTAGCTAGGTTTGAAGGAATAGAAGAACAAACTATAGGTCTAAACAAGAAATTTATATCTTTACTTTGTGAAGAGGAAACAGATGATCAATTTTGGTTAGAAGCAATATTAAATTTTCTAGTTAGAAAACATCCTGAAAAGTGGAAAGACGAGGATATTTCCGAGGCTGAGATTAATTTAAAAAGCTATTCCGATAGAGCAAAAGATATTCAAAAGCTCAATGCCGAAAAAGGCAAACTTACTTCTCAAAAATCAAGCGATGAATTGGATATTTACTTTCTGAAAAGCTTCAAAAGAGGCTCTGAAGCAGAAGAAGAAATAGTAACTGTATCTAAAGAGGATAGGTCTCAAGTCAATGAATTATCCGCTTCGATTATTGATTTAATCAAAAAAAATAAATTTAAATCTAAGAATGATCTATTATCTGTATTAGCAGCAACAGTTAATGATGTAATGGAAGGGAAAAATAAAACAAAATTGAGTGTTGTGGAAGATACTGAGGAGAGTTGATGCATTTTACTGATCTAAAAGATACAGAAGGCCAACGCCACGTATTAGGCCTTTCTGGTGGAAAGGATAGTGCTGCCTTAGCAGTTTACATTAAGGATAAATATCCTGAACTAAGTGCAAAAATGGAATACTTCTTTTCCGATACTGGTTCAGAGCTCAAAGAAGTATATGAATTCCTAGACAAACTTGAATCATTTCTGGAAACCAAGATCATCCGTTTATCTAGCGGAAAGCCTTTTGAGCATTGGTTAAAAGTACACAATGATTTTTTACCTTCAGCCAGGCAGCGATGGTGCACTAGAGTCATGAAGATTCGTCCATTTGAATCCTTCATCAAAGATGATCCCGTTGTAAGTTATGTCGGAATTCGGGCTGATGAAAATAGAGAAGGTTATATCAGTCAAAAGGAGACTATTAAACCTGTCTTTCCTTTTGTTGAAGATGGAGTCACTAGAAGAGATGTTTTCGATATTCTTGATAAGTCTGTTGGAGTTCCTGAGTACTATAAATGGAGATCTCGATCAGGTTGTTATTTTTGTTTCTTTCAAAGACAAGATGAATGGTTGGGGCTGAAAAGAAATCACCCAGAACTATTTCAAAAAGCTAAGGATATTGAGGTCACATCTGGAGATGGATTTACATGGGTTCAAGGAAGAAACTTAGACGAGGTAGTTGAGCATGCCGAAAAGAGGGAAAAGGAAAAGGGGATATTGGCTACGGACAAATCAACTAAACTTGAAAGATGGCAAGAACTTCTAGCCCAAGAGGAAGATGAAGAAGATGATAATGATAAAGCATGTCTGATTTGCACACTATAGAAGTAGAAGAAAGTAATAAAAATTTACTTAGAATTCTCAGCGGATTACCCTCTTCAGTTTTGCAAAGCGCACTAGGACAGGAAACATTTGACGGATTAAAAAGTTTTGGTTTTGGTACAGATGACCATCAGATAGCCAAGACCTTGATCTCCATATATGGAAATGACGTGTTTGGAATAAAGGAGATTAATGAAAGTCTGTGTAGAAATCTTGATATCGATCCTTTTAGGTGGGGCCGCAATAGAAAGTCTACAGATCTGCTTGACAATCTTGGTATTGATCGGAGTTATTTGCCTGATCCTGCAATCAGAAGAGAGCCAATAATTGAATCCATTTCAGATTCAAGGCTACATAAATATCAACAGTCTGTAAAATCAGCTTTATCTCGATTCTTGGTTGGAGACAATAAACAAAACTCAATTATGGTTCAGATGCCAACGGGGTCTGGAAAAACTCGTGTTGCAATGGAGTCGATTTATGACTTCTTGAGACTTAAATATAATCAAAGAGAGAACTTCTCTGTAATTTGGCTTGCTCATACGGATGAGCTTTGTGAACAAGCAGTTGAATCATTCGACATGGGGTGGTCAAAACTTGGTTCATTCGAAGTAAATTTACTTAGGTTATGGGGTGGGAATTTAGGGAGGATTTCTGATATGCCTGATGGAATTAACTTTGCGGTTATAAGTCTGCAAAGTGCCTACTCTATGATGAGAACTAGAAATCAACATGTAGAAGACTTATTTACAGAATTGAGGAAAAACACAAAGCTGTTAATTATTGATGAGGCTCATATTTCTAAAGCGAATACTTTTGAATCTGCTATTAATTTTCTGTGCAAACATGGAACTAAGAAGATCGGTCTAACAGCCACTCCAGGCAGGCATGGTCTTAATTCCGACAATGAGGAAACTATTGAATTGGCAAGATTTTTTGAAGGAAATAAAATTGATATTTCTTCTGAATTTGGAGAAGTTAATGCTATTGATTATCTGCAGAATCAAGGAATTTTATCTAAAGTTGAACAGGAACCCCTCCTAACAAATCTTACAATTCAACTTAATTTGAACCAGCAAGAGAAGCTTGCTAATGGAGAAGATCTTTCTCAAGACATAATAAAACAAGTAGTAAATGATGAAGAAAGAAACAACACAATAATTAAACATTTACAATATTTATCAAAAGAATTAAACAAAAAGATTCTTGTCTTTGCTGCATCGGTTTCTCATGCAAATATGATATCGGCGGTTTTATCAGCTACAGGTATAGAATCAAGATCAATAACAGATAAATCATCGCAGCAACAACGAAGAGCTGCTATCAGGGATTTTAAAAATGAAGAATTCAGTGTTTTATGTAATTTTGGAGTACTTTCTACAGGGTTTGATGATCCGAAAATAAATTGCGTAGTAATAGCAAGACCAACCTTTTCTGTAGTTCTTTATTCGCAAATGGTAGGCCGCGGTCTGAGAGGAATAAAGAATGGAGGTACTGAAGAGTGCTTACTTGTTGACGTAGTAGATAATCTAGTTACACAACCTGAACTTAAACAAGCATATAATTATTTTGAAGGAGAATGGAATGGATGAAAATATTTTAGAGGCTGGGTATGCCTTAGAAGCTCTTAGAGAAACAGGCTATAAAAACACCGCTTATGCAATTTCTGAATTACTAGATAACTCTATAGATGCCGGTGCAATGAAAATAGATGTCGTAGCTCTTGAAGAGCAGGTACTACTGCCGTCTGGGATATCTAAACCTCAAATTACTAGCATGGCTGTAATTGATAATGGTTCTGGAATACAAAAAGAAATACTAGCAAAATGTCTCAGCATAGGCTACGGAACAAAAAAGGATGCAGGAGACAATGAGGATAGTGATAGCATTGGAAAATTTGGATATGGATTAAAAGGAGGCTCAATATCACAATGCAAAAGGGTTGAAGTTTATACATGGCAAAACGGTGAGTTGCCGCAATATACTTATCTCGATCTTGATCTTATAAAAGAGGGCACGCAAACTGTGATCCATTCTCCAGTTCCTCAACCTTTACCAGCATTTTTAAGCGGTTGCGAACCTTCCGTTTCTGGAACAGCAATCGTATGGCAAAAATGCGATAAATTAGATTATAAAAGTTATAAGGGCCTTTTTACCTTGATGAACGGTGATCTAAGTAGAATCTTTAGAAATTTCTTAGATGATGACAATACCTATGGAGTCAGAAGAGAGATGAAACTTAATGTTGTTGATATAGATGGCCAATCAATTCACAGCCAAGATCTTGTTGCTAACGATCCTACTTACCTTCTGAAGCCCAATACCTTGAGTTCTATAAGTGAGAACAAGGCAGAAGAGTTAAATTTTCAAGGAGATCGCTACCTTGGAAAAAGAGCCACTAATATAGAACATGAAAATTATGAAAAGGAAGTTGCGTACTTAGACAGTAATAAAGAACTTAAAACAACAACCATAAAATTTATTTTTAGTTATGCTGAAACCTCAATTCAAGCATTGGGAGGGTCTTCTGATTGGGGTAAACACTATGCCAGAAATGATAGTGGTATTTCATTTATGAGATCAGCTAGGGAAATTGAACATTCAGAAAAAGGTCTTATTGCAAATCAAGATGAAAGAAACAGATGGTGGGGGGCTGAAATTCGTTTTGGTCCAGAATTAGATGAGCTATTTGGGGTAGATGCTGCTAAACAAAATATTAGAAATATTAGAAGAGTGAGAGATGATTTGATAAAGGACTATTCTGAAGAAGCCGAGTCAGATGATACTCAACCTTCTCTTATCAAAAGACTTAATTTGCTAGTTAACAATGAAGTCAAGATAAATGTTAAGCAGATGATGGATATCATTACAGCAAGAGGTAAAGGTAAGCGCAAAACTACAGATGGTGGCAAAAGTCCACAAGATCGAATAAATGAAGAGCTTAAGAAAAAGGATACAAAGACTAAGTCTAGTGAGGAAGCTAAACGAAAACAGATGGATGAAAAAAGAAAAGAGGTTGAAGATGCTATAAGAAAAGCTGACCCAGCTCTTACAGATTCTGAAGTCAAAGCGAAAGTTGAAGCAAGGCTTGATAGAATTATCAACTTTGGAACTGCATCTTGGGATCAGTTTGGTGCTTTCATGCAGCTTATTTCGAGAGGTTCTGGTCTGGACATAGAATTAAATTTGCAACATAAATTTTATACTGAATATTATGATAAATTTGCAACTTCCAATCCCGAAGCACAAGAAGCGTTAAAAATTATCATACAGGGCTATGCGAGAGCTCAAGATGAGCTTGCTCCAGTTCATGATTATGAAAATGTGATTTTTAATAAATTATTAAATAGATGGGGAGCTTTTATTGATGAGCATATTGAGAAGGCCAAAGAGTAAATACCCTTATACTCTCCATGGAAAGAAATATTCTCACAAATTTTGAATTCACTAAAAATATTCAAATAGAAGCTGAAAAATCTAAGCTTTCTGTAACAATTTTTTCCGCATTTATTAAAGACAATGCAATTAATTGGATAAGTGAATACTTAAAAGACATTCCTGAAGTAAAGATTATATCTCGATGGACACCCCAAGATCTGGCATTTAAAGCATCTGATTTAAGCTCTTACGGCCTTTGTAAGCAAAATGGTTGGAAGTTTGGAATTGATAATTCATTACATAGTAAAGCCTTCATTTTTGATTCCAAAACAGTATTGCTTGGAAGTGCTAATTTAACCGATAGAGGATTAAGTTTATCTAGAGATGGTAACTTAGAAATGGGAACAGTTATTGAACCTACTATTGCAGATCTTCAGAGATTATATGAATTAGAAAAAAATGTTACTTGGATGGATGATGCTTTATTTGAGGAAATTAAGGAGCAGATTGATATTCTTGATATTGAAAAACCTGATAACCCTTCATGGTCCAGTGCATTAAAGGATAAGCTTTCTCCTGTTGTAGATTATCTCTGGATATCTGAATTACTGCACGCCAACCCTGAATCTTTCGAATGGCCAGACATGGAAGATCTTGATATTGCCCATGATATAGATCTCCTTTCACTATCAATGGAAAATATAAGGAATAAAGAGCTAATCAAACAAAAATTTTTGTCTTGTAGGGAATATAGATGGTTTAAGCAACAATTGCATCTTGCCGAGGAAGGAACCTATACAAATTTCGGATGGCTTACAGATAAATTACATAATGCCATTTTGGATGATCCTCCCCCGCATAGAGTAGGAGTAAAGAAATACGCTTTAGATTTAGAAAAGTGGGTAAAGGTTTATGCTAATCAAGAGATCAAAATTACAAAGTTTGAAAGAACTTCGGGTTATTCATTAATTTAATCCATGAAACTTATACCTCTAAAATATTATTTTCCTTTAATTCTCAAAAGTGTGTGTCCAAGATGCAAAAATGAAGAAGAGTTGTGGTCACACGAAGAAGAACAATCTGAATTTCCATCTGGCAAACTCTATGCCTGTAAGAAATGTGGATATGATATATCCGGAAATCACTCTAGTATCTATCCACAAGATAACATGGAATATTATATGTTAAATTATGGAAAAAATTCGTTCCTTGAAAAACATGAGAAAATAATTTTAAAAGCACTTGATTTGAATTCTTCCTTTAATAGTTTTGGGAAAAGGAAAATAGACTATTCAACATTTATTCCAGAATTATTGGAATTTTTTGAAGACAATTTTGAATGGCCTATAGATGATGAATTTGGTGACTTAAAGTTCAGAGCTTCAATTTCAAAAGAAGGAGTAGATGAATTAGCAAATATGCTTGATGCCATGAATAAGGATGAAAGAAACTAAAATTCATTCCAAGCCAGAATTTTATGTCTATGTCATTGAACTAGATAAGAGTATCTTGGATTTAAGAAAATTCAGGGCAGAAAATCCAAATTATATTGAAGGTAAGCCTTGTGTTTATGTGGGCTATAGTTCTAAAACACCTGAAGAGAGATTTGAACAACATATTACAGGTGCAAAGAGTAAAAAAGGCCATCCCATCTACAGCAAAAAAGTTAAGAAATATGGCCTTAGATTAAAGCCAAGACTTTACAATTCCAACAATCCTATAAAGTCACAAGACGAAGCAATGGAGATGGAAGTACAGAAAGCAAGAAGTTTACGTAAGAGAGGCTATGGAGTCTGGCAAAAATGAATACAGACTCTGATAAGGAAAAACAAATTGATTTATTTCCTGTGTCAAAAAAAGATCAAAATAAGCTTGAGAAATATGTTTCAGCCAAACAAGATACTTTCAACAAAGCTGAAGAGGAAAGGGCTAGAGAGGAAAGGGCAAGAGAGGAAATGGAAGATGAAAATGGAACTTTGTACCTTGATCTTAAGGGCAAGATATATGATTACATCGAGACTACTCAATCCAAAATTCTATCCCCTGTTTTTAAAATTCAAGATCATAAAAAGCCTCTTGACCAAGAAAGTGGATTTATTCACTTATGCATAACACCTCCTAAATTTGTAAAACCTAAAAAGACTCAAAGTTTATCTAAGAAGGAACAAGATTTATGTAGGTACCATTTCATCAATCTCACTAAAGATGACCCTATTTCTCTTGATGATTTAGCTCTTCATTGGTACGGCGATTTTTTTGAATTAGATTTGGAAGTCGGCTTTATGGGTACGGAATGGATGGGTTTAACTAATCTAATTGGTGGTATAGAAAAAACAGTAGTTAAAACCTGGAAATACAAAAAAGAACTTGGGCGTGAAGGCGAAGATTTGATGCCTCTTGTAGGACCACATGAGACCTATGCTTTCTATGAAGAATCATATTACCGCGGTAATTACACAGGAGATCATAATTGGGCCTTGTATAAGAACTACGAAATACATTATGAATGGACTTATCCCTGGTACTTTACTGTCTTCGAAGATTCCATCGAAGAGGCAGGTGAAAAATTTTTCAAATACTTTTTAGACAATGGTCCGGAATATTTTTACTAGAGAATTAATATGGTGATTATCTATTTTAATTCCGATAGATGATTTCTAAAAATTGAGAGATCTTTTGCTCAATATAATCTAAAAAATTATCATATCGTAACCACTACAGTTAGAATCTGGACAATAAACAAAAGTAAAGGGCTCGGTTTTAGAATTAAATCAAAATGGGATTACAATTGATAATTACCTTATAGTCGATCTTATTAATGAAAAAAGAGCAAAACTCCTTTAATTCAATCAAAACTTCAATTATTGATCTTTTAGAAAAAGATTCTCAGGAATTTATCTTTCTAACTGGAGCGGCTGGGACTGGAAAATCTACTATGCTTGAGCATATTAGGAATCAACTAGATTTAAAAAAAATGATTGTTGCTCCTACGGGTGTTGCTGCCCTTAATATCGGTGGAAATACCATTAATTCAGCTTTTAGAATAGGGTTTGATACCATTCCAGAGATTACAAAGTCTAAAGATCCTCGATTTGGAAAACTACTTAAGAACTTAGAGCTTCTGATCATTGATGAAATATCCATGGTTCGAGCTCCAATGTTAGATGCTATTTCGCAATCGCTTCAGATTCATAGAAATAGCTCCGACCCTTTTGGGGGCGTGAATGTATTGGCTTGTGGTGATCTTTTTCAATTGCCGCCCGTGGTAAAAGGTCATGAAGAAAATACAATTTATTCTAAATATGATTCGGTTTATTTTTTTGATGCTTTGAGTT
>MDSV01149353.1_pt1 | contig 21779 bp, 19 predicted proteins | sample 810851 | NCBI WGS metagenome assembly MDSV01 (sample SAMN05326640, study PRJNA326480) | marine metagenome | isolation source: seawater | place: Atlantic Ocean: North East | collected 2012 | reverse complement strand
TTTTTTAATTCAAAAAGTTTGTCACATTTCTCTAAAACTTTAACTTTGTGTGAAATAAATAGAATAGTTTTTTCACCTCTTAATTTATTTACAACTTCCATAAATTCATCTTCTGTTTCAGAGTCTAGTGAATTGGTTGATTCGTCGAAAATTAAAATTTCTGTATCCCTGTAAAGTGATCTCGCTATTCCAAGCCTCTGAATTTGTCCTCCAGATAAATTAACTCCGTTTTCCCCTATAATACTATTAATTCCTTTTGGAGTATGTGCAATAAGATCCTCTAACCTTGCTTTTTTAATTGAGTCGTGAATGATCAAATCATTTATATCTTCAGCATTTTGACCAAAAGCAATATTTTCTCTTATACTCTCGTTATTTAAATAAATTTTTTGAGGTACATAGCCAATTTTTGTTTTCCATTCATCAGAATGATCTTTAACATTTTTTTTATCGAAAAATATCTCGCCAGACTTTGGGATTAATAATCCTGAAAATAAATCAACAAAGGTACTTTTCCCGCTTCCACTTTTTCCATATATTCCTACATAATCTCCTGAGTTAATCTTTAAACTTAAATTATCTAATATTAATTTATTATTTTCTGGGTAGCTATAAGTTAGGTTATTTATTTCTATACTGCTTACTCTAGTTTTTTTATTTTGTGAAATTAATTTATTAGTTATTTTCTTCTCTAATTTTATATCATTATAAATAATTTCAATAACTCTATGAGATTGCTTTATACTATTTATCGAAACTACAATTCTATTTAAACTTGGCAATATTCTAAAAGATGCTGCTGCAAATATGCCGAGTTTTACAATGATATCTGAAAATTCTACTTCTAGATTTATATTAATAAATATTATCAAAATAAAGCAAAGGACTGCAAATAATTCTATTAATAATCTTGGAGCCTCTTGAATAGATCTAATAGATGATGATACAAACTTCATTCGATTAGTTATTGAAGAAAATTTATCTAAAAAAATTTTTTCTTTTAAAGAAAGTTTAATATCTTTTACACCCTGTAATCCTTGAAATATTTGAAGTTGAAGCATATTATTCAAATTATACTTTTCTTCTCCAATTACTTTTAGTTTTTTTGAAAAAAAATAAGCAAGTAAGAAGGTAATAACAATTCCAAAAAAAAATATTTTAATAAGTAAACCGGCATCATATACAAGTAAGAAACTTGAAATTAATATAATCGTTAGTATCTCGAGACATATAATTAAGATTGGGTCTATAACTCCCAAAACAAAATACTCTATTTCTGTTTTGAGGGTATTACTTTTTTCAGATATTCTAAATTTGATAAACTCTGAATATGAAAGGTTTAAGTAGATCCTCATTAATCTATCTGATATTTGCGTATAAAAACTAAATAAAACTCTATATTTTACAAAATTTAAAATCAAACTAGCTATAGTTTTTGATATAAAAATTATTAATAAGAAAATAATTGAATAATTTAAAAAATTGTCTTTATTTAAAAAATCAATTTTATCCAAAATTACTAATATATATTTATTATCAACAAACCCTGGATCTGAGAATATTATTAAAACTGGTAAAATTGCACCAATTCCGATAAGATCAAATATAGAAACAATAAAAATTATTATTAACAAAAAAAATAATTTCTTTTTTTGATTTATGTTAAACAAAGAATAAACTTTTTTTATAGAATTCATTTTTTTAAATTTTTATTTTAATTACAGTAGAATTAGATAATTACAATATGTCTAATCTATGAATTTTTTTTACAAAGTTTCTAAGTATTGAACTTTTTGTAAAATTCCATTCTTTTAATTTCATATTTTTAGCTAACAAATCAGTATTATCATCTTTTAAAAAATCGCAATAAACATACTCATAAATTTTTTCTCTTGAATTAATTTTTATAGTTTTTTTTGAATTGCACACTTTTAATAATTTATTAAAATATTCCTGTTTATTTTTTGGTCTAAATACAAAATTATATGCCATCGATGGGTGCGTACTAGCCGATATACAAAATATTCCATGGTAGGCAATTTCCGGAAGAACAGTTCCAAGAACTGATAAACCAAACTTTGGTTTTTTTTGAAAAATAGTTTTATTAGAAGTTTTTTTATCAAGCCAAATAAAATTTTTATATTTTTTTTTAAATTTTAGCTCGGTGTCAATGCTAATGTCTCTACTATTTGGATGGGGTTTCACTGCTATTTGATTTGATAAATTATTTTTTTCAAAAAAATTTAAAGTTTCATCAGTCCATTCATAAAAATCATTAAATAAGCATTTTCCTCTACCTGTTGGAGCGTCAACAAAACAATGTAAAAATATTACTCCAATAAAATTTTTTAACTTTTCTCTTTTTTTATTATCATATACGCTTTTTTCTAAAATAAAGTTTTCTTGAGGTATAATTTTACCACTAAATTTACTATCTAAAAGTTTTTTTGCTGATAAAATTTTTTCTCTTTTATTAGGAAGTTTTTTAAATATTGAAGGAAAATTTCTAAAATCATATGAATGCCAGTAATTATTTATTTTATGATCTGATAAATATGATGCCTTTCCTCCAAAATATTTAACTTTAATTTTTTTATTTACAAAATATCTAGAAGGAATGCCGTGATGTATATATGAAAGCTGATTAGTAAAAAAATTAGAGACTTTATAAAGACTATTTATATGATCTAACTTTTGGAAAGAATAAATTATTTTAGCAAATATCTCAATTAAAAATTCATCTTTAATATCTACAGTAGGAACATTTTTAAATCTTAAGTAAGTGTCGTAGATTAAATCACCAATTTTTATTCCTTTGTACTTTAATCTATGAAGATCTTGTTTAGAATGAATTGTCTTTAGTTTTTTTTTAGCTATTTTCATTAGCTTTATTTCTTTAGATATATTTAAATTATTAAATGACACAAAATCATTATTAATAGTTGAAAACAATTTTTTCCATTTAAGATTTCTAAAAAATAAAATTAAATTATTCCAATAAAAGAATACAAAAAAATAAATTATGTTCTGATTTAAGTTTTTTTTATGAAAACTAAAAAAAGGTATATAAAATAATATTTTTTTTCCATGATATTTTTTCTCCTTTGACAATAAATATGCAAAACATAAATCATAATAATTTTCTCCTGCATTAAATAAAACTATATCTTTCAAGTGATTAATATTTTGTAATTTATTAATTTTAGATAATTCTTTTTTAAAAATTTTTTCGTTTTTATCTAAAAAGAAAGTTCTTTTTATTTTATCAATTAGATAATTCATTCAAATATGACTTTATTTTTAATTTTTAATCTGCTATCAAAATTAAGATTTTGATTTGATTTAATTTTACTATAATTTCCTCCAAATAATGAATTTGAATACTCTAATACTAATAATAATCGATCGTTTTTTATTGGAGGAAAACCCCTGTGAAAACAGCTAGTATCACCTACAAAAATGGTACCTTTTTTTCCTAATAATTTTTTAATAAATGAGGATTCATAACAGCTGTAAATTTCTTTTTCATCAATGCGTTTATAACCCTTTTTCAATAAATTTTTATTTTTACCTAAGACTTTATTTGTTCCCTGAATATATTCATGAGGTCCATCTTCTAAAGTTGTATCTGTCAAATAGATAAAAAATTTTAGCCATTTAATTCTATCTAAATCAAAATGAAAAAACTGTGCAGATCTATTTGCAATTTCGGTATTTAAACTTGTTTTATTTCTAACGGGTGTCCACCACATATCAACATTACTTAAATATACGCTAGACTGAAAATAATTTTCACATATTTTTATAATACATGGATCAAAAATTAACTTATTAATCTCCTTTAAATTAAAAATTTTACTTTCATCATAGCTAAATTTAGACGATAAATAATTTTTATCTTTTTTATATTTCCCAAATTTTTTGTTCCCATTGTCATCAAAAAAATAACATTCATTTTTCTCAACAAAATCTAGAATATTTTGGAGGAAATTTTCATTAAGTTTATTGTCAAAAACATGGTAACCGTCAATTTTTAATGAACTTTGGATTTTACTGTAGTCAAAGCCTTCTACAAAATACTCCGACTCTATATAATCAAAATCATTTTTTTTTTTTTCCATCAGGCTTATGATTTTACTTAAAAATTTGCTTATCCATCCATTAGTATAACAGTATGCTCTTACATATGATTGATAAAAAATATTTGGTGTCTTTTTAAAAATTGAGTAATAAACAAATCCAATTAATGTTAAGAAAACTGAAAATATATCTTTAAACATAGAGTTTTTTATTTTAATTATTATAAAGTAATTGTTTAAATTGTATTAAAATCATTATAAATAATTAATTATATATGCAAAATAATCAAAAATTATATAAAAAAAATTTCTTTAAAAGTATATCAAAATGAATAATCACCTAATAATACTTGAAATGGCAAACAATCATATGGGTGATTTAAGTCATGCAAAAAAAATTATTAAGAAATACTCATCAATAACAAAAAGATATAAAAACCTTAATTTTGCATTAAAATTTCAGTTAAGAGATCAAGAAAGTTTTATTGATAAGTCATTTAAGGACTCAAATGATAAACAAATTGTTAGATTTAAAAGTACTTTTTTAAGTTTAAAAAAATGGAGAGAATTAGTTAATTTTTCAAATAATCATTTTGATCTCGCTTGCACCGGTTTTGATGAGCCTTCGGTTACTAAAATTTTTAATAATAATAAATTTAAATATGTAAAAATTGCAAGTTGTTCAGCAAATGATTGGCCACTAATTGAACATATTTACAAATGTTACAAAAAAAAACCAAAACAAATTTTTTGTAGCTTGGCTGGATTAAGTAATGACGAAATTGATACTGTATATTCATACTTTAAAAATCGAAATGTCAAAATAAATTTTTTTTATTGCGTTGGAATTTATCCAACAAAAAACAGTGATTTAAACTTAAGTTATTTTAAATTTTTACAAAAAAAATATGGTAGAAATATTAAGGGTTTCTCAACGCATGAGATGCCAGATGAAAAATTTTCAAGCTCAGTTGCAATAGGACTTGGCGTAAAAGTTTTTGAAAAACATATAGGACTTAAAAATAAAAGCAAAAATTATAATTTAAATGACTATTCAGTAAACCCTGAAGAATTTGAAAAATGGTTAAAAAATATTAATAATGCAATTAATGTTTATGGATCAGAGATTGGTAGAAATAAAAATATTAAGAAGGAAAAAGATAAACTTAAAACTTTTCAAAGAGGAGTTTATATAAAAAAAATATTGTCAGCTGAAAAAGAAATCAATTCAAAAGATGTCTATTATGCTTTTCCGCTTCAAAATAATCAATTGTCAGCAAACGAATTTTCTAAGCATAATATTTATAAAACAAAAAAAAAATTGCTAGAAGGACTGCCACTTCTTAAAAAAGATTTGAGCATTAAAAATAATTATTCTAAAGTTAAGATAATAAGAGATAAAATAAGAAATTTTTTAAAGAACAAAAAAATAACTATACCAGTAAAACCTAGACTTGAAATCTCTCACCATTATGGAATAGAAAAATTTTATAAATTTGGAATAACAATGATTACTGTAATAAATAAGATATATTGTAAAAAATTAATAATACTTTTGCCTAATCAGAAACATCCGGCACAATATCATAGAAAAAAGCAAGAAAGTTTTTTTATTCTTTATGGTAGAGTAAATTTAAAAATTAATAAGAAAAATTATAATCTTGAACCAGGTCAATTAAAAACTATAAAGCCAGGTGAAGTTCACGAATTTAGTTCTAGAACTGGAGCTATTATTGAAGAGTTATCCACAACCAGTATGGTGAATGATTCATTTTATAAAGATAAATCCATACAAAAAAATAAAGCTAGGAAAAGTTTTATTACCCTTTAAATATATTCTTTATTTTTCTTAAATCTGATAAATAATCAATATCATAATTTTCACTATACTTCATAATTATAGGAACTATTTTTTTTCCAGATATTGAGCGGTTCTTTTTAAAACTTTTAGGATTAATAATATCTAAGCATGCATTCTGCCAATAAGCTGTTTTTAGAAGTTGCCTTGGAGAATTAAAATCCTCTTTTTTTAAATCTCCTATTACAGGTTTAATAAATTTTTTTGTTTTGAACCACATCTTGAAAGGTGTTTGAGAGGCTTCTATAACTGATTTATATGAGTCAAAATTTTTATTTTTTAATGCTTTCAATATTTGAACATCAATAAATTTATAATTTCTTATAGGATAAGTTGGCCTTAAGTGAACAAGCAAAGTAGGATCATAATTTTGATTTTTTTTAAGCCATCTTAATGCATGATCGACAACTTCATAATCTCTCGAATGATCCAAAGAATATTTTTTTGGTCTTAAAAAAGGAACCTCAGCACCAAATTCTAAAGCAATTTTTCTAATTTTTTTTGAGTCGGTTGAAACAATTACTTTTGAAATATGCTTGCTTTTCAAAGCAACTTTTATTGAGTAGTAGATGAGTGGTTTCCCTAATAATTTTACAATATTTTTATTTTTAATTGATTTAGAACCTCCTCTAGCTGGAATTATTGCTAATATTTTGTTTTTAATTTTCATTTAGTTTGGTCTTTAATAATTCTTTTTTTAATAATTTAGATATTTTAGTAAATTCTGTTTTAGACTCATACTTATTAAAACCAATTATAGTAGATCTATAAAATAATCTATTACTTAAATTTCTATAAAAAAGTAATATTTTCTTTTTATCAATTGAAGCATTTTTTTTCAAATTTTTAAATTTATTTTTTAAATTTCTTTGATTATTCATTATTATAGTGCCCTCACAATATTTTTGGATTGAATTAGAAAAGTTAAAGTTTATTTTATTTCTTAAGATCGAAATTAAACCATATTTATCAGCCTGACTTGCGGTTGCCTGCGAACAATCTATCAATTTAAAATCTGGTACATCAAAACTAACAAGTTTTACATTCTTTATTCTACTAATATTTTTGTAAAAATTTTTGTTTCTAACATAACTACCCTTAAACCAAGCATGTCTATTTAAATTAAATATGTCAGGATTTTCCTTTATATAGATTTTCCAATGAGCAGGTATTGACTTTGAGAGTTTTTTTATACAGTTAAGATAATCTATATTTTTTCCTGCAAATGGATATGTTGTTGCAGAAGGCTGAAACCATAATGGAAAAAAAATATATTTTTCTTTTAAGTTAATTTTTTTACAGAGCTTAAAGTATTGAATTATTAGTTCTAATTTTTTTAAGTCAGAAAATAAGAATATTTTTTCTAATTCTGTCCTTTTAATTTTCGTTTGAATTGAATTTAATTCTTTTTTTTTAAATAATCCTTCAATAAAATAATATTTTTTTAAATTGATAAAGTTATTATTTAATAAGATATCTGATAGAAATTTAAAAAAAAATTTAAAATTTATTATTATACATCTAAAAAAATATAGGGATAATCTTTGAGTTTTATATTTTAATTTCAAAAAAAAATAATTTTTTGAATTTATCATATTTTTAATCAGTGAATAATCTACCCATATATTTTTATTAATAGTCATTAAATTATATTTACTTTTTGCTTCTTTAAAAAATTTATTAAATGCAGGATGAATTTTAGTTAAATTTATATTTTTTCTGGAATTATCAAAAGTAGTTTCAAATAAATCACTTTCAAAATAGTAGAAGCCAGGGATAGGAAATGCCCTTGTAAAAATAACTTTTATTTTTTTAATTTTACAAATCTGAACAAATAAAACTTCAAAAAAAGAATGAGGAACATGTGAAAAAAAAACTAAATTAAATTCATTATTTTTAAAGTATTCTAAAATAATACTCGAATAATATTTAAATGCATTTTCCTTTTCTTTTATTGTAAAATACGTTTCATCTACTTTTAAATAATCTAACATTTTGTAAAACAATAGTTTACAATGTTTGATTTTTAAGAATTCCTTATGATTAATATTAATTTTCTTTTGTGGATTTAAAAGTGTTTGAAATTCATCAATTTTCGCACTTTGAAAATTATTTTGCAAACTTTCTAAATCTGAATTATCAATTGTAATTATATTTGAAACAATAAATTTGTTCTTAATATCTTTTTTAATTAAATTAAAAATTTTTGAGTTATACTGATTGTTATGGCTATAAATTAATATTTTGTTAGTTTTATATTTTTTCAAGAATTTAAAAAAAGTTTATTAAAATAATAGTTTTTTGTTGAAGGTATCTTTATCTATTCCTCTTAACTTACTCGCAAAGATTTGGAATTTTTCTAGTGATAAATTTTGTTCAATTGCTTTCTTTGCATAATTATCAGTTATCCCTAATCTACCAGAGATAATATGAAATAAATAGTCAGTATTTTTAATGTGTAAATGCTTTTTCTCTTTCTTCATAAAACTTAATAATTCTATTAAATTTTCATTAATAATTATATTTTCCAATTTTAAATTACCTCCGCCTTTTCCAAGACCACAAATTGATGTATCCATTATATTTATATTATTTTGTAATCCATAATAATAATTAAGTAATGCTCTGTCGGTATGATTGTGTAAGTGAAATCCTACCATAAAGTTATTTTCTTTAAATATTTCTATTGCATCTTTAAACTTCCAATAATCATTAATTAAATTTAAATTGCCATGACTATCTGCGAAGTAAATATATAAAAAATTTGATCCTTTAAATTTTTTAGCAATATTAGATAACTCGTTTTTTGAGTAATTTGTAGAATTAATTATTTGGAACGACATATCAAGTTTTGTGAATTCTTGAAGTTTATTTGCAAATTTAATTGCCCTGTCTATATCCTCTCGTCTTGAAGTTATTCTTATCATGCTAATTGGAGTTTGATCTTTTTTTGGATAAGACTTCAGTTTTTTATCACAGTAATGATAATCTATTATTATACATGCATTTTGATTATTTGAGTCCTTAGTTATTAATTCGACATCCTTAAAATTTAAATTATAAAATCTATTTTTACTTTTAGATGTTTGCTTCCAATAACCTAATTCAATATAGTGGATGTTGAACTTTGATATTTGAGTAAAATATCTCCTTGCAAATCCTATATCCCAGTCAAAGTCAGATTTAAATCCACCATCTCTAAGAGTGCAATCTAATAATTTCATAATATTAATTTTATTTATTTAACAGTTTATTAATCAATTGTGTTCTATTTGTAAAATTTTTAATTAACAAATCATGTTTAATTTGCGAAGATTTTTGCTTTGTATATCCATTACTAATAAGAATATACTTTAGATTATAATGCGATGATAGTGTATAGTCAACTTCACTATCCCCAAATACCAAAATTTTAGATTTTTTGATGTTATAATTTTTTATAATTTCTGATAAATATTTCTTTGATGGTTTTTTATAGCTTAGAGTGTCGGAACCATAAATCTTATGAAGATATTTGAAAATTCCTAATTTTTTGCAAATTTTTTTTGAAATAATTTCTTTTTTATTTGTTGATATAACAAAAAAATTTTTTTTTTTATTTTTTCTTAAAAAATCTAAAACACCTTCTTTGCAAACAGTTGTCTTAAGACAATTTTTTTTATAATGAATTAAAAAGTCAGAATTAATTATATTTATTAGATTATTATTATTTTTATTTTTAAGGTTTTTTTTTATAAAATATTTACTTCCCTTACTGGCATTTGAGTTAAAAAATGAATTTCTGATTTTTTTAATATTGTTTTTTTTGAATGCAAAATTAAAACTATTTATAATATCTTTTTTACTATTTATCAATGTGCCATCTAAATCAAATATAAATAATCCAGTTTTCATTTAAAGGTGCAATTTTTTTTGTGCAATTTTTCTTGCTAGATATAAATCCTCATAATTGTCTATGTCAATGGACTCTGGAAAAGATAAATTATAATAATAATTATTTTTAGACACTCTTTGTAATTTGTTTCTAAAAAACACTTTTCTTTTAAAAATGAAAAATGCTCCATTAAGATGAATAATTTTATCTAATTCTTGAGTTTTTTGTATTATTTTAGGATTAAAATTTATTGGTCTTACTATCCTTTTTTCAATATAAGAAAAATTTTGGATTTTCGAGCAAGAACATACACTGTCAAAATAGGACATTTTTTTAATAGCTTTTTGTAAAGTTTGTGATTTTAAGAACGGTGAAGTTATATGAGAGGTGATAATTATATTATCATTTTCAGCATAATTTTGAATATAATTTTTTATCATTAATGGAGTTGGACTTTTTTTTTTATTCTTTTCCATCTCTATAAATTCTTTTTTTCTCTTGTAACAAAAAACATGTTTAAAATTTTTATCTTTTTTACAACTTTGAATTATTTTATCGCTGTCTGTATCAACAAAAACTCTATAGTCTTTAAATTTACTCAAAACATATTTGTACAGTGGTAAATTTTGTATCTTTAAGAAGTTTTTATTTTTTACTCTTTGAGACTTTTCTTTAATTATGAAGAAAATTTTGTGTTTTTTCATTAAAAAATTTAAATTGATTTATAAGTTAGTCTATAACATATAGTAAAGGATAAATAATTAATATGAAAAAAAAAAATAGCAAGGCAGATATTACTCAAACAGGAATATTATCTTTTTTTGAAAGAATATCACGCTCTCATCCATACATTTATTTTTTTGCAAGAAATTTAGCTTTTTATTTAAATATATTCGAAAAGGAATTTGAAGGTATAAAAAAAATTAATTTCAAAAAAGTGAAAATTAACTTTATAGATGTAGGAGCAAGTGATGGGATCGCAATAAAATATATTAATAAAATTAAATTATTAGATAATATTTACGCCTTTGAGCCCAATAAAGTATATTATAAAAGGCTTATTAAACTTAAAAATGATTTCAAAAATTTAAAAGTCTTTAATTTTGGTCTAAGTAATAAAAAGCAAAAACACACAGTGTTTATCCCTTATATTAATTTATTTGGTAAATTATATTATATGATTACGTATACTTTCTATGATCTAAAAGATTTAAAGCATAATCTTAAGATTAACTATATTTTTAAAAAACAAATTAAAATTGAGCGAGTTAAAATTAATCTTAATACATATGAAAATTATAGAAGTAAAATAGATCTAGTAAAAATTGATGTTAACGGACATGAATTAAATGTTGTTAAGGGAATTGTTCGATTAATTAAAAAGAATAAGCCAGCGATAATACTTGAAGAACTTGACAATATAGAAAAAATAGAACAATTTTTGGGTAAATATGGTTATAAATGTTATTATTATAACTTAAAAAATAAAATGTTAAAAAAAATAAATAAAAAAAATCCACAAAACTTAAATTATTATTTTCTCCAAAAAAATCATATAATTTAAAACAGTATGAAAAAAAATTATCTTAAAACAACTAAAATCAATAAATGTAGACTATGTGGAAATAAAAAATTAAAAAAAATATATTCATTTGGAAATACATTTGTTAGTAATTTTGTTAAAAAAGATAAAATTTATACTTCTATAAAAGCTCCTCTTAATTTTGTCCATTGTAATAATTGTGACTTATTACAATTAGAACATAGTGCTCCGCAGGAACTACTCTATAAAGGTTTTTATTGGTATAGATCAAGTGTTACTGGAACAATGATTAAAGGTTTAAAAGAAATTTATACAGTAGGGAAAAAGGTAGCAAATTTAAAAAAAAATGATCTCGTTCTTGACATAGGAGCTAATGATGGAACTTTACTTAAATTTTTTAAAAAAGATAAAATCAAAACTATTGGATGTGAGCCAGCTACAAATCTGACCAAAGAATTAACAAAAAATTGTGATTTTGTAATGAGAGATTTTTGGTCGATAAAAAATTTCATAAAAATTCAAAAAAGAAATAATTTGAAGAAACCAAAATTAATTACAGCTATTGGTATGTTTTATGATTTAGAAGATCCATCTGAATTTATAAGTGATGTTTGTAAATCACTAGATGATAAAGGAATTTTTATCGCACAACTTATGTGTTTAGACTCAATGCTAAAAAAAAATGATCTAGGAAACATCTGCCACGAGCATTTAGAATTTTATTCTTATAAATCATTAATATATTTATTTGAAAATAATGGATTTCAAATTATCAAAGTAGAGGAAAATGATATAAATGCTGGAAGTTATAGAATATTTTGTAAGAAGAAAATTTCAAAATCAATATCCATTAAAGAAAAAACTAGCAGAAAAGATATAATGAATTTTATTAAACGAGTAAATATTTCAAAAAAAAAATGTGTAGAATTCATTGAAAATGAAAATAAAAAAGGTAAAAAAGTATTTGTTTATGGGGCTTCGACGAAAGGAAACACTGTCCTACAATATTTTGGTTTAGGAAAGAAACAAATACCATTTGCGGCTGATAGAAGTCCAGAAAAGTGGGGGAAATATACAGTTGGAACAGGTATAAAAATTATATCAGAAGATGAAGCGAGGAAAAAAAATCCAGACTATTTTTTTGTACTTCCATGGGCTTTTATGAAAGAATTTGTTAAAAGAGAGAATAAATGGCTTAAAAATGGAGGAAAGTTCATAATTCCCTTTCCAAAATTTAGAATATATTCAAAAAAATGAAAAAAAAGGCTTTGATTTTAGGTGTTACTGGGCAAGATGGATCTTATTGTGCTGATCTTTTATTAGAGAAAAACTATAAAGTTTTTGGAATGGTTCGAAAATCGGCAACTGGGAACAAAAAAAATATTGATCATTTAAGTAATAATAAAAATTTTATTGTTGAACACGGAGATTTATTAGATTTTATATCAATTGAAAGAATTATAAAAAAAATTCAACCTGATGAAATTTATAATTTTGCTGATCAAGATCATGTCAGGTGGAGTTTTGAAATCCCACTTTATTCATACAATGTTACAGTAAATTCGGTTATTACAATATTAGAAATTCTTAAAAAAACAAAAAAGAAAATAAAATATTTTCAACCAATTTCGTCAAATATTTTTGGAAATACAGGTAACAAAAAATTAAATGAAAAATCTGAAATAAGCCCGCAAAGTATATATGCGCTTGGAAAAAGCTCCGTTTTGAATTTATGTAAAATGTACAGGAATATTTATAATATTCCAATTTATGGTGCAATTTTTTTTAATCATGAGTCACCTAGAAGATCTGATGAATATGTTACACAAAAAATTATTAGAGATGCATGTGAAATTTATCATAAGAAGAAAAAGAAAATTTATTTGGGAGATATAAATGCAAAAATTGATTGGGGATATGCAAAAGATTACGTATTTTATTCTTGGAAAATTATGCAATTAAAGAAACCAGATTTTTTTATTGTAGCTACAGGAAAGACAACGAGTGTAAGAGATTTTTTAAAAATAACTTTCTCAAAACTTAATTTAGATTATAAAAAATATCTCATAATAGATAAAAAACTAATAAGGCCAGCAAAAACAAGTACATTGACAGGAAATACTAATAAAGCGAAGAAAATAATTAATTATAAAGTTAAAACAAATATTAATACTCTTATAGATATCATGCTGAATTCGAGACTTAATCAATATAGATGAATGAGGTATCTATTATTCTCTGTACTTATAATGAAGAAAAATTCATTGAAAATACAATAAAGCAAATAGTTAAATCGATAAAAAATTCAGAAATTATTATTGTTGACGACGATTCAAAAGATGAAACTGTAATAATAATTAAAAGATTAAAAAAGAAAATTAAAAATATAAAGTTAATTAGACGAAAAAGAATTAGAGGACTTGGTTCAGCTTTTTTAGTTGGTCTAGCAAATGCTTCAGGAAAATATATTGGTTGGTTAGATACAAACATGAGTTATGTCATGAAAGAATTTCCAAAAATGAGAAAATATTTGATTAAAGGAAATGATCTTATTCTTTTATCAAGATATGTAAAAAATGGTAACGATGAAAGAAGTTATGTAAGAACTATTTCAAGTAAATTATTAAATTTTTTTTGCAGATTATATTTGACAAATAAAATTAAAGATTTTTCTAGTGGTATTTTTTTACTAAAAAAAGACATAATCAATGAAGTTATGCCTTTAGGCTATGGCCATGGAGAGTTTTTCATAGAATTTATATACAAACTTTCAAAGTCTAATTTTAAAATTAAAGAAATACCCTATACTCAAAAGGAAGATGAAATACCTGGAAATTCAAAAACTGCACCAAATTTTTTTCAATTTATGAAATTAGCATATATATATTTTGTTAGAATAATTATTTGTAAAAACAGAATTAATTAAATGATAACAAAAATTAAATTCAAGAATAAACTTTATGCAATCATTGTTACATCAAGTTCAATGAAAAAAAATGGAATAACATTTTTTACTGAGAATTCTCATAATCAACAAGTTGGCTTTATGAAACATAAAAAAAATAAAATTATATTACCTCATTTACATAAAAGAGTATTTAGAAATTTATCAACTACTACAGAAGTAATTTACATTATTAAAGGATCCTTGAGGATAGATTTTTATAATGAAAAAAAAAAATATCTTTTCAGCAAAATTATTAAAAAAAAATCTTTGTTAATACTTGTCCATGGAGCTCATGGATTTAAAGTCAGTAATGATTTAGAAATGATTGAAATTAAACAAGGGCCATATATACAGGCAAAAGACAAAGAAAAATTTGAACCGATTGATGAAAAAAAAATTAAGATTAAAAAATAAATTTTTTCCAGTTAATATTCCTTTAGTAACAAAAAAAAATATTAAAGACGTCAATACTGCAATTAAATCAGGGTGGATTTCATCTGAAGGTCCAAATGTAGTAAAATTTGAGAAAAAACTATCAAAAAAAATAAATAGAAGATTTGGAATTGCTGTATCAAGTGGGACGGCTGCTTTGGAAATTGCAGTGAAAAGTTTAAATCTTAAATCTAAGAGTGAAATAATTATTCCAAATTTTTCAATTATATCATCAGCTTTAGCAGTTATTAAAAATAATCATAAACCTGTATTTATAGATTGTGATCGATTTAATTGGAATATGAAAATTGAAGATATTGAAAAAAAGATAACAAAAAATACAAAATGCATTATTGCAACTCATATTTATGGTTATCCAGTTGAAATTGATAAAATAATAAAAATTTGTAAAAAATATAAATTATATTTAATAGAAGATGCTGCAGAAATGATCGGCCATAAATATAAAAATAAATTTTGTGGTTCTTTTGGTGATCTAAGTATTTTTAGCTTTTATGCTAACAAACATATTACAACAGGTGAAGGAGGTATGATTTTGACAAATAATAAAATAATCGAAAAAAATTGTAAAAAATTACGTAACCTGTGTTTTGGTCAAGGAGACAATAGATTTGAACATACTGAAATTGGTTGGAATTACAGAATAACTAATTTACAAGCAACTCTTGGTTTAAGCCAATTAAAAGACCTAAATAAAAGTATTCGAAGAAAAAAAGAAATCGGAAAACTTTACTATGAAAAATTAAAAAATATAAAAGAAATATATATTCAAAAGCCAAAAAATAGCAATCTTGAAAATATTTATTGGGTGGTTGGAATTATTTTAAAAAGTAAAATCAACAATTTAAAATTTACTAATAACTTGTTGAAAAATGGTGTGCAAACAAGGCCTTTTTTCTTTCCTATGCACAAGCAAAAAATACTTTCAAAATATAGAAAAAAGGGTGAAGATTTTTCAAATTCTGAATACATATCAAATAAAGGCTTTTATTTACCCAGTGGGTTAGCCTTGACTAATAAAGACATTTCAGAAATTTGTGAAATTTTCAAAAGAACTTTAAATAATTTGCTTAATAAATAATATACCAAATATCTTCCTTTATTTGAAATGAATGAACTAATTCAAGGTTTGTTTTTTCTTTTAAATATTTAATAAATTCCTGTTTATTAACATTTTGAAGCAGATGACTATCATTAAATACAATTAAATTAATTTTATCATCTGAATTTTTTTTAATAAATAAATCTTTGCTTCTTTTAGGATCCGTGAAAGATCCTCCAGTTAAATGAAAGCTTTTATGACTAAAAACTAGATATAAATTGTATGGCAAAATTTTTTTTAATTTTTGATCTACCCATTCATATATAGGATAATTTTGAATTGAGCTTAATCTTTCAAATTTGTCATTAATTATATCGTGAACTCTTAAATACCTTAATTTGGGATATTTGATTAGTAATTCACTTGTAAATTTTTCACCTGCAAAAACGCTATTTCCCCTGCTTAAAATACTAAAATCTTCAAATCCATAACCGGTGTCACTGTAGATTAAAACGCTGTCATTTTTATCTTTAAATTTTTTAATTTCATCAGTAAAAATTATGTGTTTTGTTTTGAGACTATCTATATAGATTTGTCTTTTTTTGATGTAGTCGTAATTTGTGTAAAGAAAACTAAAAACTGATAAAATTAATATCAATGATGATATTTTTTTATAAAAATTATTATTTTGAAGAAATATAAAACCTGCCAATATAAAACTGGAATAGACATAAGAATTACGTAAAGTTACACCCTGAATCAAATAATTTTTATCAACCTCTTGTCCTGCAACCAGGAAAGTGTATAGAAAAAATATACCTAATAAAAAAATAAATAATAGCTTACTATTATTTTCATTCGGCCTATCTTTTTCCATAGTTTTTGAAATTAAATTTAAAAATATAATGATTAAAAAAAAGATTATTAATATAAATAAGAAAATATTTTGATTTAACAAAAATAAAAAAGAATTTTTAAAAAGTACTAAAGTTTCACTAATTGCAAAAGATGTGTCTTCTCTTACAAATAAAACATTATAGAAAATTTTAGGAATTCTTCCAATGATTGGAAAATTAAACAATAAAAAAAAAATAAGACCAGAAAAAGCGAAAACTAAAAAATTTATAAATTTATTTTTATTATAAAATAATTGTAATATTAAAGCAATTATCGAACAAACAACAAAAGGTATAAAAGCCATTATTATAGAAATTGAAAATGCTAATATTGATGATAATAAAATTAAATTTTTATAATTTATTTGATCTAAACATTTAAAAGTATAGATTATTAAAAAAAATGATATAGGTACTTGAAGTGCAGTATAGTCAACATTTTCGATAGACAGTAAATTAGTTTTGAAAGAAAAAATAATAAAATAAAAAATATATAAATTTTTAATTCCAATTTTGTCTTTAAAAATTAATGTCAAATATAATAAAGATAAAATGCTTACAAAATATAAAAAAACATGATTAAAAATTAAAAATTTTTTTAAATTTTCTATTTGTAGACCACCTATTAGCTGTGAAATTAAATTTGTTAAATAATAATATGGAGTCCCTGGATGATTCCAATCATGAAATGATTGTGGCAAATATTGAAATGATTTCGCGTTATAAAAAATATGAGTATTTAATGCAATTACATTACTTCCAATGCTTATTGGATTAATATATAAAAAATATACTTTTGATAATAAAAAATACATTGCAAAGCATAGAAATAAATATTTTGCATTTAACTTAAGTTTGCTCATGTTTACTAATTATAATAGTTTAATTGTTTTTTAAATGTATTTAATTGAAATTTTTAAACTTTTAGTTTTTTTTTTAATAATATTTTGTGGAGTTTATAATATTGGAAAAATCATCAATTATAAAACATTTAAAAGAGATGCTATTGATCTAAATATAGTTTTAGGTTTTATTTGTTTAAGTACAATTTCAAGCTTAGCACTAATTTTAAAATTTTTCGATATAAGAATTCTATTCTTTACTATTTTTCTATCATATTTAATATTTTTTAATTCAAAACTCTCATATTTTAAAAACAAATTTAATTATAAAAACTTATCTATTTTTACTATTTTATTAATAATTTTTTTTATTTCATTAAAGAATAATTTTTATTTAAATGATGACTTAGGAGGTTATTTTTATAGTATAAATAATTTTATTAATAACTCAAATATTTACACCACAGAATTAGAGCATAGAGTATATTATTCTTTTCCATTATTTCTAATTCTAAATTCTTTATTTGTTTCTATTTCAGATTTTTATAGTGCTTGGTTTTTTGACATATTTTTTGGAACTGCATTAATTTTATTTTGTATTTACAGAAACTTTAGAAGCAATAACAAAAATTTTTTTTTTATAATAATTTTTACCATTTTATTTGCAACACTCTCATATCAGGAAACAAGTACACCAAAATTAATTACAATAGGATTAATAATTATTATATTATTTGAAATAGAAAATTTTTTTAAAAATAATAAATTTTTAATAACAGCACTTGTTTTTAGTTCAATCCTAATAATATTTAAATTTACTAATCTAGCTTCGTTTACAAACATATTAATATTTGTAATTTTAATTGAAAAATTATTTAAAGGAAAAATAAAACTCAAAGAATTATTTTTACCTTTCTTGATATCAATTTTAATTATTTTTCCTTGGTCAATTTATAGCCTGCAGATATTTGAAACACCATTGTCAGCTATTTTTGATAGCAAATATTATTATACACAAAATTATTTTTTTCAAGAATTAAACTTAGATTTTATAAGAACGAAAAATATTTTTGAATATATTTATTCTAGACAAATTATACTCACTTTAATTCTCTCCTTAATTTATTTTTTTATTTGCAAAGATAAAAAAAACTATAAATTTTATTTAATTTTTTCTTTTATATTATGCTATCTTTTTTATCTGATCATAATGTATTCAGATAAATCAAACTTTTTAAGATACATGAATCAATTTTTTGTAAGTTATAGTTGCTATCTTTTTTTTAAAATTTTCAATGTTTTGATAAAAAAAAAAATTAATTTTAAGAATATTTTTATGATTATTTTAGTATGTTTAGTTTGCGTTAGAGTAAATCAAAATATTACTATTTTTTTTAATAATAGTTTCAACAATTTTTCTTACTTATTAACAAATGATTACAATAAATATTACAAAAATGTAAATAAATATTTTAAAATAAATGAACTTTATCCTTCAAAATATCAAAAAATTTTAGCTGATTCTTTAAAAGATAATATCAATTTAAAGGATAAGACTTTGTTATTTATCTCTCGACCTTATCTATTTAATTTTAAAAATAATAAAAATATTAAATATATTGAATTTGGTTATGGTTATGCGTTAACAATCGATCCATATCCCATCCACCAAAGTACCAAAGAAAGAATAAATTTTTTTAAAAAAAAAGGAATTAAATATGTTTTATTTGAAAAAAAATATATAAATCATAATGATGGGTTGGTAAAAAGATTTTTAGATAATAAAAAAAATCAAATCATCGATAATTTTGGGATAGAGAGAGGGTCTCATGAACTAACATTATTTTTTGATGATTTAGCCAATTTCTTACTAAATGAGGTAAATAAAAGTATTATATTGGAGAATGAATTTTTCATTTTATATAAATTAAAAATTTAATTTTTTTGATTATGTTACAATTATTTTAAAATTAAATTTTTAAATTATTTATCTTATCTAAAATCATTAACATCCAAATGCTATGAGTATTTTCAATTATGTTATAATTTTTTGAATTTACTATAAAACTAACATCTGTAATTTTTGACAACTTATTTTTTTTAAAACCTGTTAATGAAATAGAAAATATTTTTTTTTTTTTGCAAAATTTTGCCGCCTTCAAATGATTTATTGAATTACCGCTGGAGCTAGTAAAAACTACCAAATCGCCTTTATTTATATTTAATTCTATTGCTTTCTGCATCCAATTATCATGTCCAAAATCGTTAGCAAAGCATGTAATGCTAGTTTCATTGAATGTTAAAGTATTTACTCTAAGATTTTTATTAAAGTCTACAGAGAAATGATTTGATATAGCAGCGCTCCCACCATTACCAAAAAAAATAATTTTTTTTCTATTTCTACTTGTTTCAATAATTTTTTTTTCAACTAAATACGCTTTTTTTATGTCAAATTCTCTAATTTTATTTGAGATATTTTCAATATATTTATTATAATAGTTATTCATAAATTTTTTATTATCCTAACAGCTTTATTCGTAATTTTAAAATATAAAAAATACCCATTAAAATATTCTTAATTTTAAATGCAGATGAAACTTTATTCTTATTAGTTACATTTAAACTATAACCAACAGTTTTATAATTTTTAGTAAACTTAAGACATCTTATAACTATCTCTGAAGAAAAAGTCATTGTTGTATTTTTTACTTCATTTAAAAATTTTTTTAATAAATCATTTTTGATTAATGTTGTACCATTGTAATATCTTAGATTTTTTAAAAAGAGTAAATTAAGAAATAGAACGTACATAAATGATATTATGCTCCTAATTTGTGTTCTTTTTGATTTATCTTTTATATAAGGAATTACTAAATCATATTTATAAAAATCAAAAAAAATAGGTTTTAGACCTGAAAAAGGATGTTCGTTATCTCCAGCAATGCCAATTACATATTTCTTAGAAGCTTTGCTATATCCAGTTTTATAAGTTGCTCCTAAGCCTTTGTTAATTTTATGACTTAAATATTTAATTTTCTGATCCTTTTTTTTTAATTTATCTACTATTTTATTGGAATTATCTGTTGATCCATCATTAACAAAAATCAATTCATAATTTTTAATTTTGAAATATTTTATAATTTTTTTAACAGTTTTGTAGGTAGCATCAAGATTATTTTGCTCGTTTAAAAAAGGGATTATAAAAGAAACTGACGGAATATTTTTTTTATTTTTGCTTTTATATTTTTTCATAAAACTAATTACCAAGATTTGGGAGGTAGTTGGAAAAATTTTTCTTTTCTAATATTTTCAAGATTTTTAATACTTTCATGAACATAAAAACTGTCCACTTTGTAGTTCTTTACAAATACGTAATTATTTTTAAAAAGCACTTCATTAATTTTTGCTGTTGGCCTCTCAATTGTTATGGATAGAAATTTGTAGCTCTTAAAATCAAAATTCTCAATAATATCTGTCTCGGCTCCTTCTACATCTAAACTAAAATAATCAATCACTTTAGGAGCATTATTTTCTTTTAAAATTTTTTCTAAAGACTTCGTTTTTTTTATTTTAATTTTTTTTTTTAATTTTATTAATAATTTTTCTCTTTTTGAATAATTATTATCATAACTGTCACCAATAATACCTCCTGTGGGTCCAGATTCTAAAAACTCAACCTCTCTCTCTTTGTGACTTACTACCTCATTTATACAAGTACAATTTCTATTTTTTTTCAGTTTTTCAAAAAAAAAATCGTTTGCTTCTATAGCTATTCCATCCCAATCAAAAAATTTTTCTAATACATATGTATTATTTTCCATTAAACCATTTGTGGCGGCTAAGTCTAAAAAAAAACCACTTTTTTTTCCCTTAAAAATCTCCTTTACAACCCACTTATCTTGATCTTTTGAACCAAAAAAATTTAAATAACCTATTTTAATTAAAAAAATTTTAGGTAATAAGAAAATTATACTTTTAAGATAAAGCATCATTCCATATTGCTTAGGAAAATGAGTATAAAAAATTTTCATTATATTAAATTAGTTTTATTAGATCTTTTTCATCTCTATGAAAAATTAAACTATTACTTATCAAAAAATTTAAATTGTTAGAATTTAAATTTTTTTTTGTGAATGATAAATCCTCTCTTGCAAAATGTACTTCATAATTTTTATCAATCAATTGATTAAATAATTTTAGATTAAATTTATTACCATATGAAAATTGCTGCGCGGTAAAAAAAAC